>JAEEGL014624166.1_pt1 | contig 13617 bp, 11 predicted proteins | sample 9134231 | NCBI WGS metagenome assembly JAEEGL01 (sample SAMN16246548, study PRJNA631951) | gut metagenome | biome: gut microbiome; feature: rumen; material: fiber-attached | host: Bos | place: Iran: Karaj | collected 2018-10
AACTGGGAGCTAATATTGGTCGAAGATGCATCGACTGATAAAACCCCGGAAATTCTTGAGAGGCTTGCCAAATCTGATGCCAGGATAAGGCTGATAAAAAATGATGGTGAGCACGGAGCTTCATATGCCAGAAATATAGGTATTGCGGCTGCTACGGGGAGATACCTTGCCTACCTGGATGCTGATGATATATGGAGCAGGCATAAGCTGCAGGAGCAGCTGGCATTCATGCAGAAAAATGGCGCGGTGTTTACCTTTACGGCATACGAATTCGGGGATGCGGATTGCAAAGGAACGGGAAAAGTAGTACGTGTGCCTGCAAAGCTGAATTACAGAAGGGCTTTGTCCAGGACTGTGATATTTACATCTACGGTAATGTTTGATTTAGGGCATATAGACAGAAAGCTTATTTATATGCCACATATAAAGAGCGAGGACACGGCATCCTGGTGGAAAGTATTGAAGAGCGGCGTTACGGCATATGGCCTTAACAAAGTGTATGTAATATACCGTATAAGTGGTAACAGCCTTTCATCGGACAAGATAGAGGCATTGAGACGCATATGGAACTTGTATAGAAAAAGCGAGCATCTGTCACTGCCGTATAGTTGCTTTCTCTTTGTGGGGTGGGCTTTCCGTGCAGTTGTAAGGCGATTATAGATTTGTTATAATACGGGTTAACATAACATAGGGGTACCTTAATGAAAAGGCTAGAGACATCCAGAAGGATAATAAGATTGTTTTTGGCGTTGGTGGGGCTTGCTGTGCAGACAGCCGGCTTTGTTTTTGTTTGGTTTAATTACTACAAGCCTATGATGGAGGCCCGTCAGATCAGGTTCTGGATAAAGGGTGACCTGCTCCTAATTGCCATATACGCCATCATCCTTCTTTTGATATCTGAGATGTATGGAGGTATGCGGATAGGGTACCTTAAAACCTGGGACGTGTTCTTCTCACAGGTTTTTTCTACTCTGGGGACAGATGTGATCATATATGCAGTACTTTCCCTTATGTATACAAAGCTTATCACTGAAGTGGTGCCGATGTTTGCTTTGATAGGGTTGCAGGTTTTGTGGATTGCAATATGGACTGCCATATCAAACATGATCTGTTCAGGCCTTTTCCCGCCAAGGAATCTTTTGCTTGTATCAGGAGAAAGACCTACTGATGATATAGAGCGGAAGTTCGGCAGCCGTCCCGATAAGTATAGGATATGCAAGAAGATGAAAATATCCGAGGGACTTGAAGCAATCACTGAAGAGATTGAAAAACGCTATGACGGAATGATCATTTGGGACATACCTATCGGAAAGCGTAACCAGCTCCTTAAGTATTGCTATGGAAGGTCAATTCGTGTGTATGTAATGCCTAAGATTTCTGATGTACTGGTTAAGGGTACGGACGAGCTCCACATCTTTGACACTCCGATCTATTTCATAAGGGAATATGCCCTTACGGTTGAACAGCGTCTAACAAAGCGATGCATTGATGTGGTATGTTCATTAATTCTGATAATACTTACGTCTCCGCTTATGCTCATCACAGCTATTATTATAAAGTGCTATGATGGCGGGCCTATACTTTATCATCAGACGAGGTGCACCATAGGCGCCCGGAGGTTTGAGATATACAAGTTCCGAAGCATGCGCGTGGATGCCGAGAAGGATGGTGTGGCACGTCTTGCTTCTAAGGGAGATGATCGTATCACTCCTGTGGGTAAGGTGATCCGAGCAATTCGTTTTGATGAACTGCCCCAGCTTTTCAATATACTAAGGGGGGATATGTCCTTCATTGGGCCGCGTCCTGAAAGGCCGGAAATAATAGAACAGTATACGAGTGAAATGCCGGAATTTGTTTTCAGGATGAAGGTAAAGGCGGGCCTTGCCGGATATGCTCAGGTATATGGTAAATATAACACTACGCCCTATGACAAGCTGAAACTGGATCTTGCCTATATAGAGAATTATTCCGTATGGCTTGATCTCAAACTGATGCTTTTGACACTGAAGGTTCTTTTGTCTCCCGACAGTACGGAGGGCGTGGAGAGCGGCCAGATAACTGCTGACCATAACAGCGGAAAAAAGTAAAAGATGTAACCGGAAGAACCGATAAGTTCCGAGCAGTTATAGGAAATACGAAAGAAGAGTAATGAAGAAATTTTTTCCGAAGAAATCTTATCCGGGATATTTTGATATGAAAAGATTCCTGCTTCTGTGCTGGCGTAAACTCTTGATTACGCTGGTGTTTTCTGCGGTTGTAGGGGCAGTGCTGTTCTTTATGGCTGATATCGTGCGGGTGAAGGTTCTTCATGGTGAGAAACTCTACCGGAGCGAGGCGCTATACTATATCACTTTTGATGCAGATAATGACGGAACTATCGTGCATTATTACAATGACTATACCTGGAATGATGTGCTGGATACTGATCGTATTGCAGGTGTGGCAGCTAAAGAGCTGGGTTTGTCAAAGGAAGAGGTTGCAGCCGCAACAAGCATTCCCACGATGTCTGATATAAAGATGATAAAGGTGTATGTGGATATGCCTGATGCCGGCCGGGCTGACAGGTGCCAGGATGCCATAGGAAAGGCCTTGGCTGATTTTGGCGGCAGCACGGAAGGATTTATCTCGATAGAAGCCTGGAACAGGGAGACTGTGACGGAGCTAAAGGTGAGAGGCTATTATGGACGCTTTGTGGCAGCGGGAGCCATAATAGGGATCATATTCGGCGTACTTATCATGATGCTTATTTATTCTATGGACGATTCCATAAGGGTAGCTTCAGATATTATGTCATTAAGCGATGTACCTGTGGCAGGAATCCTGTTCAAGGGTGATGCAAAGAGTAAGGCCTGTGTTAAGGCTGAGGCAGAGCTAACAGGGAACCTTAAAGCCATTGTTTCAGGATCTGAAACCGTAAAGCCTTTTTTCGCGGGCGTATATGCTGAGGATACCGCACTTCAGGAGAATATAAAAAGTAAGCTTGAAGTTAACGATGTTACGGTTCGGGACGATGGAAAAGCGGCTCTGCTGATTGTTCCCTGGGGGTGCAGCCGGGCGGATTTTGAGAGTGCCTTAAACAGCATAAATATAAAAGGTATGGAATGCAGGGGCGCTGTTATAACAGATGTAGAACAGGGCTTTTATACGCTCTATACAAAGACGTATTTGTAAAAGTATGAAAAAATTTGAGGTACTGGTATCTGCCCTGAATAACGATCCGGAGCAGCTTATCGGCAGGATGAATCTTGAATCTGATGTGGTGGTCATAAACCAGACTGACCATAATGATAAGCGTGTGATCAGTATTGATAATGACCGCTGGGCCAGGATTTTCGAAAATACCGACAGGGGCGTGGGAGCATCAAGGAATAAGGCACTGTCAAAAGCGGAAGCTGAGATAGTTCTCTTTTCTGATGAAGATATAGTATATGACAAAGGCTATGAGAAAAAGGTACTGAAAGCCTTTGCGGAAAATGCGGCTGCGGATATCGTTCTCTTCAATATTGAAGTGGATGAGCGGAGACGGACGTACTGGATAGATAAGAAGACAAAGGTCGGGCGCTTCAACAGTGGAAGGTATCCTGCCTATAGCGCTGCTGCAAGACTTTCAAGCTTAAAAAAAGCTGGTGTTAAGTTTTCACTTTTATTCGGCGGCGGTGCACCATACAGCAACGGCGAGGATTCGCTTTTCTTTATGGACTGTATAAGGAAAGGCCTTAAGATAGTGGCTGTGTCGGTTAAGCTTGGTAAAGAAGAATTTAGGGACTCTACCTGGTTTAAAGGATATAATGAAAAATTCTTTTATGACAGAGGAGTGCTCTATCATTTTCTTTACAGATGGGCGGCTGTTATATGGGGACTCAGATTTGTGGTCACCAAGAGAAAAGTCATGTGCAGGGAAGTAAATGCAATTAAGGCATTTTCATTATTATGTGCAGGTATACGGAAGGGCAAGAAACTGGATAAATAATTCGGACAAACCGAAGCGCTTGCGAAGCAATCTTAAATTACGGAACCTGAAAAATTACGGAGGGAAATGAGGCATGGCAGGCTATGCTTTATACATAATCATAGCACTTGTTTCATGCATGGTTGCATACAGAGTATGTGCCAGAGAAGGCAATGAGTTAGCAAACAAGATCAGACTAACCATTATCTTCTGTATACTGTTCATACCTTCAGCACTTAGGATATATACAGGAAATGATTACCGGACATACATATATCATTTCCATGATTCATACAGAGATATATTTGTAGTTACAGAGGCCGGCTTTAATGTTGTGGCAAAGTATGTGTACATGTTTTTTGATGAAGAGTATTTTCTGGTACTCTTTGCAATCTTTGCTTTTGTGACCATACTTTTCTTTTTGAAGGCCCTGTATGAACAGAGCACGGATTTCGGAATGTCATTTATGCTATTCATGGCATACGGACTTTATTTCCAGACCTATAATACGGTTAGGTATTATATGGCTCTGGCGATAGTATTCTATGCTATGAGGTTTGTGCGAGACAGACAGTATGTGAAATTTTTGCTGGCAGTGCTATTTGCGGCACTTTTCCACAAGACTGCTGTAGCGGTGCTGCTTATCTATCCAGTATGCAGGATGAGGTGGCAGATATACCATTATATGCTGATCCTTATAGCCGGTATAAGCGGACTTGTGTTTAAGTCTCAGTATATGGAGCTTTTTGTAAGGCTTTATCCGTCATATAAGAATGAGCCGGAGTACCTGGCAAGCGGTGGAATGAGCTTGATCAATATCATAAGGGTAGTCGTGGTGCTTGTCTTTGCAATAGTGATCATGGTGCTCTGTAAAAAGAAGTGGGAAAAGAATGAGACTGCAGTATTTTATTTTCAGATGAATGTTGCGGCTTTGGTGCTTTATTTATGCTTTAGCTTTGTGCCTTTCCTGTCGAGGCTTGGGTATTACCTGATAATCTCACAGGTGCTGCTGATCCCTGAATTGTTAAAGATGTCAGAGGGATTAGAGTTTAAGTTTAATATTAATTTAAAGAAGCTGCTGGCAGCGGGTGTGACATTCTGTGCAATTGCGTATTTTGCGATGTTTATGTATAAGGCAACAGCGGAAAATGTAAAGATACTTCCGTATTCCACCTGGTTAACCTATGACAGTACGGAGATGATAGGTTATCCGGAAATGGAACAGTATATCCTGATACGAGAATAAGAGAGTAAGGGGTTATGAAGTTTTCAATAATAATAGTCTGCCTGAATGCAGGGGAAGAACTGAAAAAAACAGTAGACAGCGTGCTGGCACAGACTTACGGGGATTATGAGATAATAGTTAAGGACGGCGGATCTGAGGACGGTTCGACAGAGGCTGTTAAGGACGAGCCTAAGGTCAGACTGATAGTAAAAAAAGACCGTTCAATATATGATGCCATGAACCAAGCCTGCAGATATGCTTCGGGGGATTATTTTTATTTTCTCAACTGCGGTGATTATCTGGCGGATGAAAAGGTGCTGGAGCGGGTGTCACGCTTCATGAAGGGAACGAATGCCGATATCTTCTACGGCGACCTTTACCGCAGGAAGCTTAACAGTACGGATGTGGCACCGGATTATATAAGCAGTTTTGTGTGCTATAGGAATGTTCCTAATCATCAGGTGTGCTTTTACGCTAAAAAACTTTTTGAGAAAAAAGGATATGATATAAGATTTACCGTCAGGGCAGACTACGAGCATTTTTTGAGATGCATGTATAAATATAAGGCAGTTGCTGTCCACATGCCTTTTACGATAGCGGATTACATGGGTGATGGTTTTTCTGAAAGCACTGTAAACAGTAAGGTTTCCGACAGGGAACACAAGATAATAACAAGAAAATACCTGGGAAAAATATGCCTGCTGTATGATCTGATAATGATAATAACTCTACAGCCGTTACGAAAAAAACTGGCAAACAGCAGGAAGTTTTCTGCAGCCTATCACCGAATAAAGGGTGGGCTGTACGGTCAAGGGAGCAAGTCGTAGCCGTTAAGGTGGCGGAAAGGGGAAAGATGAAGATCCTCTGGCTCTGCAATATGGTGCCTGCATTTATTGCCGGTACAATGAAGCAGAAAAAACATTATAAGGAAGGATGGATACTCGGAGCTTATGAGGAAATAAAAAGGCAGGAAGCTCCTGAGGTGGCCTTTGCTTTTCCTGTGTCCCAGGAGGAACTGGTAAAGGGTGACATACTCAGAGGAGAGGCAGAGGGGGCACGCTATTACGGCTTCTATGAGGATACCGAGCATCCGGAAAAATACGATAAGGCTCTTGAAGCATCTTTAGGTCTCATATGCGAGGAGTATCATCCCGATGTCATACACTGCTATGGTACAGAATTTCCGCATACCAGGGCAATGCTTAGGGTGACCGAATGGCGAGACCGAGTGATGATCCATATCCAGGGCGTGATGTCCGACTGTGCGAAGCAGTATTACGGCATGCTTCCGGAGCGTGTGATAAAGACAGTGACTTTTAGGGACCGCATAAAAAAGGATAGCATAGCAAGCCAGAAGGAAAAATACCTGTTACGTGCCGCCAATGAGGAGGAGGCATTAAAGAATGTCCGTTATGTCTGCGGCAGAACCGATTTTGACAGGAACGCAGTGGCAGAGATCAATCCATCCTGCAAGTACTTCAGCCTCAACGAGACCATGAGGAACTGCTTTTATGAGGGACACTGGTCAGAAAGAAAGTGCATTCCTCACAGTATATTCATGACACAGGGTAACATACCCTTAAAAGGACTGCATGTGATGCTGGAGGCTATGCCTATCATATTGGAGCATTATCCAGATACAGTGCTGGAAGTGGCTGGTGATGATGTGGTCAGGGGAAAAAGTCTAAAAGATCGGATAAAACTTCCCGCATATGGAAAATACTTAAAGGAGCTCATAGAAAAGAATGATCTTAAGGACCGTGTAAAATTCCTGGGCCCCTTAAGTGCATTGCAGATAAAGAAAAAATATCTGTCCTGCAATGTATTTGTGTTGCCGTCATTTATAGAGAATTCCCCTAATTCATTAGGGGAGGCTATGCTGCTCGGCGTGCCTGTGGTGGCATCCAAAACCGGAGGCATTCCATCGCTTGTGGAAGAGGGCAAGGAAGTGCTGCTTACTGCACCCGGAGACAGTGAACTGCTTGCTGATAGAGTACTGGATATTTTTGATGACGGCATGTTTGCAGAGCTTCTTGGGGAAAATGCTGCGGCAAGGGCTGCCCTTACCCATGACCGTATGGCTAACTACAAGATGCTTACCTGGATATATGAAGAGATAGCAAAGGAAAACAGCTGAGCGTATGAGGATCACTTTTATTACAAATTACATGACCCCTCATCAGCGTCCTTTTTGCGAGGCTATGTATGCCCTTATGAAGGACGATTTCCATTTCATAGCCACTACTATCATGGAAAATGAAAGAAAGGATATGGGGTGGTCCTCTGATATAAAGGATCTGCCCTATGCTTCGTTCTATGATGATAACTATGATGTGAGCGAGGGATATGTCATGGACTGTGATGCACTTATATGCGGTGGTACTCATTCCATGTACATAAGCAAGAGGCTGGAGGCCAGCAAGCTTACTTTCAGGTATTATGAGAGGCTGTATAAAAAAGGCCGCATGCAGGCCTGTCTGTCAGGCTCTTTTTTTAAAAACAAAAAAGAGCATGGTGCGGTAAAGAATGCACCTGTTTATCTCTTGTGTGCTGGGGCATATGTTGCATCTGATTTTGAATTTATTGGGGCATACAGGGGAAAGATGCTCAGGTACGGTTATTTTCCCGAATTTATAAAAAAAGATCCTGCTCAGCTTATGGAGTCCAAGAATAATGATGTGCCGGAGATACTCTGGAGCGGACGGCAGTTAGACTGGAAGCATCCTGGAGCCGCAATATACGTTGCGGAGCATTTAAGGGAAAAAGGGATTGCCTTTCACATGACCATAGTTGGTGATGGTGAATGCAGGGAAAATATCGAGCTTGCAGTAGAAGAAAAGCAGCTTGGTGAGTATGTGACTTTAAAGGGTTTTGAAAAATCTGCTGATATAAGAGCCAGAATGGAACATGCTGATATATATCTGATGACCAGCGATATGCAGGAAGGCTGGGGAGCAGTGGTAAATGAAGCAATGAACGCTGGCTGTGCAGTGATAGCTTCCCATGAGGCAGGTTCTGTTCCATATCTTATAGAACATGGCATAAATGGTATGGTGTACAGGAGTGGCAATCTGCAGGAGCTTTCACTGTATGCCTCAAAGCTGTGCAGTAATAAAAGGCTTCGTCAGAACTTGGGTATGGCGGCGTATGAGACCATCAGGTCAGAGTGGAATGCCGAAGTAGCGGCAAAAAGATTTATAGAGCTATGTGAGCGATTCTGCGGTGAAGGTATGAATGACGGAAGAGTGCTTTCAGACATAGAGGGGATAGAAAAGACAGGACCGCTTTCAATAGCACCTGTCATAAAAACATCAGCAGGTTATGATCACGTCAGGAGTGTAGTGTGAAAAATCGCTCTGAAAGAGTCGATTTTTCACCGGCGATTTGTGTCGAGCCCAAATCGCCTGATCACAGTAGCGAATCCGATATTCGCTGCGCGTGCCTCGAACAAAGTGCTCGGCATGGAGATTAAGATGAACGTAATTGCAGCGGCTTTCGCCTTTGAAGAAGACTATGGTAATTCACCGCAGCTTACCGGCAGGTCGGATGAGCAGAAGATAAGGGTATACATGCGAAACATCGTGGTATCTCTTATTTCGGCACATAAAATGAATCCTGAGGATAAGACGGTCTTAGTCACAAATGCAGATATCCCTGAGGAATACAGAAAGGAACTTGAGGCTGGGGGTGTAGCGATAGAAAGGATCGAGTTTGATAGCTTTCGCATGCCGAAGAAATTCATTTGGTCCCTTGCTTTCTTTAAGCTGTGTGCCTTGGAATACCTTATAAAAAATGATGAATATGAGAAGATACTGCTTGTAGATAGCGATACATATACCGTAAAAACTTTTACGGAGCTGTGGAAAGAAGCTGATAAGGGAATACTTCTCTATAATGTGTGCCATTCAATAGAGCATCCGGAGCGAGTAAAGATAATAGAAGATTACAGGAAGCTCTATCCCGAAGAGGACGAAAATATCGTCCATTACGGTGGTGAGTTTATCTGTGGCAGGAAAGAACATATCAGCATGTATATTGAAGAGTGCAAGGAGGCGTACAGTAGGATATGTGCGTCGGACTATGATGTGCAGGATAATATAGGCGATGAAACTCTAACGGCAATAGCGGCTGCACATTTAAAGAAACAGGCGCTGATTATAGAAGCCGGTGCATATGTGACCAGGTACTGGACGGAAGAAAAGTTTTACCTGGTGAGCACGAACACGGTTTATAATCCTGTGTGCGTATGGCATCTCCCCGGTGAAAAGGACAAGGGGATGCTCATAATGTATGACTATTACAGAAAAAACAAGGCTTTTCCGGAACTGAGCAAGTCACTTAGAATCTATGGGCTTGCAGATGGGAAAAGGCCGTATTTCTTTGATTCCATGTATGCAAAGTGGGTAAGAAGGAATGCAAAAAAATGACAGGTGACAATGTAATGAATACAGGGGAACTGAATGTGATAATCCCTGTATTCAACAAGGAAAAATATTTGAGGCGTTGCGTTGACAGTGTGCTGGCACAGTCATATGCTCCCTCACGCATTATTCTTGTTGATGACGGGTCGACAGATGGAAGCCCGGAACTCTGTGATAAGCTGGCTGACGAATATGATACAGTGGAAGCCATACATCAGAAAAATGCCGGTGCATCTGCTGCAAGGAATACAGGCATAAGTGCTGCTGATGGCGATTTCTTGGGATTCATAGATGCAGATGACTGGGCAGACAGCGATATGTATGAAAAACTCATAAAGGCCCTGAGTGCAGAAGGCCGTGAGAAGATCCCTGCAGCACAGCTTATGAACAGGCAGTACAGCGAGGATGGAACACTGGTACTGTATACCGGAAGCGATAAAGAGTCTGAATATTTGATAAAGACAGAGGATTTTTATGAGCAGCTTATAATGCACACAGGGGATTCATCCATGTGTACGAAGGTCTTCAGAGGAGATTTTGTCAGAAGGTTTAAATTTGCAGAGGGTGAGAAGAATGAGGATTTTGAGCTCCTGTTACGAATGCTTCCGGAGATGGGAGAGGGGATACTCACCCTCGATACGCCGGGATACAATATAGAGCTGAGCGGCAGCAGTGTGACCAGGGGACGTTACGACCAGTCTCTGTATGAGAGCATGATGAAGAATGCTTTCACGGCGCTGAGGGTAGCAAGGGAGAAGTACCCTGAGCATATCAGCCAGGCGGAGCGTTTTACTTATGTTCAGTCCTTGGATTTTATGCTGCACATCCCGATAGACAGGATGACGGCAGACAACAGCTTCTATAAGCGTATTGTCCGTTACCTAAGATGTGAGAAGAAAAATATAAAGAAGAACAGATACCTTACAAAGAAGCAGAGGGATTACCTACTTTTGCTGCTGGAATCACCGGTGGCAGTAAGGAAGACTCACAGGGTGATAATGAATCTGCGGGGAGTCCGTAAGGATTAGGTGAGATGCAATGTGGTATTTCGTTTTGGATCGATTGGTAAGTTATAAGGCTTGAATATTTTAGAAAAGAGGGAGAGATACTATGAAAAAGAAAATCGTGACATCAATTATCTGTGCGGCTGCTGCGGCAGCAGTTGTTTCAGGCTGTGGATACCATAACGGAGGCATAAATTTTGATGCAAATGCCAATGTGAACGTGAACGGAAATGAGATAATCAATACCAATGATGGCAATAGTACTCCGACACCGACAGAAGCACCGACTGACGGTGATGAAAACGGAACCGGAGATGTTGAGCTTGATCAGGAAAAAGCGGAAGACGCCTATAATGATTTTCTGAAAAACGGAAGAAAGGTAATGACTTCCAAAAAGTATAAGGAAGATGATGCCGACGGAAATTATGATGGGCTGTTATACGGAGAGTATAGCATAGATGAATTGCGTGAAGCTTTTGAAAATCTGGAAGGCATCGGAAATACCGTAAAGTATGTGATAATGGATCTGGGGGATGACGGAACCAATGAACTGGTGGTATATTTCGAAGCTGACAACTCAGGGTATTTTTCCTATATGTGTTACATATATTATGACAAGGGCGAGCTTATCCTTGGGTCAAATACATCCGACGGAAACCGGAGCTATGGAAAACTTTATGATACCGGTTATCTTGAACGCGGTGTTGCCAGCGGCGGCCTTGGTTCATACGCTATATACAGCATATCTTCCGAAGGTGAGACTGAGATTGTGATGTCTCTCAATTCCTACAGCGGTTTTGAGGCTGCAAATGTAGCATATTATCTGGACGTGGATGATCGTGAAGCACTCTTTGATGAGCTTGACAGTCTTATAAGCAATGCAAATGAATTCTTCATATATGTTTATACCGATAATGGTGAAGTATATGTGAGTGTTGAAGAGTTTGATACCACTGAATCCAAAAAGCAGTCCGAAGAAGAGTTCGTAAAGGCACTGGAAGACAATGGTGTTCATGTGATTTCAAGCGTGGAAATGGCAGAAATGACAGACTCCTCTGAATACAGGACAAAGGAAGTTAATTGGAAGATACTGTATGAGTCGGAATCCACAGGCAATAGTGTAGGCACTGGTGATTCTGATTATTCGGCTATAGAGGGAGAGTGGGTGCTTTACTACATTGAAGAGGAAGGCTCAGGCCTTTATGCATACGAGACGGATCTGTATGAGTATTACCGTTTCTATGATGATATGACTGCAGACTACATGGAAGTGCAGGATGGCGAAGTAGTGGAAGAAGTATCCGGACTTGTTGTAACGACCAGCGAGGATGGTGGATACGAGATTGATTATAAGAATGCAAAGGGTAGGCAGTTAGTCAATGTAAGAGGTGTTAACGATGAGGGCTATCTGGAAGTGACCAGGACATCCTGGGAAGAAAATATGCCATGGGGATATTACGCACTCTTTAGTCCCATGGAGCCGAACTGAAAAAAATATTATAAGTCTATACGGTGTGGGCGTTTAAAAGAATCAATAGAATTGCTCGTGGTTATCTGCGGGCAATTTTTTTATGTATTGCGGTACAGGGGATTTTTTGAACTTATTTAATTTTATTCTTGACAACAACGGAACAGGTGGTATACTACACTTAAACATATGAATAACTGTTCATATGTTCAGAGAACAGCAGAAAACAAAAAAGATGAATAGGGCATAAGTAATATGTCCGGTAAGGAGAAAGAGATGAAGAAAACTTACAAGATCGAAGTGGACTGTGCTAACTGTGCAAACAAGATGGAGGATGCAGCTAAGAAAACTGCAGGCGTAAAGGACGCCACAGTTAATTTCATGGCACTTAAGATGAGTGTGGAATTCGAGGATGGCGCAGATGTAAAGGCTGTCATGCAGGATGTTCTTAAGAACTGCAAGAAGGTTGAGGATGACTGCGAGATATATCTGTAAGTCACTAGAAGTATAACGGAGTAGATAGGTATGAATAAAAAACAGAAAAAAATGCTCATACGCATTATCATAACGACAGTACTTCTTGTAGTGCTGCATTTCCTGTATAAGTTTTTAGGTACAGAAATTCTGGATGAAAATGGTAAAGTGATAAAGGATTGCATAGTGCATGAGCCTTTCTGGTTTATTCTATATCTTATTCCGTATCTTGTGATCGGCTTCGATATATTGAAGAAAGCTGGCAAGGGAATACTTAACCGTCAGGTTTTTGATGAAAATTTCCTTATGGCTATTGCTACTTTGGGAGCCTTTGCGATAGCGCTGGTTGATAAGAGCAGCGACTATACCGAAGCGGTGGCAGTCATGCTTTTCTACCAGATAGGCGAGCTATTCCAGGGCTATGCAGTAGGGAAAAGCAGGAGAAACATCAGCAATCTCATGGATATCAGGCCTGATGTTGCACACATTGAACGTGACGGTGAGCTTGAAACGGTGGATCCGGATGAAGTAGAGGTCGGAAGTCTTATAGTGGTTCAGCCGGGGGAAAGGGTTCCTCTGGATGGTATCATTGAGGACGGCCGGAGCACACTTAATACATCAGCCCTTACCGGCGAGAGCGTACCCCGTTCCGTAGAGATTGGTGATGAAGTGATAAGCGGCTGCATCAATATGAGCGGCGTATTAAAGGTGCGTACTTCTAAGTGCTTTGAAGAGTCCACAGTATCCAGGATACTTGAACTGGTGGAGGATTCCACATCAAGGAAGTCCCAGTCGGAAGCTTTTATATCAAGATTTGCCAAGGTCTATACACCGGCAGTATGTATCTCGGCTCTTGCGCTTGCCCTTATCCCTCCTGTTGTGAGAATGATCATGCAGCTCGATCCGCTGTGGAGCGTGTGGATATACAGGGCACTCACATTCCTTGTAATAAGCTGTCCCTGTGCGCTGGTCATCAGCATACCGCTTAGCTTCTTTGCAGGTATAGGAGGCGCAAGCCACGAAGGGATACTCATAAAGGGTTCGAATTATCTGGAGGCTCTTTCCAAGACTAGGAT
>JAEEGL015167851.1_pt1 | contig 13617 bp, 12 predicted proteins | sample 9134231 | NCBI WGS metagenome assembly JAEEGL01 (sample SAMN16246548, study PRJNA631951) | gut metagenome | biome: gut microbiome; feature: rumen; material: fiber-attached | host: Bos | place: Iran: Karaj | collected 2018-10
CAGATGTCCCTCCGGATACTTGATATCCAGGACCGCGCCGACGATCTGTGTGATCTTACCTTTCGTCTCTGACATTCCTATCTCCATTCCGGAGCGCGAAGCGCCCCTTCTCGTCATTATTCCACCGCGGAAGCGCCGGCGACGATCTCCGTCAGCTCCTGCGTGATGGCACTCTGTCTCGCACGGTTATACTGCAGCGACAGATGCTCCATCATCTCCTCGGCATTGCTGGTCGCGTTGTCCATGGCCTGCATGCGGGCGCCGTTCTCACTGGCAAATGCCTGGATCAGGCCCCCGTAGATCAGACTGTTCAGATACTTCGGAACAATCAGCTCCAGGGCACGCTCCTCTCCCGGTTCAAAATTCATCATCAGGTCCGGCTCATCCTCATCCGCGGAGAAATCCTCCGCCGAGAGCGGCAGGAGCTTCTCCATCTTCGGGATGTGGCTCACCGTATTCTTGAAAAATGTATAGGCGATCCAGATCTCGCCGATCTCCCCGTTCATGAACGCCGACAGCAGGTCCTTGCCGATGGCGATCGCGTCCGAGTACAGCGGCTGGTTGATCACGTCCGAGTAATCATTGCCGATCTCATAGCCTCTCTTGGCCAGCATGTCACGCCCCTTGCGGCCCACCGGATAGATCACAGTGTCCTCCGAGCTCATCTGCGACATCACCGTCTTGATGATGTTGTTGTTGTAGCCGCCCGCCAGTCCGCGGTTGCTGGTCATGAGAAGGACCGCCCGTTTCTTCGATCCGTTGCCCCGGGTCAGCGGGCTCGAGAGCCCCTGCGAGTGCGCGATCACGCTACGCACCGTCCGGAACATCGCGTCGAAGTAGGGCTGTGTCTCCAGCGCGTGCACCCTGGCCTTCTGAAGCTTGACCGTCGCCACGAGCTTCATCGCCTTCGTGATCTGGCCCGTGCTGCGGACACTTTCCCTTCTTCTCTTAATATCTCTCATCGAGGGCATAGTTGGATTACCTCCCCGAATGTCTCACTTTCCTCAGTCGATATCTTCGCCGATAAATGCGGTCTTGAACGCCACGATGGCGTTCTTGTAGGCCTCCTCCATCTCCTAGGAGAGCACGCCTGTCTCACGGATGGATCTGGGGATCTCCGGGTACTTCGTGTCGATGAACTCGAAGAGCTCCTGCTCGAACTCGGCGATCTGGTCCAGGGCCACGTCCAGCAGATAACGTCTCTGCGCGGCATAGATGATTAACACCTGGTACTCCACCGGCATCGGCTTGTACTGCGGCTGCTTTAAGATCTCGCGGATGCGCTCGCCCTGTGCCAGCTGAAGCTTCGTGGCATCGTCCAGGTCGGAGCCGAACTGCGAGAAAGCGGCCAGCTCACGGAACTGCGACAGCTCGATACGGATCTGTCCGGCGATCTTCTTCATAGCCTTGATCTGCGCGGCGCCGCCGACACGGGATACCGAAAGGCCCGCGTTGATGGCCGGCCGGAAGCCGGAGTTGAACAGCTCGGTCTCCAGATAGATCTGGCCGTCCGTGATGGAGATGACGTTGGTCGGGATGTAGGCCGACACGTCGCCCGCCTGCGTCTCGATGATCGGCAGGGCCGTCAGCGAACCGCCGCCCAGCGCGTCATTTAACTTCGCGGCTCTCTCCAGCAGCCTGGAGTGCAGATAGAAGACATCGCCCGGATACGCCTCACGCCCCGGGGGCCTGCGAAGCAGCAGGGACAGCGTACGGTAAGCGGTCGCGTGCTTGCTCAGGTCATCATAGATGATCAGGACGTCCTGTCCCTTCTCCATCCACTCCTCGCCGATGGCGCAGCCGGAGTAAGGAGCGATGTACTGCAGCGGGGCCAGCTCGCTGGCCGTCGCCGCGACCACGGTCGTATAGCCCATGGCCCCGTACTCCTCCAGCGTCGCCACGATGGTCGCCACCGTGGAAGCCTTCTGGCCGATCGCGACGTAGATACATTTCACGTTCTGGCCCTTCTGGTTGATGATGGTATCGATCGCGATGGCAGTCTTGCCCGTCTGCCGGTCGCCGATGATTAATTCTCTCTGTCCTCTTCCGATCGGAACCATGGAGTCAATGGCCTTGATGCCGGTCTGCAGCGGAGTATCCACGGATTTGCGGGAGATGACGCCCGAAGCCACACGCTCGATCGGACGGTGTCCGGTCGCCTTGATCGGCCCCTTGCCGTCGATAGGCTGGCCCAGCGCGTTCACGACACGGCCCAGCATCGCGTCTCCCACGGGCACCTCCACGACGCGCCCGGTCGTCTTGACCAGGTCGCCCTCGCTGATCTTCGAGGTATCGCCCAGCAGAACCGCGCCGACGTTATCCTCCTCCAGGTTCAGCACCATGCCGAAGATGCCTCCCGGGAACTCCAGGAGCTCATTCATCATAGCCTTCTCTAATCCATGAATTCGTGCAATACCATCCGCCACCTGAATTACGGTACCGACGTCCGAAACTTCCAGTGTAGAACTATACTTCTGAATTTGTTCGCGAATGACCGAGCTTATCTCTTCCGGTCTTAAATTCATGATAGTGCACCTCTTTCTTACATTTCCATTCTTACAGCTTCACGCTCTGAAGCTCTCTTGCGAGATTCGCAAGCTGTGTGCGGATACTGCTGTCCGCCACGCGGTCGCCGATGCGGATGATCATTCCCCCGATCAGCGACGGATCCACCTCATAGTCCATCTCAAATGTACGGTAAGGCGTCGTCGCGACGAGTTTGTCAAGCACGGCCTTCTTCTGCTCCTCCCTGAGCGGGACGGCAGAGATCACCTTCGCGCGGCCGATCCCCTTCTCCTCCCTGGCACGGTCCAGAAAATACGTGAAGATCTCCGGCAGTTCCTTCTGGCGGTCCTTTTCCACCGCCACGCAGATCAGCCCGACCAGGTCATCGCTGACTCTCCCGCCGAAAACCTCCTTCACACAGGCGATCTTCTGATCCTTATCGATCTGCGGGTGCGTCAGCAGACGCATGAAATCCGGGTTCTGCGCAAAGCTGTCACGGGCAAATGCAGTTTCGTCCGCCAGCTGATCCAGGGTCTGTTTCTCCATGGCTGTCTCGTACAGCGCGTCACCATACGTCTTGGCGATCAGCTTTGCCATGTCTCATCCCCCATCTCTTTTAATGTCTCCTCGATCAGCGCATCCTGCTTCGCGGGATCCATCTCCGAAGCGACAAACTTACCGGCCATCGCCGCGGCCACCGTGATCATCTCCTGCTTCACCTGGTCGCGCACCTTGCTCTTCTCCAGCTCGGCTTCCTGCGCCGCGCGGGCCATGATGCGTCCGGCCTCTTCCTTCGCAGAAGCAATCACCTCATCCTGATGCTTGAGGGCCTTCTGGCGGGACTCGCTTAAGATAACCTCCGCCTCCTCGTCCGCCGCCGCAAGCTTCTTATCGTACTCGGCCTTGAAGGCCTCGCCTTCCGCCCTCTCCTTCTCTGCGTTATCCAAGTCCTCCTGGATCTTGGCCTGGCGTTTCCTCAGAAACTCCCTCGCCGGGTTAAAGAGCAGATAAGAGAGCAGCACGAACATCGCGAACACCGCAAGCATCGTGATGACTGCGTCCATGACCAGCTGAAGATCCAGGCCGAAGACACGGTTCTCCATCAGAAATACGCCTGAATATGCAATCAGCTCTTTCACTGTTACCTCTCCTCCTATGTGGATTGTCTTAACCTCCGTCCGAGAGGCAGATTATAACATCTTGACCAGCGGGTTCGCGAAGATCAGGATGATGGCAATGGCGAAGCTGTACAGACCGGTGGTCTCAGCAACTGCCTGGCCCAGAAGCATGGTAGGCATCACTTCGCCTCTCGCGCCCGGGTTGCGTCCCACGGCGGCAGCGCCCTGTCCGGCGGCAATACCCTGGCCGATACCGGGGCCGAGGCCCGCGATCATGGCGATACCGGCGCCCAGAGCAGACATTCCCAATACAAAAGCTTCACTCGAAATGTTATTCATGATAACGTCTCCTTTATTTATATAATCATATTGGTAACCAGATACACATAAGAGCGCGCCCGGGGGACGTCACTCTTCCTCCCCGTCGAACGCGTCCGAGATATAAACCATCGAAAGCATGACGAAGACATACGTCTGAATCGCGCCGGAGAACACATCGAAGTAGATGTGCAGCACGCCCGGCCATGCGATCAGCAGGAACTTCGGGATCAGCGTGTAGACCACCGCCATCATGACGGTGCCCGAGAGCACGTTGCCGAAGAGACGGAGCGAGATGGACAGCGGGTTCGCGATCTCACCGACCAGGTTGATCGGGAAGAGGATCGGAATCGGCTTGAACAGCCCGGTGATATGCCCGAACTTCTGATACTTGAATCCGTTGTAGTGGATCAGAAGAAAGGTAATCATACCAAGCGCCAGCGTCACGCCGTAGTCCGCCGTCGGAGGCCTCAGGCCGAACAGGCCGGAGATATTCGACAGCAGGATGAACATGAAGAGCGTGCCCGTATAGTTGGCGAAATTCGGGCCGTGCTTCTTGCCCAGGCCGTCGATTGCCATCCCGTCCAGGAGGCCGACGATGATCTCAATGAAACAGACAAATGCCCCGGGGGCCTTGTAAGGATCCGCCTTCTTGATCGCGCGGTTCGCGCAGATGCCGAACACCGTCAGTGCCAGCATCACGATCAGGACGCAGATGTGTGTGGTCGTGATATAGAGTGTCTGGCCGAACAGGTGATATTCCAGATACCCTTTTACACCGATATCAAGTTCCACACCGGAATTCACATTCTCACCTTCCTTCCCTTGGAAAGATCCATTTATCAACGAACGGCTGCAGGTATGCGGAGATCTTCAAGAAGAACAGTCCCGCAAATGTCCCGGCCAGGTTCAGATACGCGCCGAACCGGGCGGAGACCGCCAGCACCGCCAGCATGATAAACATTCGGATAAGGCTTTGCTTCCTCGCGTAGGAGACCGCGCTCTTCTCTGGGAGCGACAGGGTCACGTCCAGGGTCCGGTACATATGCCAGGCCAGTCCCGCGGCAGCCGCCGACCCGAAGGCCAGGCCTCCCATCACCGGCAGCGAAGCCGGCAGGAAGAAGAGGCAGCCGACAAGCCCCAGCGCAAGCAGCGCGCCGATGCCCGCGAACATCCCGCAGAGTGTTCTCTTCTCCGGGCTCATTTCCCTTCATCCTCCTTGCGGATCTGCGCCAGATATCCCTTCAGCAGCAGATACGTATTCCGGAACGCGGCAAGCATTCCCAGTCCCAGGAAAACCGGCATCAGGAATCCCGTCCCGAGCCGCTCATCCAGCCACTTGCCCAGGAAGAACCCCACAAACACCGGAACCATCATCGAGATACCGATCTGCAGGACCAGCGTCCATGCCCGGAGTATCTCCCGATCCTTCTTCTTCATGGCTTCCTCCCGCCCGCGGACGCGGGCACCGCTTCTGTTCTCAGTCTATACATGCAAAGCCACATTAGATTATATCAGTATTTTGCCGAAAAGTCCATGTTTTCCCGCATCAAATCCGAATCCGGCCGTCCTCGGACAATCCTGACAAAATGTCAGAAGAATTCGCCCGCGCCGGTTCACTTTCCCGAAGATATTTGATATAATAGACAAATCATAGAAGTTCGCATGATAATCCATCTCAGGAGGTGTCCAGATGCAGCATCCGGATCTCTACCGCAGGCGTTATATACCGAACCAGACCAATTTCCTTAAGGACGACACCGTCTTCCTGTACGAGCCGGGCCGCATCGTCACCGGCTGGACCACCATCCGGCCCCGCGCGGACATCGCCCGCGGCCTCTCCCTCTACTGTATGGAGGAAGGCTGGAAGATCAGCAAGATGTTCCACCGCGACGGCCATCTGGTCTACTGGTACATCGACATCATCGAGCCGGAGGTCCGCGAGGAGGAGAATTCCGTCATCTTCCATGACCTGCTCCTGGACGTCGTCATCTATCCCGACGGTGACGTCAAGCTCTTAGACCTTGATGAGCTGGGAGACGCGATCGACCGGCACCTGATCCCCGAGGATTACGCCGTCAAGGCCCTGCGACGCTCGGACGCCCTGCTGCGCACCATCCGCAGAGGCGAGCTCGCCCCCCTGCAGCGCTTCCTCGAGACCTTCGAGTGACTCATTTCCCGAACACGAACAAAAGCATTGGCTTCCACGCGGGTGAAAGCCAATGCTTCTTTTCATGTTACGGGTTGTTTTTCTCCTTGTGCAGCAGCATGGGCGGGATCTCCATCGGCTGCACCAGGGTGCCGTCCAGGAAGATTCCTTCCTCCGCCTCCCCGTCCTTGTACGTGAAGATTCCCCAGCCGCAGAGCGCGTCCTCTCCGATCCAGAGCCCGTCGAAGGAATTGCCGCTCTCATACTTCCAGAGCCCGCAGTCCGCCGCGCCCTTCCGGACCGTCCCGTCCGCATAGGTCATCGTTCCTTTCCCGACGGCCTCCGTGAACTTCCAGTTCCCTTCGTATCTCTCGCCGGTCGGGAAATACATCGTGCCCTTCCCGTCAAATGCGATGATGCTCACGAATCCGCCCTCATAGGCCAGCCCTCCGGCGGTCCGCAGCACTCCCTGAGTCCGCGAGGAGCCGACCTTCTGAAGCGATCCGTGCAGGTAGACACTGATGCCGCCCGTGTAGGAGCAGATGACCTCCTCCGCGCCGGTCGCTGCGTTCTTCACGAGGCGAAGGTCCTCGATGCCGACGCTCTTCCACTGCGCGGGGTTGATCACAGAATCTCCCTCCACGAGCACCCGGCCGCCTCCGTCACGTTCGATCCCGCGGATCTCGCCGCTCACGAAGGCCCCGTTAACGAACTCTCCCTCGTAGATATAGCCGTTCTTCCGGGTCAGGACGCCCCGGCCGCTGCGCTTGCCCTCCGAGAATTCCCCCTGGTAGACATCGCCGTTGGCCATCGTCATAACTGCCGTGCCGCAGGCCTGGCCGTTTACAAATGTACCGTCGAAGTACGTGCCGTCGGTAAAGTCCATGCGGGCCTTCCCGTGGACATTCCCCTCATGGAATTGTCCGGTCAGCACGCGTCCGTCCGAGAGCGTGAGCTTCCCCGCGCCCTCGTAGAGACCGCCGGCCAGCTCGCCCTCGTAGGTCTGGGTGACGTAGGCTCCCGGCTTCTTGCCCTTAAGCTTCACCGGAAGATAGCCGCTGCCCTCCCGGACCGCGCCCTTCTCAAACTGCCCGGAGAGACATTTGCCGTTGTCATAGAAGAGCGTCCCCGCTCCGTCCATCAGGCCGTCCTTCCACTCGCCGATATAGTACCACTCTCCGCTGTAGCCGAGCCCTGCGAACTTCTCCCCGCGAAGCGCCGGCTTCGGCTGGTACCCGTATCCGTCGCAGATCCGGTTATTGTACACCCCGGTCTTGAAGGTCCCCTTCCAGGTCTGTCCGTTGTCATAGATCAAGGTGCCTTCCGCCATATAACCCTTGGAAAACTCACCCTCGAATCTCCGCCCGGACTCGTAGGAGACGCCCCGGCCGTCCCGCAGGTCATTCTTGAAGTCTCCCTCATAGAACAGCCTCGGAGGCTCATTTTCCGTACCGTTAAACTCCGCGACCATCAGGTCCCGGCCGAAACCGCAGCGCTTTCCCTTCGCCCAGGTGCCCTCGCGCCGGATGACCCCCTTGCTGCCATATCTTATCAGCTCAAAGCCTTCACCGCTTCGCTCGTTCTGCTCCCATTCTCCGTCATAGAGAATCCGGTTCTTCGAGTCCTTCTCCGCGTAGTGCATGACACCGTGTCCGTGATACTTGTTCTTCGCGAATTCACCCTCGTACCAGGCCCCGCCGGCGCATGTGTATTTCCCACGGCCGGACAGGTCTCCGCCGGCAAATTCGCCTTCGTAGACATCCCCGCTCTTGTAGACCATCTTGCCGCGGCCTTCCCGGAGCCCGCCGGCGATCTCTCCTTCGTACCACGCACCGTCCTTGTACGCCTCATAACCGCAGCCGTCCGCGAACTTATCCTCATGGAAGATTCCCGCGAGCGTCTTTCCGTTCTTGTAGAAAAGGGTCCCTTCACCTTCCCTGCCATTGTTGGCAAATGCACCTTCGTACCGGTCATACCGGCTCTTCTCCGGGTAGATGTAGACGCCGCTTCCTTCCTTGTTCCCGTGCACGAAGGTCCCCCGGTAGGAGGCGCCGTCACGGTACTGCACGAAGCCTTCGCCCTCCCAGTAGTCCTCCTTTAAGAAGCCCTCGTAGCGCACGAAGCTCGAGCTCTCAGGGTAGGTCCGGATCCCGAAGCCGTCCGCGAGATCGTCCTTCCACTCACCGTCGTAGACGCAGCCGTTCCGGAAGCGCAACACACCTTTGCCGCAGCGCCGGCCGTTCCGGTACTCGCCCACGTAGTCGAGCCGCGAGTCGCTCTCCGGATAGGTGTAGGTTCCCTGCCCGTCGAGTTCATTTGCCAGGAAGCCGCCCTCGTAGACCGCTCCGTTCTTATACCGGAGGATGCCCTGGCCGGAGCGTTTGTCCTCGGCCCAGTCCCCTTCGTAGTCCAGCTTGTCGCTCTTCTCGCTGAAGGTGAGCCTGCCGTGCCCGACGCGCTTTCCTCCCTCGAGGCGTCCCTCGAAGACCGAATCGTCCTTATAGATGACCACGCCTTCTCCGTCCTCCAGAAGCCCCTTCTCCCAGATGCCTTCGGTCTGCTTTCCCTCGGCCCGGTACAGGATGCCCTGCCCGAAGAAGTCGTCATCCTTCCAGTATCCTTCGTATCGCACGAGCTTCCCGGTATAGGTCTGGACGCCGTAGCCCTCGCGCTTGCCGTTCTCGTAGCCGCCCCGGTAGCAGGTGCCGTCCTTCTTCTCGAGCCTGCCCTGCCCGTGGTACGCTCCGTCCAGGAACTCCCCTTCATAGAACGCCCGCCGGTCCGACGCGGGATAATACTTCTTCCCTCGTCCGCAGGTCTTGCCGTGCTTCCAGCTCCCCTCGTAGAGCAGTTCACCGTCCTTGTTATAGAGCCGTCCTTCGCCCTCGCGCTGGTAGTCCTTCCAGAACCCCTTGTAGACATAGCCGTCCCGGTAGGTCACCTCCGCGTAGCCGTCCCGGATATTGCCCTCGTGGTCCGCGGCGAAGAACTCGTCGGTGACCCCGCCTTGGTCCATCACGTTAAACTGCTTGCCGATCTGCTCCAGGAGCCTGGGCATGTGCACCTCGCTCTCCGGCGCCGCCTCGCGGGACAGCCCGGTCCCTTCGAAGAACGAGAAGAGGAAGGACATCTTCTTGCCGTCCAGCCCCTTCGCCTTGCGCTCGTCATACGAAAACTGCAGCGGAAGCTCCTCGAAGAGGATCCGCTCCGCGCTCGAGGATCCGAGGTAGATCGCGAAGAAATTCTTCCCCTGCCCTTCATTTTTCTCGCGCATCTCCTGCACCCACTCGATCTCCTTCATCACCGAAGGGCTCATAAATGCAGCCGCGCTCACATAGAAGATCACGCCGGCGCAGTGCTCATCCGCCATCTTCTCCCGCGCAGCATCGCTCCAGTGCACCGGCCCGAGGTCGATCCCCTCATCGTACCAGAAGCGCACCCGGTTCTCATACAGACGCAGAAGGTCACAGTACACCGCCTTGTAATCCGCGTGCGCGTAGCTGATGAAGAGATAATTCTGGTCCTCCCCGCACACCGGAAGCGGAGGCTTCCTGCACGCGGCCACACTCTCCGACGCAAGGATCTGCTCCCGAAACTGTTCAAAACTCTCCGCCATCTGACTCCTCCCCGGCCGCGGCCTCCAGCGCGCTGTAGACACCGCCCGCCGCGATCACGTCCATGCACTTCTGGAAACGCTTCTCATCAAATATAATCTCCCGGCCGAACATCGAGATGCCCATGCCCTGCGCCCGTCCCAGGACGCTGTGCGCGCTCTCCCTGATCTCGTCCAGGTCCATCGAAACCGCGAGCACCGGCGCCGCGTGGAAATGCTCCGCCACCGCCGCGATCTCGTAGATCCAGCTCTCATCGATCTTCCGGCCGGTCTTGCACGAGACAAAGACCGGGTTCAGATCCTTCATCATCACGACATCCACTTCATTTTCCGCGGTGCGAAGCCACGCCTGGCGCGAATTCAGCTTCGCCTTCACATAATAATCCCGCCCGAAGCCCGGATGATCCGGGAAATACATCTCAAGCCGCTCCTTCAGGCTCATGTACCTGCTCTGATCCCAGGCGATGGAGACGCCGTTCTGAACGTCCGCGAACCGGTCCGATTCCCGGATCTTCCGGAACAGCAGGGTCTCGAAGATCTTGCCGGGCGTCTGGAAGAGGCGCTTCATCCCGAGATCCGAGAAGCGGCAGATCGCCTTGCAGGGAGCCTCCGGCTGAAACTCCTCATCGCTTAGGCGCACCTCGGTCAGGATGCCCGCCCGCAGAAGCTCCGCCAGAAGCTCCCGCTTCTGCGTCTTCATCTCGATGTTCTCCTCAGCCGCGTACAGAAGCGCCTCCCGGCCCCACAGGTCCGTCACGCGGAGCAGGTCCTTAAGCTCCGCCTCCTTGGCAAATGAGACCGCCCCGGAGCACACTTCATCCTCGGGCGTAAGCTTCGCGAGGCACCGGAAGACCAGGCGCACCTGCTCATCCGGGCTTACGATGGCAAGCCCCTCCTCCCAGGACCCGGCCGTCCCGCCGAGCACCCGGTATTCCGTCAGCTCCTGCACCAGGTCCTTGAGCCGCAGCTTCTCGCACACCTCCGGCGCGATCCGCAGGCACTCGATCCGCCCGGTCTGCGCGCTCATCTCCCGGGCATCCTCCCGGACCGCCTCCTGCCAGAGCTCCTTCCCGAAGATCTCGGCGTTCTCCCTCGAGCCGCTGAACCGGCAGAAGAAGTCCTGCATCGAAGACCAGGCGCAGTTTCGTTTCCCGCCGATGGACGTCACCCTGGAGTACCGCCGGAAGATCTCCTCCAGCTCCTCCAGCTTCTCCTGCTGCGCGTGGAACCGGGCCGCATTCTCATAGAGCGCGGAGCGCAGCTTCAGATACTCGCTCGTGCGCATCTGCCTTCCGACCCCGCACGAGATCCTCCGGCCGCTTCTCGCGTCGCACACCGCGTCGCCCTCCATGGCAAGCACCGCAAGCTCCTGCGAGTAAGCCGCCGTCTCGGCAAATACCTGCTTTACGTGGGCGCTCGTCCCCTCCGGGCAGTACAGGCAGACCCCGTCCGCCCTTCGCGCCTCCGGAAGCCCGGCGAGCACCTCGATCAGCCGGCTCGCCACCGCCGTCGGGCTCTCTCCGTCCGTCTCTGCAAATGTGATCCCCTCGTACCCCCGCTGCGCCGCGAAGGCCCGGATTCTCTCCATCGAAGCCCTGCCCGCCTCATTTGCCGGGTCATACAGGTAGATCACGCGCGGCGCGCTCATCATAAACGGCAGCCGCACCGCCTCATACGCGGACTCCCCGCAGTACGAGACCACCGCCGCGTAATCCCTGCCGTGCCACAGGTCGAAGGACAGAGCGTCGATCATCCGCCGGTCCAGCAGGGCATAGTCCTTGCGTTCATTTCTCAGGAAGAAGAGGTCCATCAGCCCGTCGCTGCGCCGCCGCACGCTTCCGTCCGCGAGGCGCTCATACGCCCCGTCCGGGCCGCGCCTGCAGCTGCCGGCCAGCCGCTCCAGTTCCTCCACGAAGCGTCCGCCCTCCAGCGCCTCCGCGTCCCGCAGCACGTTGTGATACCAGGCCGTCTCGGTGCATCCGTCATCGAGCACAAACCGCTTCGCGATCCGCACGAGCCCGGAGAGCCCGGGGTGCAGGTCACGGATGCGGCCGATCTCCGCGAGCGTCTCCTCCCGGCGCTCCGCCGCGCGCTTCGCGCACAGCCGGCGGGCGCGCACCGAGAACCAGTCGAGGGCCGACATCTCCTCCTTCGTCCCCCGGCTCCACGCCTCCGGATGGTTCTTCAGCCAGAACGGATCGTCCCCGCCGTCGCAGACGCAGGGATGCCATCTGCCCGTGCGGTGTCGGACCCCGTCCCTGTAGGCGTAGGCCTCGAACACCTCCTCCGAAGGCGCGCGGTACCCGTCCAGGATCATATAGGCGTTCCAGCGGCGGTGCTCCAGGGCCGTCAGCGCCCGGTAGCGGACGTCCTTCTCCCGCTCCGGCGAAGGCTTCGTCAGCAGGTCGGAGAGCAGCCTCTGCGCCTCCCCGCGGTCCTTCGAGAACAGGGCCAGGCGCACCGGCATATGGGCCGTGCTCGCCTCCGAAGAGGCCGACAGATAAGGATCCTCGCTCACCTGGCGCTCCCTCTCCTGCCCGGCCCGCTCATAAGAGTAGAACCACGTCTCCTTCCTGCCCAGGTAATTATCGTATTTCTGATTCGTGTTCAGGCGCGCGAAGTCCCTCAGAACCTCCTCCGGGACCTCGTCATAGCAGCTCCCGTCCGGGGTCACGAAGCGCACCCGCTCTCCCTCCGGGAAGATGCGAAGCTCCCGGTCCTCCTCCGGAGCCTCCCTGACGCAGATCATCTCCACATAGTCCGGGAAATCCGTAAGCGCGGGAGCCGCCTCGGCGACGGTCTCTGCAAATGTCTCCCCCTCCGGGGTCACCGCCCAGACCTGCGGGGTCCGGTAAGAGATCCTCTCCCCGGAGATCACCGCCATCTGCAGGAGGGGAACCGTCTCCTTCAACACCGCCAGAACCTGCGGCGCCTCCCCGGCCACCTGCACGCGAAGCCGCCCGTCCCGCACAAAATCGCAGGCCGGGTGCGCGAACAGAAGCTCCCTCACTCTCTTTCGCAGTTCTTTCTCATTCCATTCGTTCATGTCCGCTGCTCCCCCATCGCTCTCCGGCCGCCGCCGGCACCGCCTCATACTCCTCCGGATAGATCTCCAGGTCCCTCATCAGCTTCAGGATCTGGGGCTGCGCGGCAAATTCCTTCTCGAACAGGAACAGCAGGCTCAGGTAGGTGTTCCACGAGAGCCGGCCCCATTTCTCCGCATTCACGTAGGTCTGGTGGCTGACGCCGATGAGTCCGCTGATCTCCCGCTGCGTAAGCCCCGCCCGGGACCGCAGCATCTTCAGGTTGCCGGCCATCGAGTCCAGGTAATGCTCTTTTCTTTCTTCACTGATCGGCTGCATCGCTCATCCCTCTTTCTTCCGGGCGCTCTCAGAGACTCCCGGGATCTCATCGCCAGTCTTCACTTCAAGGTCACACCCGCTGCCGCGGTCGCGCCAGAGCACATACGTCCCTCCCGGGTGCGCCTGCACCCAGGCCCGGATCTCCTCCTCGCGGTCCGGCACGACGGCCATCTTCTCCGCATAGCGGTCGAAGAACTCCGGATGGAGGCAGATCTTTATCACATTGTCGCCCTTGTCCTCCTCCGAGACGGCCGGCGTCTGAAACAGCGGCGCCGGCTCTTTGCCGTAGAGGAAGAGCTCCCGCTTGGACCTCTCCAGATGCGGCGTGCCCTTACACCAGTTGATGACATCGGCCGTATTCAAGACCTCCGCCCGGCGCTTCCCGCCGCCGTGTCTCGTGCGCTCCATGAGCCACGCGAAGATCACCCGCGGCACCGTATCCAGGTCCGTCTTCGAGATCGGCTTCACCTTCTTCGCGGTCGGCCGCAGGATTCCCCCGGTAAAGTCTCCGCCGCACGAGAGGACCACGTACCTGCGAAGCATCCCCTGGTC
>JAEEGL010789635.1_pt1 | contig 13616 bp, 14 predicted proteins | sample 9134231 | NCBI WGS metagenome assembly JAEEGL01 (sample SAMN16246548, study PRJNA631951) | gut metagenome | biome: gut microbiome; feature: rumen; material: fiber-attached | host: Bos | place: Iran: Karaj | collected 2018-10
AAGCCGTTGACGAGCTCGCCCTCTTTTTTCAGCAGGCTCTCCGGGATCAGCACGGGCATCGCCACATTCTCGTGCCCGGTCTTTTTGAACTCGCCGTCCATGATCCGCTGCATGTTCTCCCAGATCGCATAGCCGTAAGGGCGCAGGATCGTAAAGCCCTTGACGGAGGCGTACTCCACCAGCTCCGCCTTGCGGCAGATATCGGTGTACCACTGGGCGAAATCGACCTCCATATCGGTGATCTGTTCCACTTTCTTATCTTTTGCCATCGTGCGTATTAACTCCTTTTATCGGCAGGGGCCTTCCCCCACTCTTCGTTACCTGCGGTATTGTATGCCCCTGCCGCGTGCTTGTCAAGGCTCAGGCGCGGGGCGAGACGGAATAGTTGGCCGGATCCTTCAGCAGCTCCGCCCAGGTCGCGCCGTCGTCGATGCGCAGGTGCGCAAAGCCGTCGCGGCAGTGCTCAAAGGGCAGCATGCCCCTGGCGTCCTTGAAATGCTCGCCGATCTCTACATAGGTGCAGTCGTTCTCGGCGGCAAAGTCCTTCAGGCGCGCGTTGTATTCGTCCACCATCTTGTTGGTCAGGCGCGGGTAATCGGCCGCCAGCGGCGTGCAGGACTGGATGAAAATGCGGATATCGGGATTCTTGTCGCGGATGTTTTCAATCAATTTTGCCCAGTTGTCCATGGTCTTGTCGATGCCGACATTGCCGATATCGCCCATGGCGCCGAGCATGATGAACACCTTGTTCACGCCGGCGGCCGCCAGCGCGCCCTCCGGCTTATAGTCTCTGCCGCGATAACGGACGAGCGTGGAGCCGTCCACTGCGGCCTGCACGGAGTAATCGACCGTCACCAGGAAGGTCGGATTGCCGAGGCCCTTGTTGTTCAGGCCGTAGTACTCCAGCACGCCGGAGATCGAATCACCCAGAAAGGCGGCGTCGTCAAAGAACTCCGGATCCAGCAGCGGTTCGGGCGTGGCTTCGGGCTCCGGCTCCGGGGTGGGTTCCGGCTCAGGCTCCTCGACGGGCTCGGGCTCCGCAGGCTCCTCGGCAGGCTCCGGCGCGGGTTCCGCCGTGGGTTCTGGCACAGGCTCCGGCGTCGGCTCCGGGGCGGGCGTCACGATCGGGATCGGCCCCGGCGTCGCCGGAGGAGGCACCAGCTGTTCCTCCGGTTCGTCATAGATCGGGCCGGAAAAAGAGGACAGCGCATAGCCGCCCACAAGGATCAGCAAAGCAAGAACTACAGCAAGAATTCTGGTCGCAGTATTCATAGGATCAAGCCTCCGCGTTCCGTGATTCGGTGTTTGGCATACTTCTTTAATTATATATAATAATTTTTTTGAAAGGATTTGTCAATGCTTGTCGTTTGTAACTATTTGTCACCACTTTTTTCACAAAATTACATTTTTCCCCTTGACATTTCAGAAAGCAGCAGATATGATGAACACGATCACGGTTCAATGCGGGCGTTTCCGGTGGAAACGCCGTTTCGTTCTGTGCAGGAGGTGTCAACGATCAACAAGCAGAAATTTTTGGCCGAGCTGGCAAAGCTGCTGACCTTCATGTATGAAGACGACCGGCAGAAGGCCCTCGGTGCCTATAATGAGATGTTCGATGAGGCGGAAGATGAGCAGATGCTGCTGCAGGCGCTGGTCTCTCCGCTGCGCCAGGCCGTGGAGGTCGCGCGTGCTTACAACGCCGGCAAGCAGAGCCTGAGCACCGCGGCCAAGCCCAGAGAGGGCGAGGAAGCGAACGACGCGTTTATGGATACCATCCATCGCATCCGTGCCGATGCGCTGAAAAAGCAGCCGGCCGTCCAGGTCGTCAGCGAAGATCAGATCTCCCTTTTTGACGCGCCGGACGAGCCGGAGCCGGAAAAGGCGCCCGTGCAGCCCGAAGCGGCTGCTGCCGAAGCGCCGGCAGAAGCCGAAGCTCCCGCCGAAGCCGAGGAAAGCGGCGAAGCGCCGGCAGAAGATGCCGCCGTGCCCGAAGAAACCGAAACCGCAGAAGAAGCCGAAGCCGACGAAGAGGTCGATGACTCGCCCCGGCCGGAAGCGGCCCCTGCCCCCGCTCTGCAGAGCGCCGATCTGGATTCCAGCCAACCCCCGCAGAACACGGTGCGCAAAGCCCGGGTCCCGCTGCTGATCCTGTTTATCCTGCTTGCGATCCCCCTGGGGCTGATCGCGCTGGTCGTTCTGCTGATTCCGGCTCTGGTCAGCCTGGCGGCGGCGATTGCATGCATCACCGTTGCTGTTCTCGCCGTTACCTCCGCCCTCGGCTCCTTCCCGAAGATCGCAAATCTTCTGGTGGCGATCGGCGCTGCGCTGATCCTGCTGGCTGTCGGTCTTGTGTTCCTGATGCTGTTCGTCTGGTTCCTCGGCGGCGCCATCGGCGGCATTATCAACGGTCTCATCACCCTGGGCGGCAAATGGTGCTATAAGGAGGTGCCTGCGGAATGAAAAAAGCATGGAGCGTTGTTCTGGTGATCGTGTTCGTCACCATTTTGCTCGGCGCCACGGCCATCGGCGTGGGCTATCTCACCGGTGCGGACCTGGAGCAGGTCTATCTGACGCTGGAAAAGAGCCCCGTGGCCACCTTTATCCTGCGCCTGATCTCCTACTGGGAGCAGGGCTACGCCTACGTCCAGCAGCTGGTCGAAGCTATCCCGCAGTTCTTTGCCGGACTGTTTTGATTCGAACCGAATAAAAACTCCCTGTTCTGTGGAACAGGGAGTTTTTTGTTTACAGGCCGCGCCGGCTCTGCCGCAGCCGGACGGCCGCCGCCGTCAGAATCAGCAGAAGGCCCGTATACAGCAGCAGGCCCGACAGCTCCGCGCCGTTCCAGACTGCCCGCAGCAGCCAGGTCGGCGGCAGCAGGAGCCGCAGCGGCCGCAGCAGCTTCAGATCCAGAAACACCGGGCAGAGCACCAGCATCGCCGTCGTCAGCACCGGGATCAGCGCGCCGTAATGCTCCTGGCGCGGGCAGAGGCAGCGCAGCAGCTCGCAAAAGAATGCCGCGGCAGGGATGTATAGCAGCATCAGCAGCAGTTCCCGTCCGAGGCCGACCGTGACCCCGGCCAGCGCCATGGCCAGCAGCGCCGCCAGCGCGGCCGGAAGGATCGCGATCAGGTGGCTGAGCAGCGGCAGCCAGCGCCGCGCACGGGCCGACAGCCAGGTATAGCTCCCGTTTTGCTCCTCCTGGTAGCAGTACAGTCCGGAGGCCATACCGCAGAGCACCAGCAGCAGCGCCATCACGCCGCGCAGCGGCGCCGTCAGGTAGCTGTCGCCGGGGTCGACCGGCGCGCCCTCCACCGTCTCAAAGCGCAGGATCTCGTCCGCCATCGTGCCGCTGGCATAATAGCGCCGCAGTACGGCGCGGTCGAGCTCCTCCGCGCCGAGTTCCGAGGCCAGATAGTCCTTAAAAAGCGCAAAGGAAAGCTCCGGGTAGATCGCCGCAAACAGCTTTTCCCGTGCCAGACGCAGGAAAACATTGTCCTCCCGCTGCAAGACGGTGACCGCGGCGGCATGGCCGCGCTGCGCGAAGCGCTCGAGCTTTTTTTCCAGATCCGCGTGGAAGATCCACGCCGCATCGGCCCTGCCGCGGCGCACGGACTCCCGGGCGGACTCTTCATCCTCACATTCCAGGAAGAGCAGGATGCTCTCCTCCCCGGTCAGCCGCTCAACGGCGGCACGGGCTGTCCGGTCGTCCGGATCCTCCAGCACCAATGCAATGGTCAGCACCCCGCTTTCCTGCCGGGAAAACAGGGCGATCGCCAGGGCGAACAGCGGCACCAGCAGCAAAACGGCCAGGTAGGCCGGGCGGCGCAGCAGGCGCTTGAGCAGCAGGCCGGACCAGAGGAAAAATCGACGAAGTGTTTTCATCTCTCCGCCTCCCCTCAGCTCCGGTTCTGCCGGCGGCGCAGCAGCACCGCGGCAGCCAGAAGCAGCGCAAGCCACAGCCATACGGCGCCGGTCCCGACGGGTTCGCGCAGCAGCAGCGCCTGCAGCCGCGTCATTCCCGCGCCGGCGGGCAGCGCCGCGCCGAAGCGCCGCAGTCCCTCCGGGAACATGCTCGCCGGATAAAAGCAGCCGGCCAGATAGCCCTGCAGCACCGCGCTCAGAAACTGCAGCAGCACGCCGCCGACCGTGCCGCCGGCCAGTTCGAACAGCAGAAACTGCAGCGCGCAGATCATCAGCGCCGTCGGCAGCGAGCCGAAGACGAAGCGCGGCAGGCCGCCGCTCTCCAGCTCCGGGATGTGCAGGCCGAAGCGGCCGAGCAGCAGCCCGGCCAGGATTCCCGCGGCGAGCATGCCGCAGAGCATCAGCAGCACATAACTCAAGAATTCCGCCAGGACCTGCCCGGCAGCGCCCAGGCCGTCCGCCTGCAGCAGCCGCCCCAGTTCCCGGGAACGCCCGGCAAAAAGCGGCGCACAGCTGATGGCCCAGAGCATCAGAAACAGCAGCGCCAGGCCGCAGAGATAATAGGCCGGCAGGCTCAGCGCGCCGTCCGCGTCGAGCATTTCCAGATTATAGAGCCGTTCGCGGTCCATGAGCCGCAGCGCATAGCGGAACACCAGCATGTCGCCCGCCCAATAGGGGTTCACCTCCGGCAGCTTCTCCGCGACATAATTCTGCGCGCCGTACACGGCGTTTTCGGTCTCCAGCACCAGGCGTGAGATTGTTTCCGCCAGCTCGCGCATCACCTGCGCGCCGAGATCCGCGCCGCCGGAGGCGGACACATAGGTGATCGGGCGGTGCTCGCCGATCATCATCGCCTCGGCAAAGCCCGCGGGGATCACGGCGTAGCCGTCGATCCGGCCGCGGCGCAGCGCGGCGGCCGCTTCGGTCTCGTCCATGGGCTCAAAGCGGATCGAAAAGCGCGAGGAATCCATGCTCTCGATCATCTGCAGCCCCTCGGCGAGCATGTTCTCTTCCAGGTCGCCCACCAGCCCGATGCGGACGGGCTCCGCGGCGGCCGCATCTCCGGCGTGCAGCCCGGAGATCAGCAGCGCCGACAGCGCCGTCAGTACCGCCAGCAGCAGCGTGACCGCAAGCATTCGCGGCAGCAGCCGGGCTGCGCGCCGAAGCTGCAGGCGATAATACGTCAAAAACCGTTTCATGGCTGTTCCAGGTCGCGGATCAGGCGGCTGCGCTCGCCCGTGTAGGCATAGGGCTCCAGCAGCCCGCCGCGCAGCAGCCGCCACTCGTCGCACAGCTCCAGCTCCCAGGGATCGTGGGAGGCCATCACCAGCAGGCCGCCGCTCTGCCGGAAGTTTTCAAAGCAGCGCAGGATCCGCTCCTTGGCCACCAGGTCCAGCGCCGCCGTCGGCTCGTCCAGCAGCAGGATCACGGGATCGTTGGCCAGGGCGCAGCCGATGCTCAGGCGCTTGCGCATGCCGCCTGACAGCTGATTGGCCGGCGTCTGTAAGAATTCGTCCAGGCCGAGCTGCCGCAGCACGCCCCCATCCAAAGAGCGCGCAAGCGCCTCCGGTTCGTACCAGAGGCGCAGATTGTCCCTGGCGCTCAGCTCCTCGATCAGCGGCGTGCCCTGGGGCACATAGGCGACCTGGGAGGCGCGCAGGCGCGGATTGCGCAGCAGGTCCTCGCCCTGCCACAGAAAGCGCCCCGCGTTCGGGCGCAGGACACCGGCGAGGATCTTCAGCAGCGTGGACTTGCCGCTGCCGTTGGCGCCCAGGATGCCCAGGCAGCTGCCCGCCGCAACACGAAAGGAGGTCCCGCGAAGGACCTCTTTTCTTCCGTATCGCTTTTGAATGTCAAGGATTTCCGCTTCCATGGATCAGATGTAGTTGCCGATATCGCCGAGCACGGAGGCGGGCAGCCCGGCGTCCATCAGATCCTGAAGGATGCCCTGCAGCTTGCCGAAGTCCAGGCCGGCGGCCCAGGTCTCGGGATCCACCGCATTCGCCGGGCGGCTGATATCGAAGTCCTCGACGCGGTAAGCGTCCACGCTCATGCCGGCCAGCTCCTTCTTGCCGGTCTTCAGGGTCATCGTCACGCTGCTGCTGTCCTTCTTGACCTCGCCTTTGCAGACGCCGTTCAGGCTGCGCAGCAGATCCTCCACGCCGTCGGGCATGGCGCCGATCTTTTCGACCAGGCGGTTGAGCATGTCCTTGTGGGGCGTCGCACTGATCTCGTAGGTAAAGCCGTTGTTTGTCGCTTCGGCTTCCAGGCTGATCTTGGCCAGCTTCATGTCGTTCCTGGTCTCGTCGTCCTCGCTGCCGTAATAGGATTTGTAGTGCATATCGAAGCTGCCGGTGATCTCCTTGTTCAGGCTGACCTTGCCGCCGCCGTCGAACACCACCGTCTTCTCGTCCCGGTAGCCTTCCCGGCTCTGGTCCATGAACACTTCGCTGTGGACACCGTAGTTCAGGCCCTTGAGCACGGCCGCATACTTGATCTCACAGAGCACTTCCTTGTCCTCGCGGATCTTGATGTCACGGCCGACGATCCGTCCCTGGCCGTCGACGTAGACGGTCATCAGGATGTTCCGGGTGATCTCCTTCGGATCCATTTCCTCGAGCTCGGCGCGCTTTTCTTCCATCTTGTCGAGGATATTATCGTAGTACTGCTCGATCTCAAGCTCGCTGTAGCCCTCGCTCTTCAAGACGGCGCAGATCACCGTTTTGACCTCAGCGTCGTTCTGGGCCTTTTTCAGCACGTCCTTGCCGATCTTCAGCATCACCTTGCCGTCGATCTTGACCTCCAGCGCGGTGTATTTGCCGCTCAGGCCGCCGGCGGAAAGTTCCTCCGTGCCCTTTTCCACCTTGGTCAGATCGCCGATGACGATCTCCGAATAGCGGTCGATCAGCGTGGTGATCAGCTTCTCGTCCATCAGCGTATCGACCAGCTCCTGCGCGGCGGCCTGCTCCTCCTCGTCAATGCCGGCGGCGTAGGACAGCTCTTCCGGATCGATCCGGACGGTCTGGCCGGAGAGCCTGGGCACGGCGAAGAAGGCCTCGCCGGAGGCGGTGTCAAGCGTAAAGTCGGCGTCGATGATGTCCTTGTCGTTCAGGAAAGCCGTCAGGCTGCCGCCGAGCAGCTCGTCCTGCGAGCCCATCGAAAGATAGAGGCCGAGGTTATTCAGCCAGCTGAGATCCATGCCGAGCTCATCCTCGATCAGATCGGCGACCTCATCGCTGAGGGCGCTCTCATCAAAGCTGAGCTGCAGCTTTTCCTCCGCGAAGAAATCTTTCTTCCCGGCTTTGGTCTGCGCCGCTTCCTGGTAAATGGCAAAAACGCCCTTGCCCTCTTCCGCAGCGTCCAGCCCGCGCCGGACGTTGTTCTTTTCCACACGCTGATAATACTCCTCCGGAGAAGAGAAGGTTTTGGCCGCCAGGTTTGCCGCATAGGCGGAGACCGCGTTCCAGCGGAAGATCGCCAGCGCTGCCGCAGCCGTGAGGATCACAAGCAGAATGCCGATGATCCAGCCCTTGGCCTTGCCTTTGGGTCGGTCCTTTTTCTCCTTCTTCGGCTTTTCCGGCTCCACAGGCGGCACGGGCGCTTCCGTGAAGGACGGCGCCGCATCCTTTTTCTGTTCGGGTTCCGGTTTGGCTTCCGCCGGGGTGAAAAGCTCGACCGGCGCGCCGCAGTTGCCGCAGAAGCGCTGACCTTCAGCCATCTGTGCGCCGCATTTTGTACAGAACATATGGATTCTCCTCTCGTTTTCAGCTCTTTTCCTGCTTTGTCCAGAGACGCTTTAATATAAAAAGTATAGCACAGTCCGCTGCCGTGCACAAGGAAGAATCTGCCCCCGGCGCGGTTTTTTCACGGCCTGTTCCACAGGCGCAGCAGGCCGCGGTCATTGAGTTGCCGGAGCGTGACCAGCAGCAGCGGGAACAGCAGCAGGCCCAGCACGCCGCAGAGCTTCCAGCCGACATAGACCGCCAGCAGAGAGGGCAGCGGATCCAGGCCGATCTGGTCGCCCAGGAGCTTGGCCTGCAGGAGTTCGCGCATCAGGCTGATGCCGGCGAAGGCAATCACCAGTCCGATCCCCAGACGCATCTCGCCGCGCAGCAGCGCTGCCGCCGCCCAGGGCAGCAGCACGACGCCCACGCCGAACACCGGCAGCGCGTCCACGATCGCCGTCAGCGCGGCGATCGGCAGTGCGCCGCGCACGCGCAGGATCAGCAGCGCCGCCAGCAGCTCGGCAAAGGTGATGAGCATCAGCAGCAGCTGCGCCCGCAGCCAGCCGCCGAAGCTCTGCTTCAGATCCTGGGAGACCAGTTCGAGATGTCGGAGCCATGCGGGCGGAAGCTGCGCCCGAAGAAAGGCCTTGACTTTGGGAAAGGATGCCGAGAGGAAAAAACTGCCCAGGCCGGCCGTGACAAGAAAGAGCAGCGCGTCCGGGCTGCGCTGCGCCGCGGCGGCGGCAGCATTCAGCAGCCTGCGGGACAAGTCAGCCGGAACAGCAGTGAGCGTCCGGCCCAGGGCGTCCAGCGCAAGCTCCAGATAGTCCGCGCCGCCCGGGATCTCGCGTGCCAGGCCGAGCAGCCAACGCTCCAGCGCGGCCAGGCGCTGTTCCCAGGTCGAGAGCAGGCCGGGCAGCTCCGCCGCGAGCGTGTTGAGCGCCGCGAAACCCCGCGTCAGCAGCCGCGCCGACAGAAACAGCAGCAGCGCGAGCAAGCCCAGCGTAACAAGAGCGGCTGCAGCCGTCCGTGTAACATGCAGGCGGCGCAGCAGCCGTACCGCCGGCTCCATCAGCGCCGCCATCGCATAGGCAAGCAGAAAAGGCGCCAGCCCCGGCAGCACAAAGCGCAGCGCCAGCCATGCGCCGCCCACCAGCGCGCCTGCGCAGACCAGCGCTTCCAGACAGCGCAGCGCCCAGTTTCGCATGGCCTTGCCCCCTTTTCCGATCAAAAACTAAGATATGGAAAAGTCTGCCCAGCGGCGGGCCAAAATATCAATAGAAAAAAAGATGGCGGACCGGAAAACGGTCCGCCCAAGGGAATTGTGGGATAAAGATATGAGCCGCGTCCTTCCGCTCGGATTTGAAGGACCCATTGGATAAGCTGTGCCTATACGATAGCGCAAACGTTCCAACTTGTAAAGAGCGAAGCGGCACCAGTTTTGTCGAATGAATATTTTTATGAAATTCGGCCACAATAGTTCCGAATCCATTTGAGAGGAGTCTGGAACATGATCATGGATCGTATCGCACTTGTCCTTGCCATCATCGGCGGCATCAACTGGGGCAGCATCGGGCTGTTCCGCTTCGACCTCGTCGCTTGGCTCTTCGGCGGCCAGACCGCGACCGTCAGCCGTGTGATCTACACGCTGGTGGGCCTGGCGGCCCTGTGGTGCATTTCCCTGCTGTTTCGCAGCGACGCCATCACCGACGACGAGATTTAAAAAATAAGGAGAAGGCTCAGCGCCTTCTCCTTATTTTTATGTTTTCGCCTCTTCCAGCTTCAGCAGCGGCTTCAGCCGGGCCGACAGCAGCAGCGCCAACGCCAGCTTGAGCCCGTCCGGCACCAGGAAAGGCAGCACGCACCAGGACAGCGCCGTCATCACGGACAGCGCGCCGTTGGCGCGGCTGTAGACTTCGATGAACCACAGCGTCCCGAAGGCATAGCAGAGAGCCAGACCCAGCAGCAGTGCGGCCACGCGCAGCCAGAGTGAACGTCCCAGGCGCTCAAAGAGCCAGTAGACCAGCCCTGTCAGCAGAAAACCCAGCAGATAGCCGCCGGTTGAGCCGAGCAGGATGCCGAGGCCGCCGGTAAATCCGGCGAACACCGGCACACCCACCGCGCCGAGCATCAGATAGACGGCCACGGCGATCGTGCCGCGCGCGCCGCCCAGCAGTTCCAGCGCGCAGAAAACCGCGAAGGTCTGCAGTGTAAAGGGAACCACGGTCTGGATGGAGATCCAGGAGCAGACGGCGATCAGTACCGCCATCAGCGCCATGTAGCAGAGGTCTTTGGTACGAAATTTCAAGAACCCTGTCCTTCTTTCCCTTCGCCGCAGAGTCGGGCGCAGAGCGGATACCACTCGCAGTCGCCGCAGATCTCAGCCAGGCGATGTTTTTCAAATATCTCCGTCCGCACGCGTTCTTCCAGCGCAGCGGCGGAATAAGTTTTTCCCGGTTCAAGGCCGAGCAGCCGCCGGACGGCAGCGTCGTAGCGCGAGACCTTGTCCTGCGTCTCGCAGGCTTCGCCCCGGCGGTGCGGACAGGCCGCGCAGAGTTCGTCCGCGCCTTCGGCCAGCGTGAAGCCGCCCTCTGCGGCAAGCTGCCGTTTCCGGGCGGCCATATTGACCGTGAAAGTGTCGCTGTAGCCCTCGCCGATGAAGTTCGGCAGGCAGAGCAGATGATGGGCGCGCAGCTTCATGCGCCGCCTCCTCTCAGGAGCAGCCAGAAGCAGACAGCCAGCTGCAGCAGCGCGAGGATCGGGAAGCCCCAGGCAAAAGTCCAGTGCTTTGTTTTGTGGCGGAAAACACGCATGCCGATCACGCCGCCGATCGCGCCGCCCAGCAGCGCCAGCAGAAACAGCGTTTTCTCCGGCACACGCCAGGAACCGGCCTTTGCGCGGCCCTTGTCCGCGCCCATCACGATAAAAAGCACCAGGCTCATCAGCATGAGCCACAGCGGCAGCAGACGCCGCGGGTCGTTTGTAAAAACATCGACGATTTCACTCATAGCAGTTCTCCGAAATACCAGCCGGACGTGCCCTTGTGCTTGACAAAGTATCCCCGGCTCGTCTCCTCCACCACGCTCACCGCGTCGCCCGGCTCCAGCGGGAGCACATAGTCCGTACAGTCGTTGCAGTCGGTGAATTCTTCGCCGGTGAAGAGGTACTTGGTCAGGATGTCCATCTCATAGCCGGTGCGCACATGACGGCAGCGGGAAAACTCCTCGCCGCGCCGCAGCACCTGCACCCGGCTGTCGCCCCAGCGGATGTAATAGGAGCGCTCCCCCGCCGTCTGCGCGGATTTCACCGTGCGCACCGGGAAGGGGTCGTAGGCGACAAAGCCGAAGTCTTCGCTGCCCTCGAAGGGGATGACGAGGGCGTTGAGCTGCCCGTCGTCCTTGAGCACACAGCCGCCGTCGATGGAGATGATGCGGCTGTCCCGGTCGATGATCGGATTGGCGCAGACGATATCGCTGCCATAGAGCACCACCGGCCAGTGGCCGACGATCACCCATTTGTCAAAGCGCCAGCCCTGGTTCATGAAAGCGTCGCAGCGCGTCAGCTCGTCGGCCGTATGGGCGCGCAGAGGCTTTCCGGGACGCACGGAGGCGTGTGCGAAAACATAGTGATCGGTCTCGATCGCGTGCGGCAGGCTCTCCAGAAAGGCCCACTCCGCCGCGAAGCGCCTTCGCAGGAGCTGCTTGACCGCGCCGAAATCCTCCAGGTCGAAGGGGTCGACGCCGGCGGCGTTGCACATCTCCCACAGCAGCCCGACTTTTTTGTACAGAATATAATGGACGATATGCTCGTCGGCCTCCTCCGGGTAGAGGAAGATATCGTTCCAGCTGTCGCAGTTGCCCAGCAAAAGGTGGCAGTTGCCGCGCTTCGTCAGCTCCATCAAAAAATGCAGGGTATTCAGGCTCTCCGGGCCTTTCTCAAGGAAATCCCCGGCAACGATCAGCTCGTCGTCGGCGCCGAAAGCCGCTTTCTCCAGCAGTCCGCGCAGATAGGGCAGGTTGCCGTGGATGTCCGACACGACCAGGATGCGCCGCCCGGCAGGGATGCGCAGGCGCTGCACGCGGGCCGGGTAATCATACATATCCCGCACCCCCGATCTTTTTCTCCAGCACCCAGACCCTGCCGAAGCTCCCCTGCTCCGAGGCGATCTTCTCAAAGCCCCAGCGCCGGTAAAAGGCCATGGCCGCGCGGTTATCCTCCGCCGCGTACAGGCGCAGCGAGCGCCGCCCGAGGCCGCGGTAGTGCATGATCACGCGCCCGAGCAGTTGGATGCCCATACCCTGGCGTCGGAATTGCGGCCGCAGATAGATGAGGCTCAGCCAGCCGTAGCCCTCTTTTTCGCCGCGCTTCGTGTCCATATCCACAAGGCCCACCGGCTCGTCTTCCGCCAGGATGCGCAGCACCGAGCGGGGATCGGCCCGGTGGTGCTCGGCCGCAGCAAGCAGGTAGCTCTCCGGCGAGAAGCCGCGCGTCGTGCCGTGCGCCGCGCGCCATGCGTCCTCATAGCAGGCGGTATAAAAGGCTGCCTCCTGCATCGGGTCGATGGCCTCGGCCCGCAGATCGGGCGTCTGCTCCCAGACCGGGATATTCAAAACTGCGAGATGCTCGCAGTCGCCGATGTATTCCGGCGTGAACACGCCGTTTTCATAGTGCAGGCAGGAGATCGCCGTGTTGCCGCCGAGCGGCAGGCTGCCCGGATCGCCGGGCCCGACGCCCAGCATCTTTGCCAGCAGGCAGCGGATCGTGACCCCGTGGCTGACCACGGCGACGCTTTTGCCCTCGTTGTCGCGCAGGATTTCCTCGACCGCCGGCCAGGCGCGCGCCGTCACCTCGGCATAGCCCTCCGCGCCTTCCTCTTTCCAGCCGTCCTCCCGCTGCAGGAAGCGCTTGATCTCGCCGGGTGCGTCGTGCTTCAGGTCGCCGAAAAAGCGGCCCTCCCAGGGGCCCATGTTGATCTCCCGCAGGCGCGGATCAAGGTGCAGCGGCAGCGGGTGGTATTTCTGCAGCGCCTCGGCGGTGTGGACGGCGCGGCTGAGGTCGCTGACGTAGATCGCATCGAGCGGCGTATCCTTCATCCGCTCGCCCAGCAGCGCCGCCTGGCGCAGCCCGAGAGCGGTGGCCTCGCCGTCCCAGTGACCCTGCATCATACGGTATAGATTTCCCTCCGCCTGCACGTGGCGGATCAAATAAATTTTCGTCATTGTGACACCCGAATCTTGACCGAACGGTCGGGATGAAGTATAATTAAGTATTATTAAAGGAAAGATCGCTCTCTGGCAGGTCGTTGACCATATTATAGCGTGCTTGGCCGTTTTGTACAAGTCCAAAAAGAGGGGTGTATGCCATGCCGCAGGATGCGGGTAACAGGAGGAAGGTGCGGGCCGCGGCGCTTGTCGCGGGCGACGGCGCCATGCTCCAGGCCATCCTGGACTCCATGTATTTCAAAGAGCTGCCGAACTTTGAGCTGGTGGCCGTGATCTCGCCGGAAAAGGGCGTATACGCGATGCAGCGCGCGCTCAACGCGGGCGTGCCGGCCTATGTGGTCGACCCGGAGCTCTTCCCCACCATGACCAGCCACAGCATGGCCGTGGCCAACAAGCTGCGCGATATGGACATCGAGCTGGTGATCCTCGCGGGCTACGACCTTCCCCTCGGCGTGATACCCTATCAGTTCAAAAATGCCATCATCGGCACCTATCCCGCCATTTACCCCGCCTTTGAGGACGAGGAGGGCGACATCCAGCAGGCCGTGCTTGAGCGCGGCGTGAAGGTCACCGGCGCCACCGCCTATTTCTGCGATCAGGACGGCCGCGTGGGCGGGATCATCCTGCAGAAGGCCGTGGACGTGCTGCCGGGCGACGATCCGGAGTCGCTGCGCCGCCGGGTGACGGAGGAGGCCGAATGGAAGCTCCTGAGCCAGGCCGTCGCGCTCTACTGCGCCGGCAAGCTGAA
>JAEEGL010793295.1_pt1 | contig 13616 bp, 11 predicted proteins | sample 9134231 | NCBI WGS metagenome assembly JAEEGL01 (sample SAMN16246548, study PRJNA631951) | gut metagenome | biome: gut microbiome; feature: rumen; material: fiber-attached | host: Bos | place: Iran: Karaj | collected 2018-10
ACGGCAAGGAAGAGATCTGCATCGGTTACGTCAAGGAGCTCTATGCCGAGATCGACAAGGCGGTGGCCGCCGGCATCATGGCGTCCAACCCGCTGCGCGACCAAGGTTTCGACCCGGACGACATGTCCAAGGACAACTACGACCGCATCGACCTGCACCGTCCCTACGTGGACCGTATCTTCCTGGTCAGCCCGACGGGCCGCAAGATGACGCGCGAGACCGACCTCATCGACGTGTGGTTCGACTCCGGCGCCATGCCTTATGCCCAGACCGGCCTGCGCGGCCTGCAGAGCCCCGACTTCGGGTGCACGGCCGACTTCATCGCCGAAGGCGTGGACCAGACCCGCGGCTGGTTCTACACCCTGCATGCCATCCACACGATGGTCAGCGGCACGCCCGCCTTCAAGCGCGTGATCTCCAACGGTCTCGTGCTCGACAAGAAGGGCGAGAAGATGAGCAAGCGCCTGGGCAACGCCGTGGATCCCTTCCAGGCGATGGACAAATACGGTCCCGACGCCCTCCGCTGGTACATGATGACCAACTCCCAGCCCTGGGACAACCTCAAGTTCGACGAGGCCGGGGTGGAGGAGGTCCGCCGCAAGTTCTTCGGCACCCTCTATAATTCCTATTCAGTCTTCGCCCTGTACGCCAACATCGACGGTTTCGACCCGGCGTCGGAGACGGTCCCGTACGAGCACCGTCCGATGTTCGACCGCTGGATCATCAGCCGCCTGAACACCCTCGTGAAGGGGGTGGTGGCCGCTTACGAAGACTATGACATCACCACGGCGGGCCGCCTGGTGCAGGATTTCGTCTGCGACGACCTGTCCAACTGGTACATCCGCCTGAACAAGAAACGCCTCTGGGGCGCCGGGATGACGGAGGACAAGCTGTCCGCCTACCAGACCCTCTACGAGGTGCTCAAGGGCGTGGCCCTGCTGGGCGCGCCGATCGCCCCGTTCTTCATGGAGCGCCTGTGGCTGGACCTCGTCCCCGATTCCGCTTCCGTGCACTACTGCGCGATGCCGGCCTATGACGCCTGCCTCGTGGACGAGGGCCTGGAGGAGAGCATGGGCTTCGCCCAGAAGGCCTCCTCGATGGTGCTCGCCCTGCGGAAGAAGGTGGGCATCAACGTCCGCAAGCCGCTCGCCAAGGTGCTTGTTCCGGTGCTCGACGACACGGTCAAGGAGCACATCCAGCGCGTCAGCGACATCTTCCTCACCGAGGTGAACGTCAAGCAGATCGAGTTCCTGCACGACACGGTGGGGCTCATCACCAAGAAGATCAAGCCGAACTTCAAGACCCTCGGCAAGATCTACGGCAAGCAGATGAAGGAGATCGCCGCCGCGTTCGGCACCCTCTCGCAGGAGGAGATCGCCGCCATCGAGCGGGCGGAGGGCGAGTACGTCCTGCATCTGCCGTCCGGCGACGTCACCCTCGCCAAGGGCGACTACGAGATCAGTTCCGAAGACATGCCGGGCTGGCTCGTCGCCACCGAAGGGACGCTGACGCTGGCCCTGGACATCGTCCAGACGCCGGAACTCGTCCGCGAGGGCGTCGCCCGCGAACTCATCCACCCGATCCAGACCCTCCGCAAGGAAAGCGGCTTCGAGGTCACGGACCGGATCCGCACCGTCCTGTATGCCGACGGCGCCGTCGCGGAGGAAATCCGCGCCGCGCTCGCCGAGTATGCGGACTACGTCGCCGCCCAGACCCTTTCCGTCTCACTCGAGCTGAAGGGGACCGAAGAGGCGCCGCAGGACGCCGCCGCGCTCGAGTGGGGAGCCGGCACCCTGCGCATCCAAGTCAGCAAACACACACAAAACAATTAACGATATGGAAAAAGTTACCCCTTCAGAGCCGCAGGTCGCCAAGACCCGTTACTCCGATGCCGAACTCGCCGAGTTCAAGGCCATCATTGAAGAGAAACTCGCCAAGGCCAAGGCCGAGTACAACACCCTCCGTCAGGTCGTGATGCACAACGGTACCAATGATATCGAAGACACGACCCCGTCTTTCCGTACGGTCGAGGACGACGGTGCCTTCCAGCTGTCCAAGGAAGAAGCCAGCCAGATGGCCCAGCGCCAGTACAAGTTCATCCAGAACCTGGAAGGCGCCCTGGCGCGCATCGAGAACAAGACCTACGGCATCTGCCGCGTGACCGGCAAGCTCATCCCCAAGGAGCGCCTGCGTCTGGTCCCGCACGCCACCCTGACCGTCGAGGCCAAGGAGATGCTCGCCAAGCAGGGCAAGAACTAGGAATATGAAGCTGTCCCAAGGCAAGCGGCTCCTGCTGCTGGGCATCCTGCTCGTGGTCATCGACCAGGTAATCAAATACCTGGTCAAGACGAACATGGAACTGGGGCAGCAGATCTACGTGATCGGGCAGTGGTTCCGCCTGTGCTTCGTGGAGAACGAGGGGATGGCCTTCGGAATGGCCTTCGGCGGCCAGGTGGGCAAGTTCCTCCTGTCGCTGTTCCGCATCGTGCTCAGCGGGGCCCTGATCTGGTGGATCTCGTCCCTCATCAGGAAGGGTAAGGCGCCCAAGGGCGTGCTGGTCGGCCTGACGCTGATTACGGCCGGCGCTGTCGGGAACATTATCGACAGCCTGTTCTACGGCCTGATCTGGGACTATGCGCCCTTTATGTTCGGCAAAGTGGTGGATATGTTCTTCTTCCCGATCATCCGGGAGGGCGAACGTGTGATCTTCTTCAGTCCGGTGTTCAATTTCGCGGATTCCTGCGTCACGGTCGGCGCCTTCTACCTGGTGCTCTTCCAGTGGAAGTTCTTCGCGAAGGACGAGGATTCCAAGAAAAAAGATTAACTTTGCCGCCTGTTCCGGAGGAATGGCCGAGTGGTCGATGGCGGCAGTCTTGAAAACTGTTGAACGGCAACGTTCCGGGGGTTCGAATCCCTCTTCCTCCGCGAAAGAAAGAAGCGTCCGGGAGTACATCCCGGACGCTTCTTTCTGGTAAAAGGATAAGCGAAGTCCCTAGAAGATGATGGCTGCGCCGACGGTCAGCTGGTTGCGCTTGACCGTGTAGTTGTTGGAACTGGCGTGGTTCAGCATGCCGAAGTCATAGCCGATATTCACGCGGAAGGTCTCGATGAATTCGATGCCGATGCCGCCGCCGAGCAGGACATCCAGCCGCTTCGCGTTGTCTCCGAGCAGGTCGATGGAAGTCTGGTTGGCAATCGTCTTGGAAGCCAGCGTATAGGAGATGTTGGGACCGCCGTACACGAAGAGACGCAGGTCACGGGTGGTTCCGAAGTTGATGCTGAAGTGCAGGGGAACACTGATGTAATGGTCCTGGCGTTTGCCAAGCACGACGTCCTTGGTGGCAAAACCATAGTAAAGGCCCGGCGTGAGGTTGAGGGCGCCGGCGATGGGGACGGTGTAGCCGATACCGGCGTAGAAACCGTTCATCGGCGTGCTCTCGGAAGATGTGCTGCCGGTCTTCGTGACCACGGTCGAGGAAAGGTAGCCGGCACCGAAGGAACCCTGCGCAAACGCGGGGACGCCGGCGAGCAGCACGAGGGCTGCGGAAACAAGGGTAATGATCTTTTTCATATTCATTGAAAAAAAGGATTGGTTATTCAGTTTCCTGCAAAGATAGCAAAAAAAAGAAGCGCCCGGAAAGGATTCCGGACGCTTCGTCTTGTAAATAAAACCGAAGTTTCTAGAAGAGGAACGCCACACCCGCGGTCATCTGGTTGCGCTTGACCGTGTAGTTGTTGGAGTTGTAGCGGTTCAGCATACCCATGTCATAACCCACCTGGAAGCGGACCATGTCGTTGAACACGAGGCCGACGCCGCCGCCAAGCATGACGTCGAAACGCTGGAGGCTGTCGTTGTCCTTGAGGCGGTCGTAGGTGGTGCTGCCGGAAGTGATCTTGGAGGCCACTGCGATGGAAGCGCTCGGACCGGCATAGGCGAACAGACGCAGGCCGCCGCCTACCTCAACACCATAGCTGAAGTGCAGGGGGATATTGACGAAGTGGTCCTGCTGCTTGCCTTCGATCTTGAGACCGAAAATGGAAGCGACGTTGCTCTTGGCGGCCATTCCATAATAGATGCCCGGCGTAAAGTTGAGGCCGCCGGCGATGGGAACGGTGAAGCCGACACCGGCATAGAAACCGTTCAGCGGGGTCCTTTCAGTCGAAGAGCTACCGGATTTGACAACCTCGGTAGAAGAGAGATAACCGGCACCGATGGAAGTCTGCGCGAAAGCAGGGGCGCCGGCGAGCAGCACGAGGGCTGCGGAAAGAAGGGTAACAATCTTTTTCATACCTATAATGATAATGTATTGTGTGTCTTTCTGGACGTATCCAAATTATAAGATGCAAAAAACGGGCCGTCCGTTGCAGGCCGGGACCGGTCAGGCGAGACGCTTTTCCAGGCGTTCGCGGATGGCCGCGATGAAGCGGGCGGAGCCGACCGGCATGGGGGTGACGCCTTCCATCAGGTTCACGAGGTCCTTGGTGGCGATGCCTTCGGCCAGGGTGTCGAAGCAGGCGGCCTCCAGTGCGTCGGCGAATCCTGCCAGGTCCTTCAGGCCGTCCTTCAGGCCCCGCTGGCGGAGCGCTCCGCTCCAGGCGAAGATGGTGGCCATCGGGTTCGTGGAGGTCTCCTCGCCCTGCAGATAGCGGTAGTAATGGCGGGTCACCGTGCCGTGGGCGGCTTCGTATTCGTAGTTCCCGTCGGGGCTCACGAGCACGCTGGTCATCATCGCCAGGGAGCCGAAAGCCGTGGAGACCATGTCGCTCATCACGTCGCCGTCGTAGTTCTTGCAGGCCCAGATGAAGCCGCCTTTGCTGCGGATCACGCGGGCCACCGCATCGTCGATCAAGGTGTAGAAGTAGGTGATTCCCAGCTCCTCGAAGCGGGCCTTGTATTCCGGGTACACCTCGTCGAAGATCTCCCGGAAACGGGCGTCGTAGGTCTTGGAGATGGTGTCCTTGGTGGCGAACCAGAGGTCCTGCCGGGTGTCCGTGGCGTACTGGAAGCAGGCGTGGGCGAAGGAGCGGATGGATTTGTCCGTATTGTGCATGCCCTGGACGACGCCCGGGCCCTTGAATTCCTGGATCACCACCTCTTTGTGGCTGCCGTCCTCGCCGTCGAACACCAGTTTCGCCGTACCGGGGCAGTCGGTCCGCAGCTCCACGCTCTTGTACACGTCGCCGTAGGCGTGACGGGCGATGGTGATGGGCTTCTCCCAGTTTTTCACCACCGGATGGATGGACGGGATGGTGATGGGGGCGCGGAAGACCGTGCCGTCCAGGATGGAGCGGAGGGTGCCGTTGGGGCTCTTCCACATCTGGTGGAGCTTGTATTCCGTCATCCGCTGGGCATTGGGGGTGATGGTGGCGCATTTCACGCCCACGCCGTATTTCTTGCAGGCCAGGGCGGCGTCTATCGTAATCTGGTCGCCGGTCTCGTCCCGCTTGGGAAGCCCGAGGTCGTAATACTCCGTCTTGAGGTCCACGAACGGCAGGATGAGCTCATCCTTGATCATCTTCCAGAGAATCCGGGTCATCTCGTCACCGTCCATCTCGACGAGGGGGACGGTCATCTTAATCTTATCCATGCTATCCTGTCTTGATTTGCGTCGCAAAGATAGGAAAGTTCCGGCAGAATCCCATCATTTTTCGCCCAGCACGGCCCAGCGGACGAAGGGGATGCGCCGCAGGAGTTCGTACAGCAGGGGGGACAGCGTGAACACGGCTGCTGTCAAAATGGCATACATGGCCGGCGGCGGCAGCTGGGTATGGACCTTCATCATATAACCGAGGCTCGCCACGACCAGGTAGTGGACGATGTAGATGCCATAACTGCTGCGCGTCATATAGGCTGCGAAGGGGCCCGTCCTGTCGAAGCGGGCCTTGAACCAGGCCATCATCGCCAGGCACATCAGCCAGCCGTACAGGCAGTTGAGCGGGCTGCCCAGGTACTGCGGCGAGGTGTCGTCCTGCCCGAAGGTGGTGACGACCAGGACGACGCCGGATACGGCGGCGCAGGCGAGCAGCGGAATCCACTGCTTCGCGAGCTTCTCCTGCACCGCATCGTGCGAGAAGACGAAATAACCCAGCAGGAAAGGAACCAGGTAGAACAGCGGCTTGTACAGGTTGAGCAGGCCGTCCAGGCTGTCCGGGCGCGGATTCCGGACGAGCGTCTGCTCGCCGGCCCAGAACAGGACGCCCAGCAGGATGATGACCACGATATTGGCTTTCCCGCAGCGGTCCCATAACTTGTCCTTCTTGTCCAGGGCGCGGATCAGGAGCAGGACCAGGCAGAGCAGCCACAGCACCTGGATGAACCAGAGCGGTCCCGTGCCGCTGATGGCCATCACGGCATACTTGACCGCCCCGGGCATGCCGTCGAAGACGCCCTCCCTCTCAGCCACGACGGTGTTGAAATAGCCGACCATCCAATGGAACACGAACAGTCCGATGGTGCCTGGAACCAGGAGTTTCCGCGTGCGGGCCTTGAACCATTCTTTCCCGGAGTGCTTCTCCAGTGCGTACCGGGCGCTGATGCCGGCCAGCAGGAACAGCAGCGGCATGAACCAGGGGTAGAGGATATACATCACCGCGTCCTGGTACTGCGGATGCTGCGGATAGTCACCGAAACCGCCGATGCCGCCGAAGACCCCCTTGTTGTTATAGAAATAGATGACGTGGTAGAACAGCACCAGGAGTACCGTCACCCAGCGCAGGTTGTCAATCCAGTGTTTTCTCATTTCGGATAAGTTCCTTCATTATCCTGACAAAATTCGTTTAACGGTCGGAACGGGGGGCCTGCCGCCAAGTCTTGCCGGCAATTATCGGCGATTGGTGCTGATTGCCAGACCGCAGCGGCCGGTAGGATCCGGAGGCGGCTGATGCGGCTTTTCGGTTGATGGAATCGTAAGTCGCAAAGTCCTCGAAAGACCCGTTCCATTTGCTTCCGTATGCCAGCTTGTGGATGCGGTACCAGATCGTGTAGCGGGAAGGGGCATTGAAGACGCCGCTGTTGTCAAGCATGATACTTCTTTCTGAAGGGCGCCAGACACCGTGCTCGTAGGTGAAGCCTCCTTCGTACATGCCTACTTCATTCTTGTAGCGTCCGTCGGTTAGGAACTGCGCCCATTTTACCTTGGAACGGTCGGAGGTAATGTCCACATTGGAATACCACATGTAAGCTGAACGTGTTTCGATCAGTTCTTTGTCGCTCGATGAGATGGTTCCGGAATAATGATACTCATCGGCCAGTTTGGCAAACCCGTGCCCGCCGGATTCATGCCTGAGCGTTTCGCCGGTACGTTTGAACGATTCGTCCGTTTTGGAGAAGTAGGTCACGGCGGGGCCGCAGGCATAATCACGTCCGGACCAAGTCTCGGGTTCATAGAAATTGCAGGTGCCGGCCATGTGTACCTCGCCCGAAAGATCCTGATAGCCGCAGACCAGTATCAAGACTTCGTCCATACGCGCATCGTCCTGGACGGCCTTGCGGGCCAGGTCGAAGCACTTGGCGTCGTTACCGCCCATGAAAGTGCCGCCGCCGAAATAAGTACCGAGGCTCCGCCCGCCCCGCTCATAGCCTTCGGTCGCGGAAACCGTGGTCACGAAATAGATGTTGAACAGTTTGCGGAATGACTTGTAAGGCTCCACGGCGAAGAACTGCTTGACGCAGGCTTCCATGTCTTTCCGGTACTGGCCGTTTGCAACCTGACGGTCGGAATAAGCGTCACCCATGAATACGATGTCGATGCCATTTCCTTCCGACGCCTTTTGATAAACCACCACCTCTCCCTCCTTGGAGTAATCGCTGGACAGGTAGAAGTCCGGCTCTGGCAGATCTTTATATTCATGCGGTTTCATGACCGGCCAATACATCTCCCATTGCTGATCTCCCTTGTACAAGTTGATTGCCTGCTCAGGAACGTAGATGGTCAGTTTGGGATTGTCCGCCAGTTGTATCGAACTGACGGTAGGCGGGAGGATGCCCCGGAAATAGACGGACTCCAATTCGGATGAGTGCAGGAATGGATTATATCCCATGCTGGCGAGCCTGGCAGACAAGGTGACGGTCTTGAGCGATGGGCAATTCGAGAAGGCATAATTACCGATGGAAGTTACCTGGTCGCCCATTGTAACGGAGCGGAGCGTACTTCTTCCGTCGAAAACATTGTCGCCGAGCGCCGTTACCTCGTCAGGGAGCACATAGTCGTCGCTGATGGAAGGGATCAGGAACTGAAGCCTGCCGTCGGCCAGAAAGCCTTTGCCGTCCGAGGAGACGTGGCTTCCATGCAGGGCTTCCAGGTTGCATCCTTCGAACGCAGCCCCCGCTATGAAGCCCATGCTCGCAGGGAAGGTGATGTCTTTGAGTTTATCGCAGCCGTAGAAGGTATAATTCTCGATGGCATAGATTCCCTCCGGAATCGTGTACGAAGTATCGTCCTTGCCGGCAAAGAAGAACATCATCATCGGGAAATAGGAATCCTTGGCGTAGAGGAATTTCCGGTCTGAAGAGATAAAACGAGAGCCACCCAACAGATTCTTCAGCTCGGCGCATTCGAGGAAGGCGTATGCGTCTATCGCTTTGACGGATGCCGGGATCGTGACGGATTCAATGCCGGAATGGCTGAAACACTCCTTCTCCAACGCCGTAACACCTTCGGGAATGACTACGGAACGAAGCTCTTGGGTAAACGCAAAGGCGCACTCGGCGATCCGGACGACACCTGAAGGAATCTCGTAGGAAGAGAGACCTGCAGGCGCAAAGGCATAAATGACTTTGTCGATGATGACGCATCGTCCGTCTCCTGATACATGGTGGCCTGTAAAGCGCTCCAAAGAGGACGACGTTAGGGTTACGTATCCTCCAAAGCTCTTCAGGGAAGCGGGAATCCGGAATTCCTTGATATTGGGGATCAGGAGAAAGAGATCTTTCCCGATCCGCTCCAATCCTTCCGGGAGCAGGATGCCGGTCAGGCGCGAGCAATCATCGGCATTGTCGGACAAAGGGGCCACGAGACTGGTAACGGGCTTGCTGAAACGGAGAACTCCCATTCCTTTGTTATAGGTATTGGAGGTTAGAGCGTTGGAGCCCTGGTCGCCGGGATGTGATAGAGGTTTGTTGTCACTTGTCGTATACCAGATCTCGTTGCTCTTCGGCTGCTCCCCATCAGGAAAACCACCTTGGGCCACCGTGACCGTACAAGTGGCTTTCTTTTCCCCGGCAGTGGCAGTGATGGTCGCTGAACCAACGGCGATACCCTTCACGGTCCCGGCGGTGACTGACGCAACGTTGGCGTCCGAGCTCGTCCACGTCACGCTCTTGTCAGATGCATCTTTGGGCGACACCGTGGCCGAGAGGGTGATCGTCTCGCCGATGACCAGATCGACGGCGCTCTGGTCAAGTGATACCGAAGTGACTGCGACCGGAGTGGGAGCAGGAGCAGGTTCGGGGATATCCGGTTTTTCGCAAGCCCCCGCCAGGATCAGCAGGAATGACGTCAGGAGTCTGGTAACTTTACGCATATTCATGATTTGGAGTTTTTCGCTTTGATACCAAAGATAGTCAATATAATACATTATTCGTCCAAACCTGCTCCAATATTTTCGAAACTTGTTTTGGGGACGAAGGACATAACGCACGGCCTGCTGGAATCGCGGTCCGGAGATTTCTCTGAAATCCTGCACCAAATAGCCAAGAAAGAAACTGTGAGCCAAATTCCTTAACGCTTGCAGCCGACGATTTTGAGGCCAGAAGGGCCGAAGCGCCGTTAGGCGCGTGCCGGGAGGGAGGGATTAGCCCGCACTGCGTGCGGCCTTTTCCCTCGGTCACCGAGAGCAAAAGGGTTTTGGAGGCCGAAGGCCGACCGAAGGGGGCTCGCGGAAGCGAGGCGGGGGAATCCTTTCCCCCGTCCCCTGGGGGTGCAGGGGGATCAATAGGGATCGCGCGATAGCGCGAATCCCTCACGAACCGCGAAACGCCAGCAACTTGCTGGCGTTGATGCGGTGAGTGAGGGATTCGAACCCCCGGTACGTTGCCGTACACCTGTTTTCGAGGCAGGCTCCTTCAACCACTCGGACAACTCACCGGGTTGATGGACTGCAAAGGTATGAAAAAATTTGCGAATTTCGCAAAATTGGCCTATTTTTGCAGTCCTCATTGAAACAGGGGCGTAGCTCAGTTGGTTCAGAGCGCTTGAGTCACATTCAAGAGGTCATCGGTTCGACCCCGATCGTCCCTACCCGAAGCCGCCGGCGATTTGCCGGCGGCTTTTCTTTTTCGTATATTTGATGTCGGTATGAAACGACGCGAATTCCTCAAGACGACGGCCGCCGCCGGTGCCGGGGCGGCCCTGCTGGGCGCCTGCACTCCCGTGCGGCGCGGCGACAGCCCGGTCCCGAAGCCCTACCGGGTGAATGGCCGGGAGCGGATGCAGCTCCGCTGGGAGCCCTACGAACTGCAATTGCCGCACACCTTCACCGTGGCATCCTATTCCCGCACCACCACGCCGGACGTGCAGGTCGAGATCCATTACGACGGCTTCGTTGGTTACGGCGAGGCGTCGATGCCCCCATACCTCGGGCAGACCGTGGAAAGCGTGTGCACCTTCCTGGAAAAGGTGGACCTGGGGCAGTTCGCGGACCCGTTCCAGCTGGAGGACATCCTCGCGTACGTGGACAGCCTTTCCCCGGGCGACACGGCCGCCAAGGCGGCGGTGGACATCGCCCTGCACGACCTGGTGGGCAAGCTCATCGGCCAGCCCTGGTGGCGGCTCTGGGGGATGGACGCCGCGAAGGCGCCGGACACCACCTTCACCATCGGCATCGACACGCCCGAGGTGGTCCGCGAGAAGACGCGCGAGTGCGCCGACCGCTTCAACATCCTGAAGGTCAAGGTAGGGCTGGACAACGACGAGGAGATGATCCGGACCATCCGCGAGATTACCCGCCTTCCCATCGCGGTGGATGCCAACCAGGGCTGGACCGACCGGCAGAAGGCCCTGGACGAGATCTTCTGGCTGAAGGAACAGGGCGTCGTGATGGTGGAACAGCCGATGCCGAAGGAGCGCCTGGACGACAACGCCTGGATTACCGAGCACAGTCCGCTGCCCATTTTCGCCGACGAGGCCGTCCAGCGCCTGGCGGACATCGCCCCGCTGAAGGGCGCCTACACGGGCATCAACATCAAGCTGATGAAGTGCACCGGCCTGCGCGAGGCGTGGAAGATGGCGAACTATGCCCGGACGGAGGGAATGCGCGTGATGGTGGGCTGCATGACGGAGACGTCCTGCGCCGTCACGGCCGCCGCCCACCTCAGCCCGCTCGCGGATTTCGCCGACCTGGACGGCAACCTGCTGATCAGCAACGACCGCTTCCGCGGGATGACGGTCGAGGCCGGACGCATCACACTTCCGGATGCACCCGGCCTCGGCCTCGTAAAACTATAAGGGTCAGATCGTCATCCACTCCGTGGATATAATCCCGGTAAAGGCCAGGATGCCCGTAGCGATCAGCGACATCAGCCAGAGGATGAAGATCACCAGGCCGGGGTGCCAGGAGGGCGACTTGAAGCCGAAGAGCAACTGCAGCCCGCCGTAGAGAATGCCCAGGAAAGGGAGGAAGACCACCAGCGCGAGCAGGATATGGATCCACGGCCGGGCCAGGGCCGCCGCGACGGCAGGCGCGTGGTAGTTGAGTTCGGCGATCCCGTTGTCGTAAAGCTGCCCCAGGCCGAATAGTCCGCCGTGCAGGACGTTTCCATTCCCGAACAGGCCACTCCCGAAGCCCAGCACGCCGCTGGCGAAGAGTCCGGAAAAGCCGATGATGACCAGGACCACGCCGATCAGTTTCCCCAGCACTCCGCCCAGCTCGCCCCAGGTTTTGGACTGGCTGACGCTCTTGATGGCGTCCCCGACCTCGCGGGCGCCGTTCTCGATGCTCTGCTGGATGCCCAGGACGGTTCCGTCTTCGCCCCGCTGCTCCCAGCGCTGCCGGGCGGTCTTGGCGGCCGGCATGCAGATCCACAGGATGGCGTACAGCACCGGGAAGAACAGGTGGATGGACAGGTTCGTGTGTCCGTGGAAGTTCCACTTGAAGACGGACAGCCCGAGGACGGTGAACAGCACGAACAGGATGCGGAACAGGGCCTTGTCCACGTTGAAATAGGTGCCCAGGCCGCTGCAGACGCCGGCGACCACCTTGTCGGTCATGTCGCGGTAAAGCTTGCGGCGGGGGCGGGCTTCTCCGGTGGATGACGGACGGGTTCCGCCACCGGCCTCCCCGGCAGGACCATCCTCTTCTTCAATCACTTCCGGCCGGCCGAGGATGCCGATGATGCGCTCGATGTCGGCGCGGGACACGACTCCGTCGCGCCCGCACTTCTCGTGCAGCAGTTCCGCCATCCGCTCCTCGATGCCTTCGATGACCTCGCCTCCGCCCTCACGGCCGGAATAGAATGCTTCCAGTTCGCCGAGGTATCCGGCGGCAAGCTCCGAGGCGTCCTGCTCCATCGTGAAGGCATAGCCGCCCAGGCTGACTTTTTCTACTTCTTTCATGCGTTCTTGAGGGTTTGGATGCCGTCCACGAGGTCGCGCCAGGCTTCGTCCATCAGGGCGAGCTGCTCCCGGCCTTTGTCGGAAATCACGTAGTACTTGCGGGGCGGGCCCTGGGTGGATTCCTCCCAGCGGTAGGACAGCAGGCCCTGGTTCTTCTGGCGGATGAGCAGGGGATAGAGCGTGCCTTCGACGACGATCATCCCCACGGCCTTCAGTTCCTCGATGATCGAGGAAGCGTAGGCCTCGCGTTTGTTGAGGATCGAGAGGATGCAGTATTCCAGCACCCCCTTCCGCATCTGCGTGCGGACGTTTTCAGCTGTATTCTCCATGATTTACTTCTTTTTGGAATAAGCGGCGATGTTCTCCGCGGTTACGGGAACGCCGTGCATTTCGCACTTCTGCGTGGGCGTGACGGCTTTCGGGATGGCGATCCAGCAGATCACGTACACCCAGAATCCCGCCGTTCCGGCGATCAGGGCCACCAGCATGAGTACGCGGGTGAGCACCACGTCGATGTCCAGGTAGGTTGCGAGACCTGCGCAGACGCCGGCGATGCGCTTGTTGTCGTAGTCGCGGTAAATCTTCTTACGGAGGGGCGCTTCCGGCTCGGGGTCCCCGGATTCCGGGGCCTTCGGTTTCTCCGGGCCGCCGTCGGGCATGCCGAGCTGGCTGGTAACGCGCTCCACGAGCGCGATGCTCACGACCCGGGATTCGTCGCCGAGTTCCTGCAGGAACAGTTCCGAGATGCGGGTCTCCAGGTCTTCCATCACCTCCGCGTTCTCGCCGGTGGCCGAGGCGGCCAGGCGGGTGCGGAAGTGGCCAAGGTATTCACTCAGACGCTTGTAGGCGTCCTCTTCGATCGCGAAGCTCCTGCTTCCGAGGCTGATGTTCAGTACTTTTTTCATTGTTATAGAACTTTGACACAGCAAAGATATATAATTTTTTCAATACCTTGTACTACATAGTACCAAAAAAATATAAAATTTTTTGCCCGGCCTGGTATTTTACCGGGTCGGGCAGATAAAAAGTTGCCTTGGAACGTTTCCGGGCGGGGGGAGTCTAGTG
>JAEEGL010948170.1_pt1 | contig 13616 bp, 8 predicted proteins | sample 9134231 | NCBI WGS metagenome assembly JAEEGL01 (sample SAMN16246548, study PRJNA631951) | gut metagenome | biome: gut microbiome; feature: rumen; material: fiber-attached | host: Bos | place: Iran: Karaj | collected 2018-10
ATCCGGACTCCCGCCGCATGCTCGTGAGCGCCTGGAACCCGGCCGAAGTGGACAAGATGGCCCTCCCGCCCTGCCACTGCCTGTTCCAGTTCTATGTAGCCGACGGCAAACTGTCCTGCCAGCTGTACCAGCGCAGCGCGGACGTCTTCCTGGGCGTCCCCTTCAATATTGCGTCCTACGCCCTGCTCACGCTCATGATGGCCCAGGTGTGCGGCCTGCAGCCCGGCGAGTTCATCCATACCACCGGCGACACCCACCTGTACATCAACCACTTTGACCAGGTGGCTACCCAACTCTCCCGCACCCCGCGCACCCTGCCCGTGATGCGGCTGAACCCGGATGTCAAATCCCTCTTTGATTTCCGCTACGAAGATTTTACCCTGGAGGGCTACGATCCCTGGCCCGCCATCAAAGCCCCCGTGGCTGTCTAATAACCCGATATCATGGCTATCAAAAAAGAACTCTGGGGCACTGCGCCCGACGGAAAGGAAATCTTCCTCTATACCCTCACCAACGCCTCCGGCGCCTATGTCCGGCTTTGCAGCATCGGGGCGGGCATCGTCTCCATCGTGGTGCCCGACAAGGAAGGGAAGCTGGCCGATGTGGTGATCGGCTACAAAAAGCCGGAGGACTATTTTGCCGACGGCCCCTGCGCCGGCAAGATTCCCGGCCGCTTTGCCAACCGCATCGCCAAAGGACAGTTTACCCTGGACGGCGAGACCTATACGCTCCCCGTGAACAACGGCCCCAACCACCTGCACGGCGGCCCGGACGGCTTCCAGAACCAGGTGTGGGAGAGCCGCATCGAGGAGGATGCCGTGGCGTTCCTGTATTTCTCGGAAGACGGGGAGGCCGGTTATCCCGGCAACCTCAAGGCCGTGGCCCACTACAGCTGGGGAGAGGATAATTCCCTCAAGCTCATCCTCACGGCCGAGGCCGACAAGCCCACGGTGGTGAACCTCACCAACCATGTGTACTTTAACCTGGACGGCGAGGGCTCCGGCTCCGTGCTGGACCATAAACTGGAGCTGAACGCCTCCCAGTACCTGCCCACGGACGAAACGCTCATCCCGGTGGGCGCCCCGGAGGACGTGGCCGGCACCCCCATGGACTTCGTGGAGGCCAAGCCCATCGGCCGGGATATCCAGGCCGATTTCCCGGCACTCAAATACGGGAAAGGCTACGACAACTGTTACCTGATTGACGGCGCCATGCCGGGCCAGCTCACGCCGGCGGCCGAGCTTTGGGCAGCCCGCAGCGGACGGCATCTGGAGGTGCTCACCACCCAGCCCGCCGTGCAAATCTATACCGGAAACTGGCTCCAGGGCTGTCCGGAGGGCAAATCCGGCCGGGCCTACCAGGACTACGACGCCGTAGCCATCGAGTGCCAGCACTGCCCCGACTCCCCCAACCGGCCCGACTTTCCCTCTACCGTCCTTCGGCCCGGGGAAGTGATGGAGGAGGCGATTATCTGGGCGTTTGACGCTTAGTGTAAATCACGAATTCAAAGGAAAAGCCTGTCTCCGGATCCGTATGGGTCTCGGAGGTGCTAACCCGTTGCCACACCTCGGGGTCAATCTCCGGGAAGAAGGCATCGGCCTCGGTGAGCACTGTATGGACGTGGGTGATGAAGAGCCGGTCCATGTCGGGCAGGGCGGCCTTGTACACCGAGGCGCCGCCCATGATGAAGCAGCGCTCGGCCCCGGTCTTTTCGGCCTCGGCATAGGCCTCGTCGAAAGAATAGGCGCAGGTGACCTCCGGGATGGGGTCCCAGCCCAGGTTGAGCACGATGTTCTTGCGTCCGGGCAGCGGCCGGCCGATGGAAAAATACGTGGCACGGCCCATGATCACGGGGTATCCCCGCGTGGTGTTCTTGAAGTATTTGAGGTCCTCCGCGATGTGCCACGGCAGGGCGTTCTTGATGCCGATGCCCCAGTTATCGGCCACGGCCACAATCAGACATTTTTCCATAGGTTCTGCGTTTTACCAGGCGCCAAATTTACAAATATTATTCCTTTTACGGAAACTACAGCCCCAGTTCCTGCTTCATGGCGCGGAGCAGGTCGAAGGCCTGGAGCGGGGTCATGTTGTTGAGGTCGGCGGCCTTCAGGCGGTCGCGGAGACTTTCCAGCAGCGGGTCGTCCAGCTGGAACATGGAGAGCTGAATGGAACCGTCCTTCTCTACGCGGCCTTCCTTGACGGTGTGCGGTTTCACGGGCGTGAGCGCGCCGATAGCATCCAGTTTCTGGCTGTTTTCCAGCGCCTTGAGCGTGCGTTCGGCACTCTCCAGCACGGGCCCCGGCATACCGGCCATCCGGGCCACATGGATACCGAAGCTGTGTGCCGTACCGCCCTCGCGGAGCTGGCGCAGGAAGATGACCTCCCGGCCCACCTCCTTCACGGCCACATGGAAATTCTTCACCCGCGGGAAGAGGCCTTCCAGGTCGTTGAGCTCGTGATAATGCGTGGCAAAGAGCGTCTTGGCACCCTTGCCGTACTCGTGGATGTACTCCACGATGCCCCGGGCGATGGACATGCCGTCGTAGGTGGAGGTTCCCCGGCCGATCTCGTCCAGGAGCACCAGCGACCGGGCGCTCAGGTTGTTCAGGATCATGGCCGTTTCCAGCATCTCCACCATGAAGGTGGACTCGCCGCGGGAGATGTTGTCCGTGGCGCCCACGCGGGTGAAGAGCTTGTCAAACCAGCCGATGTGCGCCTCGCGGGCCGGCACGAAGGACCCCGCCTGGGCCATGAGCACGATGAGGGCCGTCTGCCGCAGCAGGGCACTCTTACCGGCCATGTTGGGACCGGTGAGGATGATGATCTGCTGCTTCTCGTTGTCCAGGTACACGTCGTTGGGGACGTATTCCTCGCCGGGCGGCATCAGGGTCTCGATAACGGGATGCCGGCCCTGGCGGATGTCCAGGACCTTGGAGTCGTTCACGTCCGGCCGGCAGTAGCCGCGAAGGGCCGCCTGCTCGGCAAAACCGGCGAGGACATCCACCTTGGCCAGGATGCGGCTGTTGGTCTGGATGGCGGGAATCTGCTGCTGGATATGGGCGATGAGTTCCCCGTATATCCGGGTTTCCAGGGCGTAGATGCGGTCTTCGGCCGTGAGGATCTTTTCCTCGTACTGCTTGAGTTCCTCGGTGATATAGCGCTCGGCGTTCACCAGGGTCTGCTTGCGCACCCACTCGGGCGGCACCTGGTCCTTGTAGGCGTTCCGGACCTCGATGTAATAGCCGAAAACGTTGTTGTAGGCAATTTTGAGCGAGCCGATCCCGGTGCGTTCGGCCTCCCGCTGCTGCATCTGCAGGAGATAGTCCTTGCCACCGGCCGACAGGCCACGGAGCTCATCCAGCTCCGGATCCACGCCGGAGGCAATGACCGGCCCCTTGCCAATCTGGTAGGCTGCTTCCGGATCCAGGGTGCGTTGGATCTCGGCCAGGAGCTTGTCGCAGCTCTTGAGGCCCTTCAGCAGCTTTTCCAGCGCCTCGCAGCCGGTGAGGCGGTCGCGGATGGGGGCGGTGAGGGCCAGGCCGCGACCCAGCTGCAGCACTTCGCGGGGATTCGCCCGGCCGTTGGCCACCCGGCCCAGGATGCGGTCCATGTCGCCCAGCTTGCCCAGGTCGGCCTGGGTATCGGCCAGTACCTCAGGCGTTTCCACCAGATACTGGACCATGTCGTAGCGGGCGGTGAGTTCCTTGCGGTCCAGGATGGGCATGGCCAGCCAGCTGCGCAGCAGGCGGGCGCCCATGGGCGAGGAGCACTTGTCCAGGGTTTGGACCAGGGAGACGCCGTCGGCCCCCGAGGCGCTCTGGAAAACCTCCAGGTTCCGGAGGGTGAACTTGTCCATCCACACGAATTTGGCCTCGTCTATGCGGCCGATCGTGCAGATATTCCGGAGGCCGCTGTGCTGGGTCTGTTCCAGGTACACCAGCAGGGCACCGGCGCTGCAGATGCCCAGGGGATAGGGGTCGATGGCAAAGCCCTTGAGGCTGTCCACGCCCAGCTGGCGCCTCAGGCGCTCCACGGCGGCGTCATAGACAAAGGCCCACTCGTCAATGGACGTGGTATAGATATCGCCGAAGCGCTCCTTGAGTCCTTTCTCATACCCGCGCTGCACCACCAGCTCCCGGGGTTTGAGCGAACCCACCAGGGTACCGATGTACTCCAGCGTCCCCTGCGCCACCTGGAACTGTCCCGTGGACACATCCAGGAACGCGGCGCCGCAGCGGTCCTTTTCCACGGTGAGGCCGCACAGGAAGTTGTTTTCCTTCACCTCCAGCATGTTTTCCCCAAAGGCAATGCCCGGGGTCACAATCTCGGTCACGCCCCGCTTCACCAGTTTCTTGGCAAACTTGGGATCTTCCAGCTGGTCGCACACGGCTACCTTGCAGCCCGCCCGCACCAGTTTGGTGAGGTAGTTCTCCAGGGCGTGATGCGGGAACCCGGCCATGGCCACGGGGCCTTTGTCGCCGTTGGATTTCTTGGTCTGCACCAGCCCCAGGATGCGCACCGCCGTGATGGCGTCGTCCGAGTAGGTTTCGTAAAAATCGCCCACCCGGTACAGCAGCAGCGCTTCGGGGTGTTGTGCCTTCACCTCAAAGTAGTGCCGCAGCATGGGGGTATCTTCCGCTATCTTGGCCATAGTCTTGGGTTATGCCTCTTCCCGGCGGCGCCAGATGAGCAGGCCCAGGGACAGGAGCGAGATGAGGATAAGGGGAATGGAGGTGGCGCGGGAGATGGCGGCGCCTACGCGGTAGGACTGCGGAGCGAAACGCATTTCCACACGATGCTCGCCGGCGGGAAGGAGGGCGGCGCGGAGGGTCCAGTCGGCCCGGTACAGCGGCAGCGGCTCGCCGTCCACGGTGGCCGTCCAACCCTCGGGATAGTAGATTTCGCTGAACACCGCCAGGCGCTCGCCCCGGGTCGAGTACCTGTACGCGAGCGCGTTGGGTGCGTAGGACTCCATCTCGATATGGTCATAGGCCCGGGCCAGGACATCTACGCCGGGGAGGTCGGGAAGGTCCATGTCGGCCCCGATCACCGCCACCTGCGAGGGGTCGATGCGGCCCAGGCGGGCAATCTCATCGTCGGGGGAATCGGCCCGCACCACGCGGTCCACCAGCCAGGCGGCGCCGTTGGCATGGGGATTCACCAGCGGGGCGGCATTGCCGTCCAGCACCACGTAGCGGGTGTTGAGCATGTTCAGCACGGGCGTTCCGCGACGCATGAATTCCGTCACCTGCGAGAGGGAATCGGCCCGGCCCAGCTCCCGGGAAAGGGCCGAAATCTCCTGGCCCAGGTAGCGGTCAATGAGGTCCTGGTAGCGCTGGAGCTTGGCCGGGGAATAGCCGCCGATACTCTTGTGGCGGTAGGAGGGGATGGACGAGTTGAACACGTTCACCGTGAGGTCCAGCACCCGGTACTGCGGGTCCTGGTCGGCCAGGATCAGGCGGTCCACCGGACGCTCGGCAAAGGCCTTGGAGAAGTCCTTGGGCGTTACGAAATGATCGGCATTGAGGTAGCGCTTGCCGGTGACAAAGAGATTGAGGCAAATGAGCACGCCGATGCCGCCGGTAGCCAGCCAGCGACGGGAGGCCGGTGCCTTGGGCAGCATGGCCCAGAAAAGCAGGCCGGCCGAGGCCAGGATCAGGAGGAACGATAGTCCGGCGTCGGCCTTCAACAGGGCCATACGGTCCTGCTGGAACGCCTCCACCAGCACGTCCTGCATGCCGGCGTCGGAGGCCGAGGAGAAGTCGCCCGCCAGGCCGGGGGCCAGCCACATGAGAAGGCTGAAGCCGCCCGTAATGCCGAAGGCAATGAACAGCGCCTTACGGAAACGCTTGAAATCCACGCCCTGACGAATGAGCTGGTCCAGCGTCAGGAGCCCCAGCAGCGGCAGGGAAACCTGCAGCACCACCAGCGCCATGGACACCGTCCGGAACTTGTTATAGAGCGGAAGCACCTTGAAACAAAGGGCTGTAAACGCCATGAAATGAGATCCTACGGCCATAAGTACCGCCATCAGCGTGGCGGCCAGCAGCCACCATTTCTCCCGCCCCTTGTACAGGCAAAGACCCAACACAAAGAGGAAGACGGTGATGGCCCCCATATACATGGGACCGGCGGTAAAGGGCTGCGGTCCCCAGTACAGGGGCAGGTTCTTGGCCGTCTCGCGCAGGTTCTTCTGCCCGGCCCGCTTGAGGAGCCGGATGGTGGCCGATTTGTCGGGATCCACCGCCTGGGCCGACGAACCGCCGTTGAAGTTGGGGATCATGAGGTTGGGCAGTTCCTCCCAGCCATAGCTCCAGGATGTGGCATAGGCCAGGTCCAGGCCCTTGCTGCCCGCTTCGCCTTCGGCCCCCTTGAGTTCCGAGCCGCCGCGCATGGTGTAGCGCGTATATTTGGCCAGCGGCAGCAGTTTGTTCACATTGGTGGCAATGCCAAAGCCCCCCAGCACCAGCAGCAGGGCCGACACCACGAAGAATTTCCCAATCCGGTCTTTCTGCTTCACGCACAGGTAGATGAACTCCACCACAGCGTAGAACAGCACCAGGATAGCCAGGTAATAAGAGATTTGCTGGTGGTTGGCCTTGATTTGCATGCTCAGGGCCAGGCCAAAGAGAGAGGCCCCCAGCAACACGCGCGGGAGCCAGTTTTTCCCCAGCGTCTTGCCCGTAATGGAGCGGTAGGTGAACACCAGGGCGGCCAGCACCCAGGGCATGAAGGCAATGGCCTGCATCTTGGTATTGTGCCCCACCTGGATAATCTGGAAATTATAGCTGCAGAAGGCAATGGCCACCGCCCCGATTACGGCCAGCAGCCAATGCACCCCAAAGGAGAGCATGAGCAGGAGTCCGCCCACGAGGGCCACGAAAAGGTAGGCGGCCGGGCGCTTGCCCATCAGGAGTTTGTCGTAGATAAACTGGGTCCAGTCGCCCTCCCGCTGGCCGTCAATGGCCGTGGTGGGCATGCCGCCAAACATGGAATCAGACCACTGAGTCCTGTCGTGCGGATGCGCCCAGTTCCAGGAGTTGGCCTCCTGTGCCATCCCCCGGTACCCCGTAATATCCACCTGGTTTACGACTTTTCCCTCAAACAACTGCGGCATAAAGCCGTAGCTGAGCCCCAGGAAAAATAAAACGATCCCGGCCCCGATGGCCACCTTTTTCCAAATATCATTCATACTTCTGCTTTTTCAACAAGGAAGTACAAATTTAGGAAAAATTATAAAAACTATTGCTGTTATTGCTGCGGCCGTCGCCCAACGAAGTCGGGCTAGCGCCCGCGTTACACGTATTGGGCCCAAAATGCGTAACGCCAGCCACTCCAGTGGCTCGGGCAACGCGTTTAGCACGTTTTAGCGTGTAATGCGGGCGCTGGCCGTAAGGGCGGTTGAAGCAAGTGAGGGAAGAACGCGGAAAATGATGTTGCAAGGAAAACATACAAACAACTCAGTTATATCAAGTTAAGGATAAGATATCGAGAAATGCTTGTCCGTCAACTGAGAATGAAATACTGTTTTCCGTGCTAATATCATTTGAGGGGTTATTAACTCCACGTTTTCCTCTGACAAACGGTCGCATGGCAAATGAATCATATTTGCATCAATTACATATATGTGCATTGAGTCTTTCACAACCGTATCCCATGGTCTTTTACTATCTATATATAAATATTTTGATGCGAAAACATAATGGCAAACACACCCTGTCGATATTATCTCATCGCAAGGGCTCAAATCAGTAATGGCATATATATCATTATCTGAGTAGTTATAAAAACGAAAGCGATATGCTATATCGATTGGTCCACACGCAAAACACAAAAGAATCAAAACAAAAAGCAAACATTGTTTCATAATAAAACACTATAATATTATAGCCAAAGCGACAATCCCAAGGATGGCATAATACCCCAAAGTTGGGTACAAATTTTCTGGCCAAGAAGACGTAATATCTGACCGACCTGTCTTTTCAAAGTAATTAGCTGAAGAAAGAAAAACGCTCACCGAAGTTGAGCGCTTTCTAAAGTGATGAGATCAATGTACGGTTATTCTGTGACGGGACGCACGGACTGACCGAAGTAGCGGCCGCAGCTGTAACTGTGGGCAGCTCCGGAGCTGCCGGCAGCTTCCGAATCGAAGCGCACGTTCCAGGCGCTGGCTGAGTCGCCCTCGTAGAGGGAGGAAGACCAGTAGCGGCCGCTGGAGCCCGCATAGTCGAGGCCGATACCGCGCCGGTAGCCAGCGGCGGGAAGGAAGAGGGTCTTGCCGTTGCTGCCGGTAAACCTGTAGCCGTTGACACCTTTGTAGGTCTCCCATCCTTCTCCTTCTGAAAGGGCCACCAATTCCTTCATCTCCGCGTGTGTGGGCATGCGCCAGCTGCCGCCCCAGTTGGCGCGGGCAGCATCGTCTTCAAACTCCAGAACGGTTTTGTTGTCACCGATGAAATTTCCCTCTTCGTCATACCAGATGCCATCGGTCAGCCCGTCGGCAAAGGTGTATTTGGTGATGTAATCAGATTCGGACTCGTCCCGCACGAACGGGTAGGAAGCCCAATCATAGCCGGTATTGCCGCTAATCCAATCATAGCCGCCGGGCTTGACGGTAATCCAATCATAGCAGGGGTTGTCCTGCGAATGTCCATCGGCATAGAAAGGAACAGTGGCGCCCCAGGCGAAGTAGTCGCCATAATCCTCAGGATTGGTGGCGCCCACATTGCAGGTGGCCCATTTGATTTTCTTGCCGCCGACGACAATGCCCAGGTCCACGTATTCACGCATCTTGAGGGTGGACTGGTAGTAGGACCCGGCCGCAAAACTTACGCTGAGTTTTGCACAAGTGTAAGTCCTGTCGCTGCCGTCCGTGGCATCGAAGCTGACCTTTTCTCCCGATACGGCAGGGAGGGCGGCGTAGAGCACATCCGTTGCCGCAGCAGGGGTGATGACATAGTCCTGCGTACCAATGGTAATGGTGAGCGGTTTGGCGCTGATAACCGTCGTGCCGTCGGCCCCGCGGACCGTGAACTTGAAGATGGCGAACTGGTTGGTGAGGGAAACGCTGCCGTCCAAGGTAGCCGTGCCGTCAACCTTCAGCTTGCCGCTTCCTTTACGCGCATCATAGTTTTCGCTGATGCTGCCCGTCCTTGTGAGAAGTCCGTTCTGGGCGTAAAGGAGATCGGACTTTATGTTCCCCGTGGTGCCGTCGGCGGCAGATGAGATGTCGACGAGGGTGACGTCATCGCCATCGGGAGGAGAGGTGATGGTGCCGGTCCCGGTCCCGGTGAGAAGTCCGTTCTGGGCGTAAAGGAGATCGGACTTTATGTTCCCCGTGGTGCCGTCGGCGGCAGATGAGGGGTAGATGATGGTGACGTCTTCGCCATCGGAAGGAGAGGTGATGGTGCCGGTGATGGTGGCCACGCCGCCGCTGACGGAACTTACCGTCATCTCGTCGCTGACGCCGTTGTGGATCAGGGCGACTTTCTCGCCCTCGGCCCACGTGGCCACGATTGTGCTGCCGCTTTCGGCGAGGGCCTTGGTGGCGGCGTTGTCACCGAGGCTGACAGTGGCGGAGAAGGGTATGCCTACGATATTATCTACAGGCCCATTCTCGCTTTCAATCTTGTTGCAGGCGGCAAGGGCAAGCAACAGGGCTGCGATTCCAAATACTTTCTTCATTGTCTTGTCCTCCCTTGGTTAAAATGCGAACGGGTCTCCGTCATTGTTGTAATCGTCAGGGTCTGTGAGGCTGCCACAGATGACGCCTTCGGTTTTCACCTCGAAGACCCTCGTCGAGGGGGCTTCGTAAAGTTCTATGTTGTTTTTGATTTCCATACGTGAATTCTAAATAGAAGTGCAACACACTTGAAAAGTCAAAATTGAATAATTGTTTGCAATATTTCAACAGTATCCTGTAACCTAGCGACTTACGGGGCCTGTAGTTCAGTTTCCACTCTATCTCGGCAAGCATCTCGTCGGTCAGCTCGCTGAAGTCAGTACCTTTCGGGATGTATTGGCGTATCAGCCCGTTTGTGTTTTCGTTTGCGCCACGCTCCCAGGAGTGGTATGGACGTGCGAAGTAGAACTCGGCATCAAGCCCCTTCGCAATCTCCTTGTGGCGGCCTTGTAGCCAGCATCGTCACGCCAACGCGGCAGGCCATTCGGCCCAAACGGGCGTTTTCGGCCGCCGCAAACCTCTGGCACGTAAACGACTATAAACCAACACTTTACTAATAGTAACTCCGCCATGCGGGGCGGAGTTAAAATCCATAAAGCACTGAGCTATAGAGTGTTAAGTGTTAAGTGTTAAGTGTTAAGTGCCAGGTGTCAATGTGTATTCAAAGACATCATAGTAACTTCTGTCCCAATGATTACTCACTACAGATAATTCAAATAAACGGTCTTGATTCGGAGAGGGAAGGCCGAGAAAGACATAACAATTCGGCGCTTGTTTTTCGAAATAACGTTCCGTTCCGTCTTCAAAGCTAATCCGAATGCCCTTGGACCAAACCCGTAACAATCTGTCTTGAGCCAGATAAACACCTGCGCTTTCGCCAGCGGGGACCTCAAAGGGGCCCTCGCCTAAACGATTGTCGGAGAGTGTGATTTCCAACTCAATGTTAACCGTCACCTTCTGCTGGGTTTGATTGTTGATCTTGACTAAACTACATTCGAAGAAATCAACGATGTTTTTGTCTGTCATTTTACCAAAGCCGGCATCTCCTCTGTTTTTCGTGAGTTTTCCTATTCTCAAGATAAACTCATGCGTCTGGCCGTAATTGGTTTGGGTTTCCCCTTGGACAAGAAACTGAGTATGGTTTCCACAGAGAATACCAGACACTTTGGAAATGATAATCGGAATCGGCATCTCCTGTGAGAAGAACTCCGCCGAAGTAGTTTCTTGGTTAACCCTGATGGCTCCGTCGTTTCCCTGCGTAAGGGTTACATCGTGAAGCACCAGGGAAAAATGCTTGTCTGGCTCTGGCCATGTCGTGTTATAAGAAGGGAATCGATAGGCAATGGTCACATCAGCCTTTTCGGTCGAAGTCATTTTCCACGAAATCGTTGCTTCGTCCGGCATAAGTTGCTGATAAGCACATCCCCCGGAAGGATACCTCACACCAATGAAAGATTTACTCTCGGCAATATACCAGGTGTCATCCGCAATCGGATACCCATCCTGGATTTCCTCCGTTTCGGGCTTGCTCCCAAATAACGCATCATAATTATTATGGGAGGCAACTGGAACCTGCTTTTTACAGGACAACGCAACTATAATATATGCAACAATAATGATTGACCGTTTCATAATCATCTAATAGACTGTACATTATAAAAAATAGAGCATGAAATCCCAAAAATCGTTATAATCAAAAATGGTCCCTAGGCCTTGATGAAGAATTGAATAACTGTCATATAAATCATTAGATGTCAATGCGACATTCAAGATGTAGCTAAGAGGAAGTTCACAGATCTTATCGTCAACATAGGATGTATTTACTGAGTGTTGATTAAAGTTATCATACAAATCAACAAAAAAAGGAGAATAATTAAACTGAAGGGTTCCATTGAGAGAACGCGTCCATTCTTGATTATCATTGATATGAAGTGATTCTTGAATAGTGGTTTGATTTAAATCTAACACATAATAATCACGCGTAAGATACCATCCCAAAAAAGAAGCGAATGACTCTTTAATGAAAGAATTGACATTTAAAATACTATTACCGACTTCTGCATAATGCGAAGCATGGCCTAATTCATGTAACACAACAGCAATGATATCACTAGAACTCGACGAGAATTGATAAATATGGATAACCGGTGGTATAGGGTCAATAACAAATGACCCTATTTCCGAATCTGGTCCACAACTCGCTTGATGCGAACAGATATTAATCATACTATATACGTCATCGTGATGTGCTATGGAGTCCAACAATGCATTTGTCGCATTAAAATAGTAATCTGCAGCCCTATAAATATCATATTCGTACTCGCGAGACAGGTAAAAGTCTTTATCTGGAATACTTCCCCAAAGATTTCCGAATTTTCCCAGATATTTATGAACCGCCATGGGGATATATTCGAGCCCAACCCTAAACGCTTGTGATTCAAGAGCGACGTTAACCGATGTTAAAGAATCTACCCAAGAGGGAACTGTAAACCAGCCATTATCGTTTACAGTGACATATTCAAGATTAAGCCCTTTTTGGAACCGTACTCTTTCCCGCCTTAATAAATAGTAAACAGGGACAGAATTATCAAATACAAATATGCGTCCATGTTTCCTTCGTGTTGACTCCCTGGATGGTAGGTCGTCATTCGTTTTTCCGGAAAGAGACGCTATCACTTCCTTTTCCAACGCTTCATCCATGTAGTCTTCGTCTCCAGAATAGAAAGTAGGAATGCATACATCAAATACTACTTCATAGGGCATGTTGCCAGGGAACTCACGGCCGATAGGCCACAATACATATAGCGGAACACACCTCCGTCGACTACTATCAGAATGAGCCAAACATCCGCCATTTCCTCCGATACAATCGGAAGACATTGTGGGATTATTCTCCGTAATAGTAGCGGCACTTCCTACATATGAGTATCCAAAAGGAACAATGGTTATCTTTAGGGATTTATCTTCCAATAATCCTTTGAATAGTTCATAGTCATTAGAGGAAACAACAATCGCCTTATGAGTCGGCTGTAAAACAATCGTTTGTTTACCAGAAACTATGCGGTAGTGGTCAAATAAAGATTGGACACTATCTAGTTCGAAAAACGTTGGACTTTTCTCAATCCATGCGTCTAGTGGCTCATAATAAACGTAACCATCTTGGGCAGTCTTTGTTAATGGAGCAGATACCAAGTCATTCTCAAGTTTGTCGATATTAGTATCAGAGTTCGGCAGCGGATAACGCGAACACGCTAACAGAGCAAGAAGCAAAAGAAATGAAAGGACCTTACGCATAATACGTTACATGTTGATTTCGCTGCAATTTGGGAATTATTTATTAAGAATCCAAATTATTCTGGATTATTTGTAAATAATTGACACATTAGTGTCCACTAATTATTTATATATTGGTCTTTGAAAATATTGATAGTTAGATAGTTAGATAGTTAGGAGGTGTTTGAGGCGTAAACGGTTTTGAATCGTAACTTTGTCTGTAAATCAGGCAGTTATGCATAACCAATCATTCGTTTTCGCTCAATTAGCATCGCATCTCGATCGGAACAAGTTCAACCATCTCGTCCGTAAGTATCAGTGTGACAACTACATAAAGGTCTTTTCGTGCTGGAATCAGCTCGAAGTCCTTATGTTCGGTCAACTTTCGAGACGCGAGAGTTTGCGTGATCTGATTGTAGCGGTTAAGGTGCACAGCGGTAAGGCTAAGTTCCTCGGTTTTGGCGATTCCGTGACCCTTAGCAACCTGGCTAAGGCGAACCAGAACAGGGACTGTCGCATCTTCGAAGAGTATGCCTACTACATGATGGAACTCGATCGTAACCTGAATGATACGACGATATTCAATCTTGGCGGGACTGTCTCTGCCTTCGATTCCACAACCATCAAACTCTGCCTTGCAGTCTTCTGCTGGGCGAAGTTC
>JAEEGL011081383.1_pt1 | contig 13616 bp, 11 predicted proteins | sample 9134231 | NCBI WGS metagenome assembly JAEEGL01 (sample SAMN16246548, study PRJNA631951) | gut metagenome | biome: gut microbiome; feature: rumen; material: fiber-attached | host: Bos | place: Iran: Karaj | collected 2018-10
ATAATGAATAATTTCGGAAAACGCTGCGCGTTTTGATTATAGAAAACGGCGATTACGCTTTTAATGATGCCGGCCGCAGGCCCCTTAATTATTCATTTTTAAGTTTTAAATATTCATTATTCATTATGCAGTTTGCGGAACGTCGAGCCGCAAACTGCAGTTTGTGAACTTTTTTAAACGAAAAACCATGAAGATACAAAAAAAGACAAGATTCCTTGTCTTTTTTTCTTTTGGTTCTTGCTTTTTTGCGTGCCGCGGGATCAATTGAGCCGGGTGATCACGGGGGTGCCGTCCGCTTTGAGCAGGGGCGTCATCGTGGTGCCGTAGCCGCACGAGAGCACGAAGTAAGTCACGCCGGTCTCGCGGTCTACGAGCAGCTGGCGGTAGCCAGAGTTCGAGAGAGAGGAACCCTCTTTATAGATCCTTACAAAACGGTCGTTTTCTTTCATTTTAATTCCCTCCCGGTTGTTTTTTTCTGCGTTCATTCTACCATACGGCGGGGCGGAAAGCAAGTTACGGTATTGTAAAAAAATAAGGTACCCGTTAACGCGTCAGCGGGTACCCTATACCTTATTTTGATTCCGTCCGCGGCCGCGCCTGCGGCGAAAACATTGCGGCCGGGGAAGAACAGCGCAGCGGGGCGCACGGCACAGGCCGCGCGGAAGATCCCGGCGCGTTTTTTTCATTCCCCCGGCAAACGCGGCAAATACCGATTGACTCCGCCGCCCGGCTGTGCTACCATAAAAACATATCTTATATTTAAGGGAGCATAAATATGGCGCAGTTGAAAATGTATTATATGCCTTCCACGCCCCTGAAATGGGAGCCGCTGCCGGAGGGCTTTTCGTATTCGCACTTCGACCCCGAAAAAGACCTGCACAAATGGTGCGACTGCCTGCGCAACGGCAACCTGATCGGCAGCCGCACGGACGAACAGATGTATTTTGACGAGATCATCAATTTTAAGGTGATCAACCCCGCCGAGGACATTCTGTTTCTCGATTATATGGGCGAGCACATCGGCACCGCCACGGCGTTCGTATACCCCGAAGAGAACGTCGGCGACATGCACCAGGTGGGCATCCGGGAAGATTGGCGCGGCAAGGGCCTTGCGAAATACCTGAGCCAGATCGTGATCAGAACGCTGTTGGAGCGGAACGTGCGCTTTATTTCCCTTACCACCGGCGAGGGGCGCCCGGCCGCGGTGCGCAGTTATCTGCGTGCCGGATTCCAGCCCGTGGAATACGATTACCGCATGCAGAGCCGCTGGGAAGCCTTTATGCGGACCCACGGCATTGAAAGCCTCGATATGCTCTACGAAGACGGCACGCCCTACAAAACCATATATAAAGACAAAACCGACCCGCCGGTGCGCTTCGGCGTGCTGGGCGCCGGGCGCGGGCAGACCGTGATGCGCTACTGCGCGATAAGCGGCAACGCGGTGCTTGCCGCCGTGTGCGATAAAGACGAGCGCTGCCTTGCCGAGGCAAAGGAAAAATTCGGTGACGGCGTGGCCTACCATACCGACTTCGATGAATTCCTGAAAGAGGATTTCGATATCGTTGTGCTCGCAAACTACGCGAACCAGCACGCGCCCTTCGCCGTAAAGGCGCTGAACGCCGGGAAGCACGTGCTCAGCGAACTGCTCCCCGTGCAGAACATGAAAGAGGCCGTGGAACTGGTTGAGGCCGTGGAAAAGAGCGGCAAAAAATACGTGTACGCCGAAAACTGCTGCTATATGCCCGCGCCCAAAAAGATGCGCAGGCTCTTTAAGGAGGGGCGCATGGGCGCGTTCCAATACGGCGAAGGCGAATATATGCACAACTGCGAAAACGACTGGTACCGCCACTGCCACGCGGACGAAAACCACTGGCGCAACAATATGAGCGCGTTTTTCTACTGCACGCATTCGCTCGGGCCGCTGATCCACATTGCGGGGCTGCGCCCGGTGAGCGTAACGGGCTTCGAGGCGCCGTTCAACAAAAAGATGTACCGCATGGGCGCGAAAGCGGGGCCCTTCGGCGTGGAGATGGTCACGCTCGAAAACGGCGCGATCCTCAAGAGCCTGCACGGCGTGGGCGCGGTGAAATACAGCCTTTGGTACAGCGTGCAGGGCGATATGGGCGTGCTCGAGAGCCAGAGAAACATTGCAGGCGACGGGGGCGTGCAGACGCTGCTCATGCAGGGTGACCGCGTTGAGGGCAGCGACGACGGCCTCTGGACCGATACGGACCTCTCGGACGGGCTCACCGAACTTGCCGCGGACTTTGACCACGGCGGCGGCGACTATTACCTGTTTTATAACGCGTGCGAGGCCGTGAAGGGCAACCGGCAGGCCGATATCATCGACGTTTACGAGGCGCTCGATATGTTCCTGCCCGGGCTTTTCGCCTATTTCTCTGTGCTGGACGGGGGAAAACCGCAGGCGGTCCCGGATCTGCGGGACCCCGCAGAGCGCGACCGGTGGCGCGGCGACACCCGCTGCACGGACCCCGCCGCGGCGGGCGATCAATTGCTGCCGAGTTATTCGGCGGGCAACCCCGCGATCCCGCCCGAGATCTACGAGGGCATGAAGAAAAAACTGCGGGATTTTTACGAAAATAAATAAAAGATCGGCACCGATCGGAAAGGGGCACCCCATGGATACTTTCAGCGAACTGGCCTACGAGCGCCCTGCGCTCGGCAAAATCAAACGCGAGGCAAACAAGTGCCTTGCCCGCCTCAAGGCCGCAAAAACCTTTGCGCAGGCGGACAAAGCGTTCCTCGACTGGCACGAAGCCGTTTTTCCGGCGGCAACGCTTTACGTGATCGCCGAGATCCGCAATTCCATGAACACGAAAGACGCGTTTTACGCCGGCGAAATGAAATACTATAACCGCGCCGTGCCGCTGCTCGCGCCGCTCCTGAAAAAAAGCCTCATGGCGCTGCTGCAGAGCCGCTTCCGTCCGCAGTTTGAGGAAAAATACGGCGCGCATTTTTTCCGCTCGCTGGAAGCGCGGCTGAAAACCCTCGGCGCGGCGGTGATCCTGCCTACCATAAAAGAAAACAACCTCACCACCCTGTATTCAAAAACGGCGGCGGGCTGCTCTGCTCAGTTCATGGGCGAGAAATGCAATTTTTACGGCCTGCTGCGCCACATGGAAAGCCCGGACCGCGACGAGCGCAAAGCGGCCTTCGAGGCATGGGCGGCGCTCTACGAGGGCGTTTCTCCGAAATTGGAAGAACAGTACGGCGCGCTCGTGCGCCTCAGGTGCGGCATAGCGAAAAAACTCGGCTACCCCACCTACATCGATTATATCTACCCCGCCCGCGGCCGGTTCGACTACACGGCGGCGGACGCCGCCCGGTTCCGGGAGGCGGTGAAAAAATACATCGTGCCGCTGTGCGAAAAACTGCGCGCTTCGCAGGCGGCGCGGCTCGGGCTCGAACGCTTGCAGTGGTACGATGAAAAACTCACGTTCCCGGAGGGGAACGCCGTGCCGAAGGGCACGCCCGAAGAACTGGTGGAGAAAGCGGCGCGCATGTACGCCATGCTCTCGCCGGAGACGGACGAATTTTTCAGTTTTATGACCGCCCACGGGCTGTTCGACCTCGTTACCCGCGAGGGGAAGCACCTCGGCGGCTACTGCACGGCCCTGCCTGCATACCGGGCGCCCTTTATCTTTTCAAATTTCAACGGCACCGCGGCGGATATCGACGTGCTCACCCACGAGGCGGGGCACGCCTTCCAGTGCTGGTACGCCGGGCGCAGGCTGCCGCTATTTGAACTCGCGGGTTCCACGAGCGAAATCAACGAGATCCATTCCATGGCGATGGAACTCTTTGCCTACCCGTATATGGAACTGTTTTTCGGCGAAAACGCCGACCGGTACCGCTACGCCCATTTCGCGGACGCCATAACCACGATCCCCTATCTGGTTGCCGTGGACGAATTCCAGCACCTCGTTTTCGAACACCCCGGCGCGGGGCCCGCCATGTGGCGCCGCTTCTGGAAAGACACCGAAAAGAAATATCTGCCGTGGCGCGGCTACGACGGCAACGAATTCCTTGAGAGCGGCGGTTTCTGGATGCAGAAGCAGCACGTTTTCCTGTATCCGTTTTACTACATCGATTACGCGCTGGCGCAGCTCGGCGCCTTTGCGCTTTACGAAAAGCAGACCGCCGGCGGCGACGCCTGGAGCGATTACCTGACCCTCTGCGGCATGGGCGGGCAATACGGCTATTTTGAAACGCTCGCCCGCGCCGGGATCCCGAATCCCTTTGAACCCGGCGCCGTAAAAAGGGCCGCGGACTTCGCCGAACGGCATATCGCGCTGCTCGAAAGCCGCCTTTTGTAAAAAAAAGAATATTTTTTGTAAGATTTCCTCTTTTCGGAAGTCATATAGGTGTGAAGGGAGGGATAACGCATGGACATTGAAACGGTTTACCGGACCTATTTCAACGACGTTTACCGCTATCTGACGCGCCTGACGGGCAGCGAAACGCTCGCCGAAGACCTTACGGCGGACACTTTTTTCAAGGCTATGAAGGCGATCGACGGTTTCCGGGGCGATTGCGACGTGCGCGTGTGGCTCTGCCGGATCGCGAAGAACGAATATTATTCGCATCTGAAGAAAAACCGCCGGGCCGCCGCGTGGGACGACGACGCGCTCTCCATGCTCCCGGACGGCGCGCCGGGGGCGGCGGAGCAAACCGAGCAAAAAGCGCAGCTCGCCGTACTGCGCGCCGGGCTCCACACGCTGCCGGACCCCTATAAAGAGGTGTTTATGTGGCGCGTTTTCGGCGAACTGGCGTTTGGGGAGATCGGGCGGCTGTTCGGCAAAACCGAAAACTGGGCCTGCGTTACCTACCACCGCGCACGGAAAATGCTGATCGAAAGAACGGAGGAAAACCAAAATGGATAACGAATGCAGTATCGTAAAAGACCTGCTGCCGCTCTACGCGGAGGAACTCACAAGCGGCGAAACCGCGGCGTTCGTAAAGGCGCACCTGGAGGGGTGCGCAGCCTGCCGCGCAGAATACGAAACGATAAAAGAGCCCCCGGGAGCGCCCGCCGGAGAAACGGCGGCGCCGCTGAAGGCGGTGAAGAAAAAACTGCTGAAAAAACGCCTCCTGATCGCCGCGTGCGCGGTTCTGGGCACGGCGCTTCTGCTCTTCGGCGCGTTCATTCTGTTTGAATCCCGCCCCATGGAGGTGCTGCTGCAGCAAGCCGAAAGCGATCTGTATACCGCCGCGGAGATCGACGACGCGATGCAGGCCGTGATCAAAGATTTTGAGAATTTAGAGGGATGCAAACTTTATTCTCTCGCCTATGCGGGCGATGAAAAAAGCAAAGCCGAACTCGCTTACGTAAACGAATTCGGCAGTTACAACGCCTGTATTGTGCTGGATTCCGTGTTCCGCTCTCCCCTGTTCGGCGGCGACGGCGGATGGAACGCAAACGAGATCTACACCTGGACGTGGTACCTCGGCCGCACCGAAAGCGGCGCGTGGAAGGTTGTGCAGAAAGGATACGGTTAATCCACGTAATCCCGCGCGCGGACCATAAAGGTTTTCACGTCCGCGGGATCTTCTTCTCTCAGGTCGAAAACGCGGCCGCCGCGCAGATCGTCGTGGCAGTAGCAATCGTAACTGAGGCCCGCGTCGTAGGTCAGTTTTATACCCAGAAACACGCCGGTGGAATCGTTGATATGGTCGTGCCCCGCCACCACGGTTTTCACGTCGCCGCGGTTCACAAGGGCGCTGAGCATCCCGGAATTCACCGGGGAATTGCCCACGGTCTCGCGCATGGTGCCCTCAAAATAACATTCGGCTGGGTTCTGGTGGAGCACGCGGTATTCGGGCAGCGGGATGTGCAGTCCTAAAAGGCCCGGCACCTTGCGCCCGCATTCGCGCTCGAACCAGCGGGAGCCGTTATAATACCACAGCACCTGATCGGTGCGCAGCGTATCGTAGGCCTGCGCCCAGCCGTGCAGGCAGGAGGGATAGGCGCACTGCATATCCCACTTGTTGCCGGGATCGCCCAGCGAGAATTCGTGCATGAAATCGCCCATCCAATCGTGCGAATCGAGCATCCACACGTTAAAAAGGATCTCGTCCGTTTTTTCGGCGCGCACCGGCAGCACGTAGTTCGTAACGCCGTGGATCTCTTCCGGCCCGCGCTTCGAGATGCAGTGGCTCATCTCTTCGTACACCGCCATCTGCGAAAAGGCGCGGTGCGCCTCGCAGTCGTGGTTGCCGAAGGTGTGCGCCCACGGGATCTCCCGCGCCGCCATCACGGCGTTGAGGTCGGAGAGATACCCGCGGAGGTTTTCGGGGCTTTCGAGCGCGTCGTGATCCGCCGTATCGCCAAGAACGAGCAGCAGGTCGGGCTTTACGCCGTCCAGAAGCGCCGCGAGATCGCGCGTGAGGCGCTTATCGTAATTTACGATCCCGTGCAGGTCCGATACCGAAAGGATACGGAACTTCCCTTCTCGGAACCGCAGCGGCAGTTTATTGGGGATCTCATAGGAAGATTCAAATTCAAACACGGCGACGCCCTCTTTTCATACGTTTGCGTAAATTATACCACAGGGCGCGCCGCAAGAAAAGACCGAAATACAAAAATTCCGTTTTAACGAACCGTTCTCAGGAGGGCCCCCGGATGAAACTCGGCTTCAACACCTTTGATACCCACGTGTTCCGGGAGGACGCGCACTTCACCGTGCCGCTTTCGTGCGGCGCGGATTTTGTGTTTTGCCACACGGACCCCACGCCCGCCTGCGGCGTCCGCGGCAAAGAAAAGGCCGCGTGCCTCGCGGAGGCGTTTTACGCGCGCGGGCTGGATTTTATCGCGAATTTTGAATTCCAGAACAATATCTCCGGGTTTGCCGACGAAGACGGGTTCGAATGGTGCCGCACGCCGGACGGCGCGCACCGCCTGCACCCGAACCCGGCGTTTATCAAAGCGCTGGCTTCGCGCGGGAACCTCATGGGCGTGTGCTACGACGAATTCGACTACTGCGTTTCCACCCGGAACCTCTCGATGTGGCTCGGCAGCAAACGCACCTTCGGCGCGCCCTGCTTTATGCCGCTGAAAACGGAGAACCCTTATGTGCAGGGCGAGGCGGTCTCGCAGGCGCTCGGCGCTTACGTAAAAGAGATCACGGCTATGGGCGCGCCGGCGTTTGCCGGAGAGCACGTTTTTCCGATTTTGTATCACACGTTTGCGAAAAACGGGATGGCGGTGAACTTCAAGGCCATGAAAGAAAACCCAACGAACCTGCAGTTTGCGGCCGCCGCGGGCGCCGCGCTGCAATATGGCGCGCCGCTTTGGTGCTGCGCGGACCTCTGGCACCGACAGACCTTCCCGGGGCACAGCCCGGAAGAACTGTATTATAATCTGCTCTTCTGCCACCTCGCGGGCGTGGACCTCGCCTACGTGGAGAGCGACCCGGTTCTGGCGCAGGACGGCGCGCTCACCCCCCACGGGCAGGCCTATGCCGATTTTTTGCGGACGTACCGCGGCGCGCCCCAGCCGCGCCGGATCGCCGGTTACCGCCCGGCGATCGGGATCTTGCGATACGACGATACCTGGTGGGGGCAGAACGCCTTCTGGAACCGCGGCCTGTTCGGGAACCCGCGGCTGCACGCCGACGCCCGCAGCCGGGAATGGCTCAGGGCGGTGCACACGGTGACCTTCGGGCAGAGCGGCAAATTCGGCTTCAACCTGAACCGGATCGACCGCACGCTCTTAAAAAAGCACCGCTCGTTTCTGCCGATGAACGGCCTTGCGGTGTTCGACGCCTTTGCCCGCAAAGAAACGCTCGCGCCGCTGCGGCTCGCCTTTTTGTGCGGGGTATATCTCAGCCCCGGCACGCTGCGGGCGGTGGAAGAACTCGTTGCGGAGAACGGGCTTACGGCCGTTTGCCCGCCGCGCTTTCTCCCGGCGCGGCTGCAGACGCGCGCAAACGGCAGTTACACCGAGATCGCGGACAGCGACGGGCTCTGGATCGCCGCGCGGGACCCGGCGGACGAACGGGTGCGGCGGCGAGTAAAGGATCTGCTCGACGCGGAAAACGAGATCCGCCTGCCCTTTGCGCAGGGCTCGCTCACGCTGCGCATTTCGGAAAACGGAGAAACGTTTGCAACCGCTTGAATTCATCCGCATAATATGGTATATTGAAAAAAGAAATGAATACGAGGTTATGATCCGATGAAAAAAGCGTTCTCCCTTCTTTTGTGCGCGTTCCTGCTCGCGGGCACGATCCTTTTCGGCGCGTGCGGCGGCACAGGCAAAAACAACCGGCCCGAAACCACGTCCGCCCCCGCCGCGACCGACCCGCCCGCAAGCGAAGAGGCCGTTACGCCCGCGCCCGAAACCACCGAAGCGCCCACTGAAACGCCTGAAACCACCGAAGCGCCCACCGCCGCGCCGGAGACCGCCGAGGTTCCCACCGAAGCGCCCACCGAAGCGCCCACGGTCCCCGAAACCGAGGCGGCAAGCGCTGTGCCGGTTACAAAGGAAGAGATCGTTGCTTTCTACGCGAACGCCGTAAACAACATAAAAGTAAACGGCGCCGCCGGGTATACGAAAAAAGAATTCAACACGATGGGCGAACTCAAAGCCACCGGCAATTCTACGGCGGACACGGCGATCGGCAAAGCCGTGGGCGGGTTCATCAAAGGCGAAAACGACGTGCAGGCACAAACCTACGCCAAGGGCTCCGACGGCGCAAAAAGCAATATGCTCGGCTGGGAACTCTCCGATTTGGGGTACGTGGTTTCCGCCGCGCTCGTTCCCGACGGCGAAAATTGGGCTGTCACCCTTCTGCTTGCGGACGAGGACACGCCCCACCGAGGCGAAAGCCACCTTGCCAAAGCGGGCAGCGTGCTGCTCTGGGAAGACCTCGACGCCGACCTGCAGAAGGTGAGTTTTCTGCAGAGTTACAACGACGTGCACGTAAAATACGCGAACTATACGATCTCCGCCGTGATCTCTCCCGAAGGGCTCCTCCGCTCGGTAGAACACCACACGGATTATTCGCTCGTATTCGGTTCCGTAAAACTTCCCATCGTGGGCACGCTCAATGATATGCGCATCGGCCTTGAAAACACGGTGCTCTTCTCCGATTTCACGTATTGAGTTCACAAGGCAGAAAAAAACCGCGGCGCTCTCCGGACGGAAAGCGCCGCGCTTCGTTTAGATTATTGAATTTTCCGTTACGCTCCAAACAGCGCCGTTTCGAGCGTATGCGCGAATGCCTCGAGGCCCGCCCGGTCTTCTTCGGTAAAGCGGCCGGTCAGAGGGCTGTCGATATCCATTACGCCGAAGAGCGCCCCGCCGCAGAGGAGCGGCACCACGATCTCGGAATTGGAAGCGGCGTCGCAGGCGATATGGCCCGGGAACAGGTGCACGTCGGGCACCGTGACCGTTTTACCGGAGGCGGCGGCCGTACCGCACACCCCTTTGCCGAACGGGATCTTTACGCAGGCGGGTTTCCCCGCAAAGGGGCCGAGTTCCAGCGTTTCGCCGTTTGCGAGGTAAAACCCCGCCCAGTTAACGTCCGGCAGCGAAAAATAGAGCAGCGCGGCGGCGTTCGCGAGATTTGTTACCCGGTTTTCAACGCCCTCGGTGAGCGCGGTCAGTTGCGCGCAGAGCACGCCGTAATCCGTCAAATCAGTTCACCTCCGGTTCGCCATTCAGAACCGGTTCTTCTTTTTCCGCTCTCTTTGCGCGCATCTCGTTGAGTTCATCGAGGATCTCTTTTCTGCGCTTGCCGGTAAAGCGGTCCAGCGAATAAACGAGGGCGGGCAGGAAATTGCCGATCGCGCCGCACAGCGCCACGGCAAAATAGATGCCCCGCAGGGTTTTATCGCTCTGCACCACGTCGATGGCTTTGCCGCTTTCATCCTGCCTGCCGCTCTGGTAGCCGATGCCTTTGAGCGAAAGATTCTTGATGTTTACGCGCAGGAGCGAGTTGAGTTTGCCCGTGATGCTCTGCACGGCCACCAGCATACCGTCGGACCGGAGCGGCGCGCCGTATTTCTTTTCGGTATACCATTCCATATAATCGGTGGAATCCGCCACGATGATCTTTCTGGCGGCGCCCATACCGGAATTCGGCATGCCCGAAAGGCCGATGAGCACGCCCACGAAATAACGCCATTTGCGCACGCGCTGCAGATCCCACTTTGCGCCGAACAGGGCGATCGCGGAATAGAACGCGGCGGAATACAGATGCCCGCCCATCAGCATGCTGCGCGCGGAAATCTTGGAACCGACGAACGGCACCGAAAACAGGCCCACGTAGGAAAGCGAGCCGCTGATCACGTCGATGATCGCCTTCATGCCGTAGTTTGCAAAGGTTTCGCGGTAGAGGTCGGGCAGAAGGTCGTAGGTGACCTGCCGCACGGTCTCGCACACGGTGGCGCACATGGAGATGATGAAGGGCTTATTGTGCAGGATGGCCGAAACGGTGTTGCGGTCCCAGGTGATCTTCTCGCTCTCGTGCACCTTGAGCGTGCCCACCTTTTCGTTCAGCGTGAAATAGGGCGCGATCATCGTGGAAACGCCGAGCACGCAGAACAAGAGCGCCACGAAAAAGTGCGCCCACTTCTGCTCGTTGGCGGTGGCAAATTTTTCCACCACGATGGGCAGCAGCCAGCCCGGCAGCATGGAACCGAGCGTAGAGGCAAGCGACGAGATCGTGTAGAAATTCTTGCGGTCCGCGGGGTTCGTGGTCATACGCAGCGAGATCGTGCTCATGGACATATCGAAGAACGTATCCACGGTGGAAAACAGGATCGTTAACGTGAGCGACCAGATCCAGTTGAGCAGAAGGCTGCCCGAGGGCACCACGAACAGCAGCATGCTGGTAACGGCGAACGGCAGCGGCGCGATCTGCAGGATGCGCTTGGTTACGCTCATGTGTCCCTCGCGCACCGGGCGGTCCAGCAGGGAACCCGCCACCGGCGGCACCAGAAACGAGAGCACGGTGGAGATGTTTTCCAGAATATTGAGTTTCCCGGGCTCGATCATCTGGAAATCGCGGTTGAACTTGCTTGAATAGGTGTAAACGCAGTCCTGCCCCATCGCGTTGCCGAACATGCCGCCCGCATAGCCGAGTTGTTCTTTTACGGTGAACGACGGGTTGTGGGTGAAGTTGTAGAGCATGCCGGAGATTTTGCTTTTGAGACCCATTCGGATCGCCTCCTCATAAAGATATATCGAGCGCCGCGCCGCGGGAACCCAGCGCGGTCTCGGGGATTACGGTGATTTTCTGCGCGGATGCGGGAATTTCCGTGATCCGCCGGACGTCGCTCGGACGTTCCGGGTATCTTCCCGTGCCGCCCGTGGTGGAAAGTTCTGCGGTGTAGCGTGCGGGCCGGTCGGCTTTCCAGTAGCACGGCAGCACCAGCGATTCGAGCGAGATGGGCCCTTTCGCGCCGAACATCCGGATGCGGTAAACAAACACGGGATCGTCCGGCCCCGCCTCGGCGGCCGGGAACGAAACCTCAAGGCCGGTTTCCGTTTGATACACCCGCGCCCCGGCCCCCTCAGGGAAGCGCGGCGCCTGCATGCGCGGCGGGAAGGGCACGAACCGCGGCGTGCCGCCCGTTTTATAAAACCGGCGTTCGCACAGCACGGTGCCGGAGAGCGCGTCGAGCCCGCGCATCCGCATCTGCCCGGAAGCATCCGCCTCCACGAGCCATCCCTGCGCAATATTCTGGTGTTCCGGCGGGTGGGTCTTGTTGATGCCGTCCACGGTGAGTTCCGCGTAACTCAGCGCGCCGGCGCCCACGGCGGTGAACGCGCCGCACCAAACGGAGCGCGGATCGTTCAGCGGATAATGCGAATGCCCGGAGAAATGCACCACCTGCGGGTATCTGAGGAATATATCGCGGAAAAAATCGTGCCCCCAGCCGTCTTCCTCCGTGCTGCCGAAAACGGTATCGGTAACGTGCTCGTGGTGCGTTACGAAAACGGGCAGGTCCGGCGTATCGGCAACGGCGGCGTCGAGTTCTTTCACGAGCCATTCGCGCTGATACGGGGAATAATACACGTCCTCTTCCGTGGAGGTGGAAATGCCGATGAAATGAAAGCCTTTCACCTTCACGTGGAAATCCGTGGGCAGATCGGTGTGCGATCTGTAATAAGCAAAGCCGGTTTTCGGGCCGTAGCGCCCTTTTGCCCAGTTATCGTGGTTTTTCGCGATCACCGAGAGCACGGTTGCGCCGGGCGGGAGCGTTTCCCGCAGGATATCGAAATACGCGCTGAATTCCTCTGGCCGGCCGCGGTCGGTAAAATCGCCGGCGCACAGAAATACGTCCGGCCCGCCGCCGGAAAGTTCCCCGGCCTGCCGGATGAGCGAGACGAGCCGCCCGGCGCGCTCGGGATTTTCGGCGTTCAGATGCACATCGGAACACACGAGCATGCTGAGCGCGGGAACAAAACCGCCTTCCAAAGGGCACCCCTCCCCATAATAATCTTATTTATACTATATTACAACAAAGCGGAATTGTCAATCGGAGATATACACATTGACAAGCGTTTGTCCGATTTGTTATACTGTATTTCGGAAAAAAGGTAAAACGGAGGCTTCTCCATGGTTGATTTTTCAACGCTGTACGGCGATTTTTACGCGCCCGGCACGGTGCACTACCGGCGGCTCGCCACCGACCGCCAACTGATCTTCGACGGTATGCGCGCTTCTCCCGGCGGCCCGGCGGGCGAGGCCTTCCGGTTTGTGCGGGAGGCGCAGTTTTCGGACCCGGCGCAGTGGCGCGCCTTCGTAAGGCAGTTCCGCGTAAAATCGGATACGGACGGCGGCTGGCGCGGCGAATACTGGGGCAAAACCATGCGCGGCGCGGCGTTCGTTTATTCGTGCACGCGGGACGAAACGCTTTACGAAATCATGAAAACCAGCGTGGAGGACCTGCTCTCCGCGGCCGAAAGCGGCCCCCTCACCACCTACCCGCCCGAAAATGCATTTGAGGGTTGGGATATCTGGTGCCGCAAATACGTGATGCTCGGGCTGCAGTATTTTTCGGAGATCTGCCCCGATGCAGCGCTGCGGGCGCGCTGCGCCGCCGCCATGGAAGCCGAGGCACGGGCGCTCATGCGCGAATTCGGGCCCGGGAAACGCCTGCTCACCGAGGCCACGCATATCTGGCGCGGGCTTGCCGCCGCGAGCGTGCTGGAGCCGGTGGTGCGGCTGTACGATCTCACGGGCAAACAGGAATACCTCGATTTTGCGGCACATATCGTTTCGCTCGGGTGCACGGACGTGGCGGACCTTTATAAGATCGCGCTGGAGGGGATCACGCCGCCGTATCAGTTTCCGATGACGAAGGCCTACGAACTCATCTCGTGCTTTGAGGGCCTGCTTGAGTATTACCGCGCCACGGGCGAGGAGAACTGCCGCACGGCGGTGCTGAATTTCGCGAAGCAGGCCGCCGAAAACGAGATCACGCTGATCGGCAGCGCGGGCTGTACCCACGAACTTTTCGACCACGCCCGCAACCGGCAGACCGATACCTCGTGCAAAGACGTGATGCAGGAGACCTGCGTTACCGTAACGTGGATGAAATTCTGCCTGCAGATCCTGCTGCTCACCGGCAAACCCGAATGGGCG
>JAEEGL011551743.1_pt1 | contig 13616 bp, 12 predicted proteins | sample 9134231 | NCBI WGS metagenome assembly JAEEGL01 (sample SAMN16246548, study PRJNA631951) | gut metagenome | biome: gut microbiome; feature: rumen; material: fiber-attached | host: Bos | place: Iran: Karaj | collected 2018-10
TCTTCCTCGTCCCTTTTTCAACAATTGTTCCCGAACAATAATCAATTCTTCAATATCAGATTTTTTTATCTTTTTTACAAAAACAAATTGTTCTATTTTTTCAAAGCAAAACTCTTTTGCCTTTTCTTCTTAAGATGTGAATATTTGGAACGAATCCTCTTTGATATCTTCAGCAGTTATTTTATCATGTTCTGTCTTTTTCTAATGTTATTACATTTAGTTGAACGATAGTCACTTTTGTGACCCTCGTATTTGCCTGATGACATACCTTCATTTTTCCCTTTATGTTTCATTAAATCCGTTCCTAAAATATAGCCTAATTATATCGTATATATTCTTTTCAGTAAATTTTTTCTCTTCGTGTACAAAAAAACAGATATGGAAGATTCCAAATTAGAGTCTTTCCACATCTGTTCCATAACTACTTAGCGTATCGAGCTAATTATTTAACTTTAATTTTTACAGTTACTTTCTTTGTTTTAGCCAGATACTGACTGTTTCCTGCTGCTGTAACCTTAACAACAATCTTATAAGTTCCTTTTTTAGTCTTTTTCTTAACTGTAATCTTTCCAGTCTTCTCATTAATTGAAAGTTTTGAGGATGATCCCTTTTTCACTTTCTTGTATGTAACCTTTCCGATTGCTTTCTTAACAACGATTGCTTTAGATACTGTTATTTTTTTCTTTTTCAGTTTCTTAAATTTCACTGTTTTTTTCTTTGCCTTAACAGTAATCGTATTGGCCTTCTTAACTGTTTTTGTTGTTTCTTCTGCTTCTTTCACGTATTCTTCTGTTGAAACAACTACAAATGTTCCATATGTTTTTCCATCTTTTCGAATACTGATTTCCATTCCCGGATAAACAATACATCCTCCATTTTCAAAGTCCCCAATCTTTACACCATATCGTGGGCTCTGTCCTGCTGCAATTCCTGATCCATTAACATCTAAAAACTTACAGGTAAAATCACAATATCCAACTTTAGCCTGTACCTGGAATCCGTTTCCGAAAGAACCTGTAAAACCAGATTTTGCCGGAGTAAACACTCCTACAATTGTCTTAGAAGCTACTATCGGTGCTGAAGTTCCCTGAATTACCGCACCTCTCTTTAAAGGACCTCTATATCCATCTTCACCAAATGGCCATCCAACATAAATTCCAATATTATCTCCTGTTTCAGCCTGCTCCAATGTTTTATTGACCATTTCAATGCTCTGAACCTTCATTGTATAAAGCACAGGTTTTCCATTTTCATAATTTGTAATTTGGATGCTGTCACCAACTTTTACTTTTCCCTGGGTAACCCGTCCGGTAAAAACAACACCTTTGTCCTTAATATTGAAAATGTCTTCTACATAAAGCAGAAAATTCTTATCATTCGGGTTAGAATAATTTTCATCTGTTGTTTTTACAAACTGTTCCTTTGCTGCATAAGTTTTTGTTTCATCCTTTAAAAGAAAAGTCGAACCCAATAATGCAATACTCATAGCTACACACATACCCTTTTTCAGTATGCTGACATATTTTTTGTTCATATTCTTCATCCTCCTATATAATTAGTATGTCACGACAATTGTATCATAATCACCAATTTTTTTCAGGTTTAGTTGAACGATGGTCACCTTTGTGACCGCCGTATTTGCAAGATGGGAAACAGAGCACGGCAAGGATAACCAGTTCATCACCCTTGACTTCGGATCGCAAAAATCCGTCAAAGAGTTGGGAATAATATGGGAAACAGCATCGGCATCCGATTACAAAGTACAGATATCTTCAAACGGAACTTCATTTACTGATGTGGCAACTTACAGCGGTGGGACATCCACAAACCACAGACTGGATACTATTACTTTTAAAAACCCTGTAAATGCAAGATACGTCAGAGTTTACTGCACTCAGAGAAATACGCAGTACGGCTTTTCGATCTATGATATGGCGATATACGGAACCGACGCAACAAACATTATTCCAATAGAAAGCAAAGGTGTCCAATATCGTTTGGACAACAACGGATTAAGAGTTATCTATAATGTCGAGCCAACATACAACGGCGCAACGCTTACCGAGTCCGGAAACATTATTGCAGCTGTCAAAAGCTCAACCGTCAACTCGTCATTCAACGCATCCGACACTCTTTCACTTGACAGGCTTGGTGCATATGCAAAAAAATATGCTTCAACCGCTACAGGTATAAGCACCGAATCATATTCGCAGTCCGCCTCGGCAAACAGTTACGTAATGACATTTATTAAGAACGGCAACATCAAAGAAGCCTACACCCAAGGCTACCTGATATGCAGCTATGCAAAATATTCTGACGGAACCACCGTATATTCCGATACATATTCCGTTTCAATATACGCCCTTGCACAGCATTTGTATAATAACAAGCTTATGCCAAGCAAGAGTCAGCATGACGCATTGTATAACACAATTCTTAAAACCGTAAATCCTAATTATACGGCAATAGCATATTAATTTAAAAGCCCCATGGGAAAACTCCCATAGGGCTTTATAGTTCTTATTTAGCACACTAAAACTCTATTCCTTTTTTAAATTTATCAAGTATCCTTTTTCGCTCTTCCTTATCATCAGACCTAAACTTTTCTCTTAAAGGTATTGTGTTGTTAGATTCTTCTATACTTTCTCTATCCTTTATAATGCCTCTGTTATAAAGCATTCCCATGACAGCTGTGTTTCTATTTACTTTGTTTTCATTGTTAACATATATATCTGAAAGAATTTCAAATAAGTGTTCACACGGTTTACAATAAGACAGTACCGACACATAAGATATTGTATTTGGGGAGGCATCAATATTTTGTTTTATGATATCCAAATACTTCTCATCTCCCGTGTTCTCATACAATACACTACTAATCTCCACACTTGCTTCACTTGGTATTTTTGATAGATGAACTCGTTCTTCTAACGCTTTTATTCCATCATATTTTGTAAGTTTAGGCAAAAATACGGCTAAATCAATTTCATTTTTATTCACAAAATTGTACCATATAATATCCTCCACTTCATCTTTTTCCCAATCATAAACTTCCTCTATAATATTTGGATAAAACCCATCCATTCTTTCAGTTCCAACTGCATTTAGTTGATTAACCAACAAATGATACGCTACACTATTTTCCATTAACAATCACCTCTTTAATTAATATTGGTTCTTATTTCAATGTTCCCCGATTGAACTCACATACAGTAAGTATATAATAGCTTTCACAATTTATAAATCAACTCCCTTTTTCCCTGTTGATTTCCAAGCTATCCTCTTCCACCTTGCAACCAAGATACAAAATTTCTACGCCGGCATTTTTTGCATCTTCAAGCGCCTGTCCAAATTCAGGATGCGTAGAAACATTTGGCAAAACCACATCCACACCTTCCACCATAACTTCCGCTATAAACCTATTCGGTCTGTTTTTTAATATTCCATGTACTATATTATTATACTTCACCGGTAAAACTTAGTCTCCTACCCTGAATAGATAATGCATTCAATTCGAGTTATGCTTTTCCAATATTGCCCTTTAGTGCTTCACATCAAGATCATTTAGATAGTCTGTCATTTCTTTCTTTAAAGGCTTACCCTTAACTGCAGTAACAACATAAACAATTATCAATAATACTGTAACTATCCCGCAAAGAACAATATTGTTTAACTGCTTTTGCAATATTGATACAAGAAGTCTTGTGACAATTAGAGCCACTGCTACCCATACAAGTTTTGAAAGAAAAAATCCGTTGTTGAATTTTCCTGTAATTAGAGACTCTTCTTCACCTTTCTCGGTAATATTACCAACAAAGGTAATTGGGACAGGCGCCCTGTCCTTCATACTCTCACCAGGCTTTTGTTCCAATGTGAATTTGTCTCCCTGAAACTTGCAATCGTAACCGCATTTATCCGCCTTTGTTATCATAATTTTTCTGAGACTCGATCTATTTCTATTAACGCTTATTTCCATTTTAAACTCCCAGTATTTTATTAATTACTCACAAGCGAGTCTTGAGCTCACTTCCACCATTCATATTCCAAATCCTCGATATATTCAGGAATGCTGATATTCTCACCTTTTGTGTCAATTGCTCTGTAGAACTCAGGTTGATTCATTAATGTCGTGCCAACATAATATACCATTAGGAAATTATTATTATCATCACTCTTTAATGTATAAACTCTGGTGTCTTTATCATTCTCATCCGGAACACTGGAGTTGTTCTCATCCTGAATTATGTACCCGATGCATTTATCCACTTCTGAGTTTTTCATTGTCTTTCCAATTGTACCAAAGCATACATACTCTCTTTTGTTGTACACAATGCCCATTTCCTCTCCTGTTTTAAATGCTATTGCATCCTTAGGCAAATCCGGATATCTGTTTTTTCCGCATCCTGATAACACTAAAATACAAACTATTAGTAATGATATTATTCTTTTCTTCATACTATTTAACCTCCTACTCGTTTTTACAGTATTTACAGATAATAAAAAAAACAAGTAGCAGGCTGCTGTTTCCAACAACAACCTGCTCTTATAATTCATTACTATTATTTTATCTGCTGCATTTGAATAAGAGATCTTCCCATCTTCTGTCAACTTCCTTCTGATACTTCTCGATAAGATGTTCATTTTCAGGCTTGAAGAGATGTTTGAATCTTGCCTGTGTCTTTAAGAACTCTTCGATTGGAAGTCTGTTCTTTGGTTCGTAATTGAGAATCCATTTTCCTTCAACTACTTCATATAATGGCCAATAATTTGTTTCTACTGCAAGACGACAGATTTCCATGATTTCATCTGTCTTATATTTCCATCCTGTAGGACATGGAGCACATACATTTAAGAATGCAGGACCGTCTGTGTAGATAGCTCTCTCTGCCTTCTCATGTAAATCCTTGAATCCTTTAAAGAATGTTGTCTGAGCAGCGTATGGAATATCATGAGCTGCAATAATTGCAGCAAGGTCTTTTCTGTACTGTTCTTTACCATCACACTGTGAACCAACAGGTGTTGTTGTTGTATCAGCATACATTGGTGTAGCTGATGAACGCTGTGTACCTGTGTTCATGTATGCTCCGTTATCGTAACATACGTATGTGTAGTTTGTTCCTCTCTCCATAGCTCCTGATAATGACTGGATACCGATATCATATGTACCACCGTCACCACCAAAACAGATGAACTTATAATCTTCTTTGATTTTTCCTTTTCTCTTCATGGCATTGTAAGCACCAACAACACCACTCATTGTTGAACTTGCATTTTCAAATGCACTATGAATATAACTGTCTTCCCACGCAACATATGGATACTGGAATGATGATACATTCAAACATCCTGTAGCGCATCCGATAACTGCTTTATCACCTTCATGAAGACCTCTGAGTACGTTTCTTGCACAAATTGTTGCTCCACAACCTGCACACATTCTATGACCCGGTGCAAATCTCTCAGGTTTGTTCATTATTTCCTTAAAATTGTAACCCATTATTTTGCCTCCTTGTCTCTTAATCCCATGTATCTGTAAACATCACCTGTCTCGCCCTTAGCTGCGATATCTTTTAATGTCTCATATACATTCATCATATCTTCAACTCTTACATCTCTACCACCGATACCATACATGATATTGATTGTGAGTGCGTCACATTTTTCTGAGTACATTGCCTGCATAGTCTCTGCTCCTACAGGTCCACCGTTTGTAGAGAAACTCTCTGAACGGTCCATAACTGCAACTGCCTTACATCCTTTAAGGGCTGTTGCGATTTCTTTTCCAGGGAATGGTCTGAATGATCTAATCTTAACAAGACCAACCTTGTCCCCGTTTGCTCTCATCTTATCAATAGCATCCTTTGTAGTTCCTGCTGCTGAACCAATAATAACTACTGCATATTCAGCATCTTCCATCTGGTACTCTTCGATGAGACCGTATTTACGTCCTGAAATCTTTTCGAAATCTTTTGCAACATCAAGAATAACCTGCTTAGCATTTTCCATTGCGTGTGCCTGAGCTTTTCTTGATTCCATATAGTAATCTGAAACTGCGTATGGTCCTACTGCAAATGTTTCATCAGGATTTAAGAGGTAGTGATCTGCCTCATACTCTCCAACGAACTCTTTTACTGTGAGATCATCTAACAACTCCATGTTGTTTACAGCGTGACTTGTGATGAAACCATCCTGACAAATCATTATTGGAAGCATAACATCTTTGTTCTCTGCGATGTTGAAAGCCATAACCATGTTGTCGTAAGCTTCCTGGTTGTTCTCTGCATATAACTGAATCCAGCCACTGTCCTTTGCACCCATTGTATCTGAGTGGTCACAGTTGATGTTAAGTGGTCCTGTAAGCGCTCTACACACTGCACAAAGTGCAACAGGAAGTCTGTGTGAAGCTGCAACTCCAAGAACTTCCCACATGAATGCAAGACCTGCTGATGATGTGGCTGTAAGTGCTCTTGCCCCTGCAGCTGATGCTCCGATGGCAGCACTCATTGAACTGTGTTCTGATTCTACTGTAATAAACTCTGTATCAACTAATCCATTTGATACGTAGTTTGAGAAATACTGTGGTATCTCTGTTGATGGTGTGATTGGGAATGCAGGAAATACATCTGGATTAATCTGTCTGAGCGCTGTTGCAACAGCTTCATTTCCTGACATAAGTACTCTCTTCTTTGGCATCCTACTTCACCTCCATCTTCAGTGCTCCGAATGGGCATGCCTTAACGCAAATTCCACATCCTTTGCAGTGATCATAATCTATAGCCTGTCTCTTGTAATCCTTTACTGGGATTGCGCTGTCCGGACATACCGGTACGCAAAGGAGACACTGTTTACATTTTTCTTCATCTACGACAGGTGCTACATTTGTCCAGTCGCCTGTAACGAAATGTTTTGTTGTTCCACAACCAACAATTGTGTTACCGCGTGTGACATCCTGCCATGCCACATCCTGACCTAATTTTGTTATATCTGAATTTGCCATTATTTAACCTCCTTCAATGCCATTCTAAGAGCATTCATATTACCCTCAATTACTTCCGGCTTCTTTGCAAACTTATGCTTGAATGAGCCTTCCATTTCATTTAAGAATGTCTCATCATCAATAACTCCTGTAACCTTTACGATTGCAGCAAGCATTGGTGTGTTAGGGAAGTTCTTTCCTAAAGTCTCCATTGCAATCTTTCTTGCATCGATTGTGTAAACTTTTCCTTTATATCCTTTTAATGATGGAATTATTTCTTCTTTATCTCTTGCTGTGTTAATCAAAATCGCGCCATCTTCTCTGAGTCCCTTTGTAACATCAACAATATCAACTAAAGTCTCATCAACAACTACCACGTACTGTGGATCATAAATGTTTGAATGCACTCTGATTTCATTGTGACTGATTCTGTCATAAGCTGTAATTGGTGCACCCATTCTCTCAGGACCATATTCCGGAAATCCCTGAGCATTCATACCTGTTTTAAAAGCTACTTCTGCTAAAAGAAGCGCTGCTGTCTTGGCACCCTGACCTCCACGGCCATGCCATCTGATTTCAAGAGTATCTTTCATCTTTCTAATTCCTTCTTTTATTTGATAATATTTGTACATCTAATTTGAAACTCTAATAGCAATCATTAATACTTATTATCGCCCCAAACGACATATAGATTTAATTATATAGAATTTAATATATTTTTTCAAGTGAATCTTAACTATCCACTTCTATTTGTGTTAGTGATTACACATTCGCCAAATACAAATTCTTCAGCAAGAACAAATTAATTCTTGGTTAATTGTGGATAATAAAATAGATGCCCCCGTAAAATTCAGGAAAGCATCTATTTAAGCTACTTTATCAATATCTATATTATATTAATCACAGTATTCTTCACTAACAGCTGTTATTTCAAAACCACAAGTTGAATCTGTTGGTTTATATTTAATCATAACTCCATTTTCATACAATATTTTATCGTTGCCTACAATAAGGCTTTCAATACAATCTGTTAAACTTTGTTTGTCACATCCTGTAATGTCTGAAAAAAATTTAACCATATTCCTTATTTCATAATCCTCTGCTTCTCCGTTATTCATTCCGGAAGTACTCAATAATACTGAAATCACTTTGTTTTTTTCCAGACGCACATCAATATTCCAAGTATTGTCATGACATTGGAATTCAGCATGTAATATTTCATTTTCTTCATTTTCTACATTATCGTCCCGCTCTTCCAATTCAATCTTATCGTACGAATTAAACTCTTTGTTTAATAATGTTTCAACATCTTCAACCGACGCTGTGAAGTACGCACCTTTTTTTAATTCATCATCATATTCCACAGCACTCTTTATTCCATTAGCATTGAATGCACACAGCAATACAAGCGCGATTACTACAATTATTATTGTTTTTGTTTTTGTTTTCATCATTCTCCTTAACACTCAACAATCTGTTCCACTGTCTAATATGCACTTTTCTTTATATACAAAAGATAATTAATACTTTTTAAAATAATCCATACAGAAATAACTAATAAAGAGCGTGTTCACAGAACACGCTCTTTATTTTTTTATTCATCAACTTCTGTTGATTCTGTAACTTCATCTGCTTCATCGAACGTAATGAAGTCTTCATCTAAATCATCTTCAACTGATTCCTTAACATCTGTGTTAAGTTTTACGTTGTTGTATCTCTTCATACCTGTACCGGCAGGTATTAACTTACCGATAAGTACGTTTTCCTTAAGACCGATAAGTGGATCAACCTTACCTTTAATAGCTGCATCTGTAAGAACTCTTGTTGTTTCCTGGAATGATGCTGCTGATAAGAATGAGTTTGTAGCAAGTGATGCCTTTGTGATACCAAGCATAATCTGTTCACCTGTTGCAAGTTCCTTGCCTTCTTCTTCTAACTGTTCGTTTACTTCGTTGAAGTCAAGTACATCAACTGATGTTCCCGGTAAGAACTCTGAATCACCACATGTTTCAACTTTAATCTTCTTAAGCATCTGACGTACAATTACTTCGATATGCTTGTCGTTGATCTCAACACCCTGGAGTCTGTAAACTCTCTGAACTTCACGAAGCATGTAATCCTGTACGGCACGAAGACCTTTAATCTTTAATAAATCGTGCGGATTGATACTACCTTCTGTAAGTTCATCACCAGCCTCAAGAACCGCACCGTCAAGAACCTTAATTCTTGATCCGTATGGAATGAGGTATGTCTTCTGCTCACCTGTCTCTTCGTTTGTAATAACAATCTCACGTTTCTTTTTATTTTCTACTACTTCAACTCTTCCTCCGAACTCTGCGATAATAGCAAGTCCCTTAGGTTTTCTTGCCTCGAAGAGCTCCTCTACTCTAGGAAGACCCTGTGTAATATCTCCACCGGCAACACCACCAGTATGGAAAGTACGCATTGTAAGCTGTGTACCAGGCTCACCGATTGACTGAGCTGCGATAATACCAACTGCTTCACCAACCTGTACTGCCTGACCTGTAGCCATGTTTGCACCGTAACACTTAGCACATACACCAACGTGTGATCTACATGTAAGAATTGTACGAATCTTAACCTTTGTAAGTGGGTTTCCGTTTTCATCAACACCTTTAGCCATAACATTTGCTGCACGCTTTGGTGTAATCATATGATTTGCTTTAACAATCATATTTCCGTCTTTGTCGAAGATTGACTCAGCAGCATATCTTCCTGTGATTCTCTCTTCAAGACTCTCAATTACTTCATCACCGTCCATGAAAGCTGAGATTTCCATAAATGGAATCTTCTTTCCAACTGAACAATCTACATCTCTGATGATAAGATCCTGAGAAACGTCTACAAGACGTCTTGTAAGGTATCCTGAATCGGCTGTTCTTAACGCTGTATCTGAAAGACCTTTTCTAGCACCATGGGCTGAGATGAAGTACTCCAATACGTCAAGACCTTCTCGGAAGTTAGCCTTAATAGGAAGTTCGATTGTCTTACCTGTTGTATCAGCCATAAGTCCACGCATACCTGCAAGCTGTTTAATCTGCTTGTCAGAACCACGGGCTCCTGACTTAGCCATCATGTTGATGTTGTTATATTTATCAAGACCACCTAACAGATCCTTTGTAATCTGATCATCGGCATTCTGCCAGGTAGTGATAACTTCTTTGTATCTTTCTTCGTCAGTAAGGAAACCTCTACGATAGTTCTTTGTGATCTTCTCAACTGTTTCCTGTGCCTGATTAAGAATCTCTGCTTTACTTGCAGGAACTGTCATATCGGAAATTGAAACTGTCATGGCAGCTCTTGTTGAATACTTGTAACCCATAGACTTGATATCATCAAGAACCTCTGCAGTCTTGATAGCACCGTGTGTATTGATTACTTTTTCAAGAATCTGTTTTAACTGTTTCTTTCCAACATGGAAATCTACTTCAAGCTGGAGGAAATCTTCGTCAGCTTCTCTCTTAACGAAACCTAAATCCTGTGGAATAATCTCGTTGAATAAGCAACGTCCAAGTGTAGTCTTAATAACACCTGTAACTTTCTCTCCGTTGTTATTGTAAACAGTTCTCTTAACTCTGATCTTCTGGTGCAATGAAATATCACCGTTCTCATATGCTAAGATTGCCTGATTTACGCTACTGTAGAACTTACCAATAAGTTCAGAAGGTGTACATACGATTGTTCTGTCACTGTCTTCATCAGCGATTACTTTAATCATTGTATCAATCTGAATCTTCTGAGCATCTAATGCTTTGATAACTTCTTCCTCTGACTTGTATACCTTCTTGATACTGTCAGCAAGTTCTGTATCTGCTGAGTAGTCTACCATCTTACCCATTGTAAGGTAGTAAATACCAAGTACCATATCCTGTGAAGGAACGGCAACAGGTGCACCATCAGATGGTTTCAACAAGTTGTTTGGTGATAACAGAAGGAATCTACATTCTGCCTGTGCTTCCACAGATAATGGAAGATGGACAGCCATCTGGTCACCGTCGAAATCGGCATTGAACGCTGTACATACAAGTGGGTGAAGCTTGATAGCTTTACCTTCTACAAGGATTGGCTCGAATGCCTGAATACCAAGTCTGTGAAGTGTAGGCGCTCTGTTAAGCATTACAGGATGCTCTTTGATTACTTCCTCAAGTACATCCCAAACTTCAGGCTGAAGTTTTTCAACCATAGTCTTAGCATTCTTAATATTGTGAGCAGTACCTGCTGCTACTAATTCTTTCATAACGAATGGCTTGAATAATTCGATAGCCATCTCTTTTGGAAGACCACACTGGTAAATCTTAAGTTCCGGTCCTACTACGATAACTGAACGTCCTGAATAGTCAACACGCTTACCAAGAAGGTTCTGACGGAAACGTCCCTGCTTACCTTTAAGCATATCTGATAATGACTTGAGTGCTCTGTTACCAGGTCCTGTAACCGGACGACCACGTCTACCATTATCGATCAAAGCATCAACAGCTTCCTGAAGCATTCTCTTCTCGTTTCTAACGATAATCTCAGGTGCTCCAAGATCAAGAAGTCTGTTAAGACGGTTGTTTCTGTTGATTATTCTTCTGTATAAATCGTTAAGATCTGATGTGGCAAATCTACCACCGTCTAACTGAACCATAGGTCTGATATCCGGAGGAATAACCGGAATAACATCAAGAATCATCCATTCAGGTCTGTTTCCCGAACTTCTGAATGCCTCAACTACTTCAAGTCTCTTAACAATCTTTGCCTTTTTCTGTCCTGTTGCTTCAAAAAGTTCTTTTGTAAGTTCTTCAGCATCCTTGTCAAGGTCAATGGCTTGGAGCAATTCCTTGATTGCCTCTGCCCCCATTGCTGCTCTGAATGCTGTTGAACCAAACTTTTCGCAAGCTTCTCTATATTCTTTTTCTGATAAAATCTGTTTGTAATCAAGGTCTGTTTCACCCTTATCTAATACTACATAAGATGCGAAATACAATACCTTTTCAAGATCTCTAGGTGAAATCTCAAGTATAAGACCCATTCTTGAAGGGATACCCTTGAAATACCAAATATGAGATACAGGGGCAGCAAGTTCAATACTACCCATACGTTCTCTACGAACTGATGATTTTGTAATTTCTACTCCACATCTGTCACAGATTACGCCTTTATATCTGATTTTTTTGTACTTACCACAATGACATTCCCAGTCCTTGCTTGGTCCAAAAATCTTTTCACAGAACAAACCGTCTTTCTCAGGCTTAAGTGTTCTGTAGTTGATTGTCTCAGGCTTTGTAACTTCACCTCTTGACCATTCTCTGATCTTTTCAGGTGACGCAAGGCCAATTTTGATTTTATCAAATGTGATCTGCTGATCATTATTATTTTCTGGCATGCTTTTACTCCCTTCTATTATTCTTCGATATCAAAAGTATCTGCAACCTCATCCTCTTCAACTGCCTGAAGTTCACCGTCAACAAACTCTTCTGTTGTGTATCCGGCACTGCTCAACTCTTCTTTTGAAGCCTGATTGTTGCTATCGCTGTTGATAATCGCGTTAAGGTTTGTCTCACCATATTCAATGCTTTCCTTAAGTTCGATTTCATTGTCGTTCTCGTCTAAAACAATTACATCAAGTGCTAATGACTGTAATTCTCTTAAAAGAACCTTGAATGACTCAGGAATACCTGGTGTAGGGATATTCTCGCCTTTTACAATTGCTTCATATGTCTTAACACGTCCTACGATATCATCGGACTTAACTGTAAGAATCTCCTGAAGTGTGTATGATGCGCCGTATGCTTCAAGCGCCCAAACTTCCATTTCTCCAAATCTCTGTCCACCGAACTGAGCTTTACCACCAAGTGGCTGCTGAGTTACTAATGAGTAAGGACCTGTTGAACGTGCATGGATCTTATCATCAACCAAGTGGTGAAGTTTGAGGTAATGCATGAATCCGATTGTAACAGGGCTGTCAAAATACTCACCTGTTCTACCGTCTCTAAGTCTTACCTTACCGTCACGTCCTAATGGAACACCCTTCCATTCTTCTCTATGATCAAGATGATCTTCAAGATACTGAAGTGTCTCAGGAACTAAAACATCCTGATATTTAGCCTTGAACTCATCCCATTCTGTATTTACATAATCATTTGCCATCTCAAGAGTATCCATGATATCTTTTTCGTTTGCTCCATCGAATACCGGTGTGGCAATGTTAAATCCAAGCGCCTTTGCTGCAAGACTCAAATGGATTTCAAGTACCTGTCCAATGTTCATACGCGAAGGTACGCCCAATGGGTTAAGTACGATATCAAGTGGACGACCATTTGGAAGATATGGCATATCTTCTACTGGAAGAACTCGGGAAACTACACCCTTGTTACCATGTCGACCGGCCATCTTATCACCAACACCGATTTTTCTCTTCTGTGCAATATAAATACGAACTGATTTATTAACACCTGGAGAAAGCTCATCGCCATTCTCACGTGTAAATACCTTTGCATCTACTACGATACCATATGCACCGTGTGGAACTCTAAGTGATGTATCACGCACTTCTCGAGCCTTCTCACCGAAGATTGAAAGAAGAAGTCTCTCTTCTGGAGTACGCTCAGTCTCACCCTTTGGTGTTACCTTTCCTACA
>JAEEGL011811421.1_pt1 | contig 13616 bp, 8 predicted proteins | sample 9134231 | NCBI WGS metagenome assembly JAEEGL01 (sample SAMN16246548, study PRJNA631951) | gut metagenome | biome: gut microbiome; feature: rumen; material: fiber-attached | host: Bos | place: Iran: Karaj | collected 2018-10
AAGACAATCTGTTTGTAGCGATTGATGAATGACTTTCAAGATTAATACCATATGGCTCATAGAATTTTTCGCTGACATATTTAGTTATTTCATCATTCATTCTATATGTTACCGATAAAACTTTTTTGGTTTCAGGATATTTATCACAAATCCAAGTGAAAATCGATTTTGACAAGATATTGGACTCAAGTTTTGGATGAAATATAGGAGGCATTTGTCTGTCATCTCCAAGAAATAAAATAGATCCAGCACCCAAAACTCCTATAATTGCTCCAAAATAAAAAGGCATCTGTCCAGCTTCATCAACAAGTATGACAGACGGATTAAAACCTGATGAATGTAAACCTAAACTTGCCATTGCCGAATGAAAGGTCATTCCTACTATTGCGCCATTTGGATTTTTCTTATATTTTTTTCTTGCTGGTAAATAATCTGTATAAGACTGATGTTTATTTATCTTTGTATTTAGTCCAGCAGTTTTTATCATATCTCCAATTTTATGGATATTAGTATTACTCGAAGTTTTTATAATTGCATTTAACGCGTTATTAACTGCTTGATGTGTCAATGATATGATTAATACTTCTTTACCATCATTGCTAAAAGCATTTGCAATTGCTGATAATACTTTCGTTTTCCCTGTACCTGGAGGCCCTTGCAAACATTTTAGAGAAGGTCGTAATAACATTTCTTTTGTTATTGATAGTTGCTCTTCATTTAAATCAACATTTTGCAATGTGTCTTTTACAATTGAAAATCCTTGTTTTTTGGGAGCTTCTTCTCCAGCTAATTGTTTTATAAATGAAAATCCTGGACCACCAGGCTCTATTGATTGTGCTACTGAAATGATAGCATCAAGAACAGAAGATGGAAGTATTTCAATATCAAAAACATCATCTTTCATAAAATCATTTTTTGATGAAAGGGAAATAGTTTCAAAATTATTCTCTATAATTTTGGCATTATAAGACTTGTTATCTTGTTTGCATAATAGGTTAACAGAATCCCCTGGCCTTAATTTAGTATTATTATCATTACAGCTAAATACATATTGATTCAAATTATTTTTATTTGATATTTTAGCATCTTTTATCAAATATCCGTTTGAGATTTTTTCTTCTTCATTTAATTGTTTAACTTTTTCAATATCTTCCGATTCAAAGTTTTTTAATGTAATCAGATAATCTATAATAGAGTCTTTTAATTTTAATCCTGTGTTTATTTCCATATTATTTATACTAACAAAGATTTTATATAATCTCGAGTTTCTTCATCTTCAATAAAAAGAGAGATTTCTTTTATTCCTCGTGTAAATAAAATTCTATAGGCTTGAACCATATCATTAAACAATTTTTTTCCAGCAGGGAAAGCAGAATTATTAACCGGAATTAAACAAGTCTCAATATTAAAGTTTCGACCAAAATATTTCTTCTGTTCTTCCCTGGCGTATTTAATTGAAGATGCAATACCTGTTTCAAACACATTTTTTAATACTATATTCCAACCTGTTCCTTTTCTGTAAACCAAGTCATTCAACCAGAATAATCCTATATAATCCCAATCGAAACCACGTACTACATAAGGGCAACCAATTTCACACAATGGGTCATTGTACATTTTGGAATAATCAGGGGCTTGAACAAAAATATGATAGCCACATGGATTGTTCCAATAATTCTTATATACTTGTCCAGTTTTTTTGTCTTTGATTTTAAAATCGTATTCACTTTTTCCAGAATGCATCATATCCAAAGTTTTTCCAGAAACCCACTTTACTGAATATGAAGAAACTAACCTAACACTTGATTCACCAGGACCAACTTCTTTTGATTTTAGATAGTCATGCATTTCAAAAGGACTATCAAACATATTTAATTTAAATGGATTACCATTCCATTTTTTAGCATTTTTTATAGGATTGCTGCTGAATAAATTCTCAATCCAGTCAATATAATCTTGCGACCCAGAACATCTGAATTGCATACCCTCTAGAGATATTTCTACCACTTCAGCATTTAATTTTTCTGCAAATCCTTTGATGTCATCAATAGACGTTGATTCCCAGTTTCTAAAAGACTGTCTTCCATCCATAAGAAATACAGATATTTGACTTTGTCTAATTACATGATAGGCTTGTGGTCCCATCTGAAGACACCATCCACCGAATTTATTACCACTAAACGCAGGAGAGATAGGATTTAATAATGCATGGGCTTCATCGACAACAGAAATAAAATGATGATTTTCTGTATAATTCTTGGCATATCCTTTCTCAAGCATATAATTAGTATAATCTTCATAATAATCATTTTTTAATCTGTTTGTTTTTTCATCTGCAATATATTTTTTATCTCTCTTCGAAAAAATTGGATAATAAACTTCCTTCATTGTTGTACCTGTCATACCAGGACTAAATGAATTTACTTTTAAAACAAAATTTTCAGCACCTGCGGCATCTCCATATTTTTTAAAAACTTCAGCCCAGTTATCATGTTGTGAACCAGAAGTAGAAACAAAAACAACGTTTCCATATTTAGAGTATTCTTGAACTGTTTCAATCCATAAGTTTATTGCAACTGCAGATTTTCCTGTTCCAGGACCGCCTTTTATTATGAATACTTTCTTTTTTTTATCTGTTACTTCTGAAGAGTTTATATCTATTTTCTTCTTAATATCTGCCATTATTAGATTAAAACTTTCACGCTGTTTATCTAAAAGAACAAAAGGTTTTTCTATATTATGTAAGATATTAAAATTATTTGCGACTTGAAGTAGTATCTCTCGATTTTGTTTGTAAATACCATTTACAAATTCTGTTGCAAAATTATCGTTCTTTTTAGATATTTTCGTTGCAATAATTTTGGCTAAATCATTTCTTTGTTCAATATTAAAACATGGATATTCTTGAACAAGTTTGTTGTTCGGATATTCTTTATATGGATCTAAATCAATATTTTGTGTGAAATAGGCATAACCATCTACTTCTGCATTAAATTTCTGAACTGCGGAATGAAAATATTTACAATATTCTGCATATCCTTTTACCTGATCACAAGGATGTTGGTGATATTTTTCTCCATAAGAAGTAGAATGGCCTATCATTCCTTCAATTCCAACATTTATATCGGATGAGTTTTTCTTCCAGTTTTTTAATTCTACTACAACAACCTGTGGTATTTCATTCTGATTGTTTCCTAATAAAACTAAATCACACCAAGATGAAACACCAGGTAATTTATATTCCAGTAAAAGATTTTCTGTAGTTGTTACATTTGCATCACCAAAATCTGAGTTTTCACTTTTTGCTACAGAGAACATCTTTGAAATTTCGATATATGATTCTCGCATGGCTTTTTTTTCTTCATCGCCAAACCTAGCGTGCCAAACATCATTTGAAATTTCTTCTATAAGACCATTTAAATCATCTTCAACGTAAGAAATGAATTCGTTTACGGTATATTTCATGTTTTCCTCTTAATTAGCAAATTAAAGACTTTTCTATAATATTTATGCTGAAATGAGGTTTAAGATTTTTGTAGTAAAATATCTGTTTCCCCAGGCTTTCTAGAAGTATTTCCACACAATACTGTTTGTGTTTTAACATCATCTTTTATTGGCTTATTAAAAACTTCCATATGATGTTTCGGAAACTTCTTTTTTAGAACATCAATAGTTGTATTAAGTGTAAAATCTCTTGAATCAGTTCTAACATAAATTGTTGCATCTTTTTTAAGCAATTGAGCACAATTTCCAAAAACTGTATCAAGAAGTTCTGTATATTTTTCTTTATTTACAAATCGGCCTTTATGAGAGTCTTTTAAATACTCTGGTTCTGATGGACCTCCCAACAACCAAAGTCGTAACCATTGATCCATAAAATAATCAGTAATTCCACAATAAGGCGGAGATGTAAAAAGTAAAGAATATTGAGACTCTTCTTTTTGAATCATCTTTTTTGTTACATTACAACTATCGCCAAGTTTAATAGAACTATTACAACGTTGAGGTAAACCATACTTATAACGCCATTCAATTTTTTCTTTTATTAATTCATAAGGATTTACTTCTGGTGGTGTTGACAAATTATTCTTTCTCCACCAGTTAATTGAATATTGCATTCCAAGAGATTTGGTTAGTCGCATCTGATTAGAAAGGCCTTCTCCAATATTTGCATGTAAATATATAGCAATAAAGGCCATTAAAGTTCTATCTGCATTATTATGTTTCCAATCTAAATTATCTCTAGCTGATAAAAGAAATTTCAAAACTTCATCGCAATAACACATTCGGAAAAACTCATTGTAAGTCAAAATTTCCGCTGTATAATTATCTCTTAAATCATAAATATTCTGTAATCTTTCTAATACATTATTTTTTCGAGCTGGATGAATTTTTACATTACTATATAACCATCCAAGAGGATTTATATCTATACCAGTACTTTCACGTCCAAGAACGCTTCCTGCATAAATACTAGAACCTCGTCCACAGAATGGATCAATAATTTTATCACCTTTTTTTGAGTATTTATTAACAACATCAAAAGCAAATTCTATAGGGAACATTGCATAATATGGTCCGAATCTTGACCATCTTGCTTCAGGAGAACTATGACCTTTATAATACTTCAATAACTCATCCATAATTATGAATGCTCTCTTTCAATAATTTGTCTTGCAATCTGTTCAAATAGTTTCTGTCCCATATTAAATGGAATTGCAGCTTCTGCATGTGCAGAAATCAATGGAGTAATTGAATTTGGATATCTGCTTGAAACAAGCTTATCCAATAAATCCATAACATCCTTTAATCTCGAAAACTGTTTTGGTTCTGCTTTAAGTAAATTCTTTTCTTCTTTTGTATATGATGCAATTACAGGAACTAACCTTTGGCCTGATGAAGTCTTATAGAAAAACTTTCTTCCGTAATATGTATCTTCACCATACGGTTTTGTACTATCAGAGAAAATAATATTTTCTTTAATATATTTATCATCAATTAAAAATGCTGAACCTCTAGGGAAAATATCTTCAACACCTTCCTTATTAGTATCAAGATCTTGAAAATGATTACAGAAAGTTCCTGATTTCTCAATACCTAAAATAATCAAATCTTGATTGTTAATTGACTTTTGTAAATTATTAATTCTACAAATTTCTTCACTAATACAATTTGCTAACCAAGAAGGAGTACTAAAAACAGCTAATGGTCCATCAATGAAAAAAGCAACGCGTCTTAAAGTTGCTAACCATTCATTACCCTTTTTCTCAAATGTACGAAGAATATTTACAAACCACAATTTTTCGAACGCAGACATTATCTGGCCAAATAATTCACCATTCGAACCAGCAGGATTCATCAATTCATGTAGACGTAATGCATCTGTTGAATATAAAGGTTTCCCAGAACTCTCATGAATATATACACCCTTTTGAATTTTTAAAGTTTCATTTTCATAACCTTCAATCGGACATTTCGGAGGATTACCTGGATTTTTTAATTTTATATCAAGTAAATATTCATAAGTATCAAGTAAAGACTCTCCTCCATTTGGGAAAGCACTGGTTTCTTTTAATTCTTCATAAATTCTTCTTCGGAGATATTCTTTTGGAGCCTCATCTTCAGATGTAAACACATTACTTCCTGGAAAGACTGCTTCAAAAGTAGAAGGCGTTTCTGTTTCATTAACAGCTCTAGGATCCGGAAACTTTTCCGATTCAATATCTCTTATTTTTTTTAAATCAATTAAAACTGAAGCAATTGTAACACATCCGTAACTTGCACTGGGAAACCCTTTTGTAACTATTCCTTCTGCAACACTACCATCTATTGCTAGAATTAAATCTGGCTGTATAGTATTTGTATCTGGTAAATCAGATTTTTTAGTAACAGTTTTTACTACATCACTTGCATTTGTTACAATATCTCTTACCTGTAATTCATTTAGAAATTTTTCTACTTTTTCACTAGAGAATAATCTTCTTAAAGGCTCATAATGAGCAAACTCACCTTCAAAACTCATAATGTACCCTAATTATTTAAATCTGCTGGTAATTCAAATTTATCAACTTGAACTGGAATTACAAATAAATTACTTAATGTTTTTACTCGTAAGAAACCTTTATCTTGTGCTCTTCTTATAGATGGTTCAAAGTCTGCAAAGTCGTAATACTTACAAAGTTCTCTAGTTTCATCCGTATTGTTTAAATGGCTAATAAACCAGTTAGAAGTATTCTTAAGAATATTCTTCTGAATTGAACTTACTTCCTGAGTTGCATAAACCATTCCAATTCTATATTTTGCACCTTCTTTAGCAGTTCGAACCCACATGTCTGACATATCAAGGTCATTACCTGCAGGCAAAATATTATGAGCTTCTTCCACATATACAAGAATTTCAGGAATCTTTTCATTTCCATTAATAAATTCCTGCTGATTATTCTTAAAGATTTTTGTAATAATTCTGTAGGCAGATGACTTATTTAGTTCTGGATCACCACAAGATTGATCAATTATCACTAGTTTACCTGCAACCAAATCCTTATAAATATCATCTGCATAGTCAGAAGATGTATCTGCACTGTGTTGAAGTCGTGCTTTTCCAATTTGTCTTGTTCCATTTTGTCTATCGAAAATGCCTAAAGTTTTTTTCAAATCATCATCTGCCCATGCATGACCTTTTTTATTTATGTAGCTAGTTTCAAATGCTTTATATTCATCATTTTCTGCAATAAACTTATTTAATGATTCGAAAGCTATAGCTAACTGGTCTAAAGAAGGATTATCTTGGCCTAATATTTGAGCGGCTACTAAATAATCATTTGCATTATCACTATTACTTTGAGCCATTGTTTGTAACAACTCTTTATTAAAAAGATTCTTTGTCGTGATATATAAGCCGCGTTTTGGAACTGCAAAACCGGCTTTTGCTAATACAGCTCTATATACAAGTACTTTTCTATCATATCGAGTTTTTGCAGAATGATTTGTATCATAGTCATCTGGTTTATCGAAATTTACTTGAACAAAATTACTAATATATTTTGAAGTATCTGCAGCAAGAATTGTATTAATTATTTCTTTTCCTATCGAAAGATTTTCATCTAAGTAAAAGTTTAAAAGCATCATTTTTCTATCTGGGTCATTTGGATGTTTTGTAATACCGTATGTTACGACTTCATTATCTTTTGTTGCTCCAGGAACCATTTTCCATACGTTTTTTAATGCGTTATTATTATCCTGAGCATTTTCATTTGCATATTCACCATTTGGATCAAAAATAACCTGGCCAATTCTAAGTGGAGTTTGATTTTTTCTAAGTTCAAATACAGACTTTGCAATAATTTTTGTTGTATTAGATTTACCTGTACGAGTCATACCAAACAAAGCAGTTTTTTGTGATAACAAATCTGCAGGATAAATATATACAGGTACATCATCAATATTCTGGAACCTTCTGTTAGTTGAAGCATAGCGAACATTTCCAATCTTTACTTTATTATCAGCTCCATATTTCTCAATATTTGAAATTTCTGTATATGGATCAATATAGTTAATAATCTTTTCAAGAGCCTTACCATTTGGTTTATAAACTTTCAAACCATGATTAGGATAATAGTTAGAAATGTCACTTCCAAATCTTAATTGTAACTTTCCACCAGGTGTTCTTACATTGTCATCGAGATAGAATGTTCCAATTATTCGGCACTGAACACCAGCAAAACTAAGTAGATTTCTTGTTCGATAATCCATGGTTGAATTATCATCATAGTTTTTAGAAGAATCACCGCTTACTCGCTGGGCTGTTTCAACTCGAATTTTTTCAGCTTCAACATCTTGTGGAAGAGTTGTAGAATCCATAACTCTTAATAAAATAAATGAGGTGTCTTCATCTTTATAATCAATATCATCACAATTCGCCGGATCAAGCCGAGAGGCAATTAAAAAACTTAAACTAGGAATTCCTCCAACGTTATGTCTAAAAGTATCGTGAACAATAACCTTAGCTGTCTCATAATTAATGGAATAAAGGTCTCCAACAAGCTGTCCTTCTTGTAATAATTCTTGAATCCATTGCTTAGTTTCAACTTTTTTGTTATTTCCAATGCTGTTTTCAATAGCGTCTTGTAATCCCATTTTATTTCTCCTAATGTGTCTAATTATATTGTATATTCACAATCTATTGTATAGTTAATTTTATCTTTCTTCTTACCAAACTCTGGTTCTGCCATTCTCAATATCTCCTATTTTTTACAGTAAAAACGCATATCACATTCATTACATGTTTTCTGGTTCTTACATCTATGATTAAAATCTTTATTTTGAATTGAATGTACTATTTTTTCAAACTCATTAATTGTTTGTTGAACATCTATTTTGTTATTATCAAAAGAAATCTGAGGGACACCGTTTTCTTCCCCTGTGTAATACAGGTGCATTTTACTAACCTTTACACCGTTCTTCTGCTCTACAAGGTGCGCATATACTTCAAGTTGGCTCTTATATTGTTGTATCTGCGCCTGTATTTCGGGGTCTGTAGAATTGATATCTGGCTTTTTCTGTCCCTTAAAGTCGATAATTTCAACAGTATTGCCATCGCCTTTTATAAGATCAATTTTACCCTCAAGAATATAATCCTCTTTTACAAGAGTAACAGGAACTTCTGCTTCCTGGATTTTATCCCAGTTACCTCCGTTTCTTTCTGCATAACGAAGAACACTATTCAAAGCGGATTCTTTTTGTGGACCTGCTAGATATGAATGTTGGTTCTTTGAAAGAGTTTCGTAATTTGTATCAAACTAAATAGCAATATTCTCAGGAGTGATTGTATCTGATTCTTGTTTTATTGCAGCTTTATGAATATCTTCTATTGTCTCATGTACAAGTTGTCCATACAATGTTGAACCTACACGGACTGGAGAAAACTCCAGTTCTTTATAAAACTTATACTGCATAGGACAGTTCTTATATAAAAGAATGTGACTTGTAAAAGAGAATGTATCTTTTATATTTACATCTTTTATTTTTTCAAAATCAAATTTTGTAACATCAAAATTAGCTGAATCATAGGATTCAAGTTTATTTGTATGATCCAAAAAGTATTTATTCGGTTTTTTATAGTTTGTCAAAACAAGAAGAGTCTCTGCTCTAGAGAATGCTGTGTAATACAAGCGCCAGAAATCAAAATACTTAATTTCATCTTTAGGTTCATAAGCAGTTCGACCTGTAAACTTTTCTACAATTTCACTTACCAAAGCATTTTCATTGTCTTTGCAGCTTGATGTAAGAGAGCCAACTATAACAATCGGAAACTCCATTCCTTTTGACTGATGAATTGTAAGGAAAGACACGCAACCACTTGGAGCATATTCAGAATCATCTTCGTATTCTCCAATACCACCTGTATATAAAAAACGTATATACTTTAAAAAGAAGTCTTTAAGAGTATTTTCTATATTCTTTGAAGTAAAAACCTCTACTTTATGTAAGAATTCGAATTTTGTAAGTAACTGTGATAAAGCAGCAAGGTTTCTCGATGGTCTTAAGTCTATTACTCCACTATCAATATCAGCACCTAAATAATTTCTAAATGGTGCGAACTCAAGAAGTTGATAGAAAAGTCCTGCAAAAGCGTAGTCTGTATTCTTCTGTAAACCTGTGTGACGAGCACCACAAGTTGTAATGAATTTCAAAAGATCCATGTGTTCTGTTTTATGTACAAGGATTTCATCATTAAAGAATTGAACACAGTCCAAATAATAATCTCTTAGAGCCCCTAGCCATTCCCATTCGTTATTTTCTATTCTTTCAAAAAATTCTGGGAACATAGCAAGGAAGCAGCCAAAGAATAGTTTTATTTCCTTGCGCTGAAAAAACATTTCAGAGCGAGGAGAATAAACATTGATTCCATGACTTTCCAAATAATTTGAAAGGTTAATTACTTTTTCAAGTGTTACTGACTTAAATAAAAAAGCAATCTGATTCAAATCTGTAATTTTTTTCTGATCTTGTAATTCCTTTATAAAGCTTAAAATATTTTCATGCCAGTCAGATTCATCATCTGCTAATAGTTTGATTACTGCATTGTCATCAGGAATATTTGAACGGTCAGCTATAATCTGCTTGTCGTAACGGTATTTTTTCTCGCTATCTTCCCAGCAGAATTTAAAACCTTTACCACTTGTAGTTACCATCCAGTTGTTGTAAAAATCAACAATATCTTTATTTGAACGATAGTTTTTAACAAGCTTTATTATCTTACACTTTCCATAATCAAATCTTGCAGGGAATTCAAGAATATTACGAATTGTTGCACCGCGGAAACGATATAATCCCTGATCATCATCACCAACAACACAAACATTTTCTGAGGTACTACAAAGAAGCATAAGAAGCTGTTCCTGAATAGAGTTTGTATCTTGATATTCGTCTATCATGAAATAAGTCAATTTTGACTGAATCTCTTTTAAGATATCAGGATTATTTTCTAATAATGCATAAGCTTCTGTTTGGATTCTAGTAAAATCAATATAATTCTGGTCTTTAAGAAGTCTCTCATACTTTTCCATAACATGACCAAGAACTTGATAAGTTTCATCTTGAGATTCTAATAATTGTTCTGAAGTAACAAACTCTTCTTGTAACTTATTTACATAATCACAAATAATCTTAGCTTTCTTCCAAACACCACTTTTTGCAGGAAGAATTAAATTAATATTATCTATGTTATTGAAATGATACATATTTTCTTCAACCATATAATTCTGGTCAAAGGCATCGAGCATTCTGTAATTCTTTTTTAACGTTGTATATTCAAGATGTTCTTTTAGAAACCTCATACAGATTGAGTGAAAGGTTCCTACATACATTTCATTAATGTTTGCTTTTATATTACGTTCAAGAAGAGCATTGGAAATACGAGTAATAAGTTCTTTTGCAGCCTTTTCTGTAAAGGTCGCAATCATGATTGATTCAGGTGCAACGCCTTTTTCTTGAATCAAATATATTGCACGTTGTACTAGAGTAAATGTTTTTCCTGTTCCAGGGCCTGCAATTATAAGTAGAGGTCCATCTGTAGACTTTATTGCTTCAATTTGAGCTTCATTGGCATTCCCGAAATCAAACACTTATTTTCTTTTCTCCCTACTCAAAATTCTTAATAGTTCTTGCTACATGCAATGTAACCCCTGTTTCTTCTAAAAAACTGTCACAGAGAGAATTAGAAGTTACATTCATGTGTGGATGAGCTTTATTGCAAACATAAGCTTTTTTATTTTCAAAGGATTCAATATCATGATTCTCTTTGAAAACTTTTATTGTAGTTTTCAATTGCTTTGCAGCATCTCCTGCTTTTGTTTTTCGTTTATCTTTTAGTTCGATAAAAGCAATCGTTTTGTTTGTGTGAAGCATGGCATCACATCTGGATTCTTCCTGATTTTCATTATTCGGCTTTGAAATAATGATGTTATTATCCACTGCAATAAAAGAGTAATTCTGTGAATTTTCTGATTGAACCAAAGCACCCCAGTCTTCTTGCCTTGAAATATCGTAATCGATGTATGCAGGCTTTTCTTTTCCTGCATCATCACATATTCCAAATTCAGGAACAACATTTACTTTTTGACTGTACGCAAAAAAATCTACTTGCAAAATTTTGCCTCCAGTTCAAGTAATTCTGAGAAACTTTCATTTTGGTCTTCCAAAGCTTTATTCAATTCATTTTCATCTGAAGGAAGACTCTTATAAGGCTTTAAGAGCTTGATTGTTCCATCTGCTTTTGTTTCGTAAATGTGAATCTTTTCACCAGAAACAGCAGCCTTCACTGGAATAATCTTTTCTATTTCTTTTTCCGGAACTCCCTTTGTCAACAATTCTGCTGCTTTTGCACTCTGAGTAAGGTAAGCAAGAATGTATGGACTGTGAGTTGTGATGAGGAGTTTGTTTTCTATTTGCTCACTAGTGTTATAGCTTTGAGTATTAAAACATTGTAACAGATAATACAAAACTTCTGCCTGTGATTCTGGGTAAAGGTTTTGTTCTGGTTCTTCTACAACGTTTATGAAACGAGAATTGATAATACGAATAAGCCATTTATAAATAGTCTTGTCGCGTTCTGATTCAAGCTTAACAACACCTTCTGTTTTATTTTTATACTGTGCTAGGGCTTCACTTAAAAAGTTAAGACTCTTTTCAGGCATATTGTATTGATTGCCGATTTTATTCATTCCTTCTTTCCAGCGTCTTTCCTGATCAAAAGAGAATTCTGTATTAGAAGTTTTATCATCTGCAATAAACTGTGAATAATATGCACTTGTCAGAGCCATTGGAGAAAGTGACTGTAATCCACTTGAAGCATTTACAATATCAATTTCATAGTCTTTAGCATCATCAGCAACATAAGAAGTATTTGTTTTCGAGTCATATCTGTACTCGTAGCCATTTAATGGTAACTTGTATTTCGAGTTCTTAAGACTGTTTGCTGCAATCATATAATCAGAAAGAAAATCAAATGTATCTTTTGCTAAGCCCTTTAAGGAACTTGCATTTTCGATTGCAGTACAAAAATTTCTTTCAGCTGGAATATAAACTATCTTTGGACGAATATAATCAGAATCTTTGATGAAATCCATGCTTACCTTTGAATCTTGGTAAGTAATTTTCCAAGATTCTCCAATATATTGAATTTCTGTTTCTTTCTTTAAATAACAATCAATTTTATGATAAGCGAGCAAATCTTTAAAAGTTGTCTTATTTATTCTTTTTGGAAACTCCCCCGAATCAACTTTTTTTTCAAGCCATGCACAGGTAGAATAAAGCTTAGCAATTGTACTCTTACCAGTTGCCTGATTTCCGCAGATTACAGTTACAGGAGAAATCTCTAAAAAACCGTCATTTTCTGAAAATCCGTTCTGAATTGGTCCAAAGTTTCTTATCTTTAATTTTGCCATTATCTAAAACCTTCTAAAATATTCTATCACGAAACAGTGCCAAAATGTGACACTTAAGTTATTTTCCCTCAAAAGTAACAATATCACCAATGTCACATTTTAAGGCCTTGCAAATCTTATGCAGGCTTTCCATAGAGACATATTCACCTTTGTTCATTTTTGCCAGAACATTTGTAGAAATTCCGGCTAAAGGAATCAAATCAGATTTGTTCTTAATTCCTTTTTCAATCAGCAGAATCCATAGTTTTCTATAATCTGTATTCATATAACTTGATTATAACACATATTTTTGTTTCAGTGCAGAAAATCTCACGATTTCTCAAGAAATAATTATTTATCCAAATAATACATTTCCATTCCCATAAACTCACCAAAAGTCCATTTATCCCAGATATCTCGAGCCTGCAATTCGTCGTAAATACGCAAAGTCAGTTTATCGGTAACGAAATTATCAATCAGCTCACCATTAACACCTTCATGCCAGTTTATTTCCGGGAACTCTTTTTCAAGCTGGAAAGTAATTAGGATTTTGGAATCAGGGTCTCTGTCGAAAACTGAAAGAACTTCTAAATCAGCAACATGAAGGATTTTGCCTGTTTTGGGATTTAACCTTTCATACGGATCGGAAGAGAACTTTCCTATCAGGGCGATTCCTTCGTTTTCTGAATT
>JAEEGL013494508.1_pt1 | contig 13616 bp, 14 predicted proteins | sample 9134231 | NCBI WGS metagenome assembly JAEEGL01 (sample SAMN16246548, study PRJNA631951) | gut metagenome | biome: gut microbiome; feature: rumen; material: fiber-attached | host: Bos | place: Iran: Karaj | collected 2018-10
CGCTTTTGATGACCGCAGGTTGTCGAAAGCGCTTTTGTGTTGGTTTCGCCGATAAATACACAGATTGGACAAAAGTAAAAAACCGGGACACATGCTCTATCGCAAGAATCCCGGCGCGGGGCTGTTTTATATACCGTGATCCGGCGGCTTCACGTGCCTTCCGGATTCATTCATTTTTGTCTGTTGCTTCGCATAATACCGCGCGGAGCATATTTATTCTGAAACCTTTTTCCGAGAAATTCCGCTCGTATTCCGTCATGACGTTTTCCGCGGCGAGCTCGCTTGCGTGAAGGTCGCGCGTCACGTACGTTATCTCGTAGCCGGCCGCCGGGAGTTCCTCAAGCGTGAAATCGAAAAGACCCGCGTTGTCTGTCTTGAATATCAGTTCACCGCCCGGAACGAGATACGACGCGTAGGTTTTCAGCCGGTCGCGGTACGTAAGCCGGCGCTTTGCGTGCCTCGCCTTCGGCCACGGGTCCGAAAAATTGAGATAGATCCGCTCGACCGAGCCGGGCGGGAGAAGCTCCCCGAGCCTGTCTGCGTCCGTGACGGCGAATTTTACCCTTTCGGGAGAGAGCCCGGCGCGGCCGACCTTTTCCGCGGCGATCAGCAGCACGTCGGAAATGCGCTCGACGGCGAGAAATCTCCTGTCCGGGTATTTGATCGCCATTCCGGTCACAAAGTCCCCTTTGCCGCAGCCGATCTCAAGATCGAGCGGAAAAGCCGGAAGGTCTTCCCTTTCCGTTACAAGATATCCGGCGCACCGGGCGAGCCGCTCCGCGCCGTGCTTCTTTTTTCTCATTCTCATGGTTGATTTATTCTCTGTTTTCTGCTATAATTAAACTTGATTGACTGTCTCTTTGACTGTTCCGGAATATTTTACATCATATTCCGTCAAAAATCAAGGGAACGCCGTGCGCGCGGTTTTCCCGGAAAGGCTGTAAAAGCGTGGATAAGAAAACCTTTTACGATGTTCTGTCGGAAAAGCTGCGCGAACTCGGCGTACGCAACGACTACATCGAAAAACATATCGACCAGTTTGAAAACTATTTCGCCGACAAGAGCTCGGAACAGGTCGAAGCCGAGATCTCGCGGCTGGGCGATATAGAGCGCGTCGCCGCCCGCATAAAACGGATGACCGACAAAATGCTCCTCACCGATACGGGAATCCCGGACGAACCGTCCCAGACCCCGGATCACGACGCGGACAAACCGTCGGAGCAGGATCCCGGACCGGACGAGCCGGATGAAGAAGAGGATGAGAACGAGGAGGAGATCGACCCGGCGGCGATCGAGGTCAGACAGCTCCGTTCGCTGAGGAGCGAAGGCGGGCGCCCGCAGGTCTCGGACGATCTCTTTGACGACGAACAGGACAAAAAACTGTCTCCGTCCGCCGTCACGGAAGAAGACTCCCGCGTGAGTTCAAGGGTCAAAAAAACCGCCTTTGACGATTCTCAGATTAAAAACAAACTGACCGTTTTCAGAATTATTTCTATTTTGTGCATTCCGCTTGCGCTTTTAGTCGTTCTCGCGACCGCGGCGGTCTTTGCGGTGGTTTTCCTCGCGCTCGCTGTCATCGTGATAATCGCCGTCGCGATCCTCGCCGTTGTCACCGTCGCGGGAACGTGCGTATTCGTATTCGGTATGATACTCGGTATCGTCAAGCTTCTTGAAACGCTTCCAGCCGGGCTTTTCGAATGCGGTCTCTCCCTCATGGCCGGGTCTGCGGCGCTGTTTGCCGGCATTCTCGTTTACAATTTTGCCGTCAGATTCATTCCCTGGGTCGCGTCCAAACTGCTTCAGTTCATGAAATTCGTGTTCCGTAAATACCGCGTTCTCTACGCGTATATCAAAAAGGAGGTGCTCAAGCTGTGAAACCCACCTCGGTCATTTACCTTGTCCTTGCCGTTATACTGTTCTTCGGCGGATTCGGGATGTGCAGATACGCGGAAAAACTCGCCGCAGACAGAAATCAGCCGATTTACGATCAGGAAATCGCGGAAGACGGCTCGACTCTCTATACCTATGAAATTGACAACACGGCCGTCGCGTCTCTGAAGCTCGTTTTCTCGGGCGTCGACGTGACGGTAAAACCCTCGCCGGACGAAACGAGCCGCGTTGAACTGCGCAATTTCTCGGTGAGAGAATACGCCGTCACGCTCAACGGCTCGTCCGTCACGGTTGACGGTACCGTCGGAAAGCTCGCTTCCCTTCTCGACAGATCGTCCGGAGGTATACAGTTCCGCGGTCTGAGATATTTTCTTCTGAAAGATCCCGACAGCTCGCTGAAAAAAAGCGTCACGGTCTATATCAGCGAAGCGTCGAAACTCAACTCCCTGACCGTTTCGGAAACTGGAGGAACGCTTTTCCTCTCCGATATGTCAAATCCCCTCGACTATTCTCTGTCCGTCAGCGACGGTGCGGCGAGAATCAGCGGGATCTCGACCGTATCGGTCGCCGAAATATCCGTAAAAACCGGTGAACTTGATATTTCCGGCAGCTCATTCAATACCCTCGTCGTAAACTCAACGGGAGGGAGCGTGCGCGTCACGTCGAACGGTTCTATCCAGCGCAGCACCACGTCGTACGATCTTTCGGTTTCCGAGGGCTCGCTCGTTTACAACGGAGCGCTCATCGAGGACGGTTCGTACAAGATATCTCAGGCGATCTCGCTCTCCACCGTGAGGATAACGGTTTCCGGCGGAAACATCAACCTGACGGACGACGAGATCCCGGCGCCGTGAAATGTCCTCAGTGCGGGCACCCCGAGACGAAAGTCGTGGATTCCCGCCCAACCGAAAACGAGGCGATCCGCCGTCGCCGCGCCTGTCTGAAATGCGGCGCGAGGTTCACGACCTACGAAAGCTATATTCTCCCGTCAGTCATGCCGGTTATGGTTATCAAGAAAAACGGATCGGCTCAGCTGTTCGACCGCAGCAAGATACTCAAGGGGCTTCTTCAGGCATGTTATAAACGCCCGGTCGAACGCTCTACGATGCTCGGCGTCATAGACGCGATCGAAGACGAGATACGTTCGTCCGGAAAGACGTCCGTCACTTCGTCGGAAATCGGCAGAATGGTGATGGAACGTCTGAAACGCATAGACGACGTCTCATACGTCCGTTTCGCCTCTGTTTACCGCGAATTCAAAGACGTCGAGACCTTCAGACGCGAGCTCGATATGCTTTCCGGGGACAGTAAAAACGAAAAAACCGAAAAGGCGGAGAAATGACCTCTTTTTATGAAAATCTCGCGGGAGACCTTGAGGCGCTCATAAAGGGCGTCCCCCACGTCATATCTAATCTCTCAAACGCCTCCGCGCTCATATTCGAGCGGCTCGACCGGCTGAACTGGGCGGGTTTTTACCTCCTCGAAGGTGAAACGCTCGTCCTCGGCCCGTTTCAGGGCAGACCGGCGTGTATCGAGATAAAGATCGGGCGCGGAGTGTGCGGAACCGCCGCCGCGCAGCGTCGCACTCTCGTCGTACCCGACGTCCATGAATTCAAAGGGCACATCGCCTGCGATTCCTGTTCGCGTTCGGAAATCGTCGTGCCTCTCATTAAAGACGGCGCCGTTATCGGAGTCCTCGATATCGACAGCCCGGAGCCCGACAGGTTTTCACCCGATGACAAGGAAGGAATCGAGCTCGTCGCCGGTACGATAGTCAAATATGCTTTCTGACCCGCAGCACGCGGGTCTTTTTTATTGACGTTTCACGTGAAACATACGCATTTGCCTCGCGGACCCTTGACATCCGTCGCGGGGTTTGGTATAATATAAAAATGTAAATTATACTGTAAAGGAGGCTCTCCGTGGGCAAGATTATAGTATTTGCCAATCAGAAGGGCGGCGTGGGAAAAACCACGTCGGCTGTCAACGTCGCCGCCTGCCTCGGCGAGCTCGGCAACCGGGTCCTGCTCGTCGACCTCGACCCGCAGGGAAACACCTCAAGCGGAGTCGGAATCAATAAAAAAACAATGAAACTCTCGACCTACGACGTGATCATCGGCAGAAGTTCCGCCGAATCGTGCATCGTCGAGACAGGATTCAAAAATCTCTGGGTCATACCGTCCAATATATCCCTCGCCGGCGCCGAATTTGAGCTCGTGAGCGACGAGATGCGCGTTTACCGTATGAGAAACGCACTGCTGACCATAAAGGACAATTTTGATTATATCCTTATAGATTGCCCGCCGTCGCTCGGGATCCTCACCGTGAACTGTCTTGTCGCGAGCGACATGGTGATCATACCGATGCAGTGCGAGTTTTACTCGCTTGAAGGGTTGTCTCAGCTCGTTCAGACCATTAAAAAGTGCCGCCAGCTGTATAATCCGAAGCTGGAACTGCTCGGGATACTCATAACCATGTACAACGGGCGGCTTAATCTGTCGCTTCAGGTTATGGATGAACTGAGGAGGTATTACGCCGGAAAGCTTTTCCATACTCCCGTGCTCAGGAACGTTAAACTGTCGGAGGCACCGGGATACGGTCAGCCGATCATATATTACGATCCGAGAAGCAAAGGAGCGGAGGCTTACCGTGCCGTGACCAAAGAGGTCGTGGAACGCACCTGACGTTTCACGTGAAACATCAAGGAGAATCCCAAATGACAAACAAACCGAAAAATACAGGCCTCGGGAGGGGGCTCGACGCGATTTTTCTCGACAACACCGTCGAATCTTCTGGCGTAACGATGCTCCGCACCTCGGATATAGAGCCGAATCCCGATCAGCCGAGAAAAAAATTTGACGAAACGGAGCTCGCAAGTCTCGCGGATTCGATAGCCGCGAACGGACTTATCGAGCCGATCGTCGTAAGAAGCTCACCGAGCGAGGGAATGTATCAGATAATCGCCGGAGAAAGGCGCTGGCGCGCTTCGATGCTTGCCGGGCTCAGCGAAATACCGGTAAGGGTGATGGAGCTGGACGACAAGAAGGCCGCGCAGATAGCTCTGATCGAAAACGTTCAGCGTGAAGATCTGAATGCGGTAGAAGAGGCGTCGGCGTACGAAACCCTCGTTAAACGCTTTAATATGACTCACGACGAGATCGCGGCCCAGATAGGGAAGAGCCGGGCAGCCGTTACGAACTCCATCCGCCTGCTCGACCTCCCTGACGACGTAAAGACAATGATCTCCGACGGCACGCTCTCGGCCGGTCACGGGAGGGCGCTCCTCGGGCTGAACGACAAAAACGACGTCTCCGGGCTTGCGGAACTTGTTAAAAGCGAGCGTCTCTCGGTGAGGGAGACCGAAAAGGCGGTCAGAAAAGCAAACTCCGGGAGAAAAAAGAACTCCCCGCCGGAAAACGAAAAAAACTCCGACGGCTCGCCGGACTATACGTCGCTGCTTGCAGACAAAATGACGTCCCGGCTCGGGAAAAAAGTCGTAATCCTGCGAAACCCGAAAACCGGGGCGGGGAAGATTGAAATCGTGTTTTCGGATGACGACGGACTCGACGAGCTCGTCACGTCGCTGTGCGGAAGCAATATTTTTGACGAATAATAACGATTTTAGTATCATAAGGTCAATTGAAAGGAACAATTCACCATGCTTGACATCAAATATATCAGGGAATGCACCGACGAGGTGATCGAAAGACTTGCGATAAAAGGCAGAGACGCGGCGGAAGATATACACAGAATGCTCGATCTTGACGTTCAGCGTCGCACGCTCATCGCCGAAAACGAAAAGCTCAAGGCCGAGCAGAACAGGGTAAACAAGCTCATCCCCCAGTACAAGAAAGACGGCAAAGACGTCGCGCCGATCTTTGCGGAAATGAAGGAGCTCGGCGCAAAAACGAAAGAAAACGACGTAAAAGTCAAGGACATAGAGGCGGAATTCAACTCCATAATGTACGCGCTCCCGAATCTCCCGGACAGGGACCTGCGCCCGGGCGGCAAGGAAAACAACGAGCCGCTCAGATATTTCGGCGAGCCGCACAAGTTCGATTTCACGCCGAAAAATCACGTTGATCTCTGCACCTCGCTCGGTCTTATCGATTATGAGCGCGGAGTAAAACTCGCGGGAAACGGTTTCTGGATATACCGCGGAATGGGCGCTCGCCTCGAATGGGCGCTGCTCAATTACTTCATTGATTTCCACCTCGGAAACGGATATGAGTTCATGCTCGTTCCGCACATGCTGGAATATGAATGCGGATTCACAGCCGGGCAGTTCCCGAAATTCGCAGATGAAGTGTACAAAATAGCAAATCCGACCGACGATCGCGTACATTACATGCTCCCGACGGCGGAGGCCGCGCTTGTTTCCCTTCACAGAAACGAGATCCTCGCCGAAGCGGATCTTCCGAAAAAGTATATAAGTTATACCCCGGGTTTCAGACGCGAGGCGGGTTCATACCGCTCCGATGAACGCGGCATGGTACGCGGACATCAGTTCAACAAGGTCGAGATGGTCCAGTACACCCTCCCGGAGGGTTCCGACGCCGCCTTTGAAGAGCTCGTGGAAAACGCCGAAAACCTCGTAAAGGGGCTCGGATTCCACTTCCGCACAGTCAAGCTCGCGGCCGAAGACTGTTCGGCTTCGATGGCGAGGACGTACGATATAGAGATTCAGATCCCCTCGATGAACGGATACAAAGAGGTGAGCTCGGTCTCAAACGCACGCGACTATCAGGCGCGCCGCGGGCAGATGAGAGTGCGCCGTGCCGACGGGACCATACAGTTCATGCACACCCTTAACGGCTCGGGTCTCGCCACGTCAAGGATCCTCCCGGCGCTCGTCGAGCAGAATCAGAACGCCGACGGATCGGTAAACGTCCCGGACGCACTTAAAAAATACCTCGGCGGTATAGAGGTCATCCGGGTCCCCGGATCAAAATGACGCTCTCCGAGATCATAGAGCAGACGCCGGCCTACGCCGTCGCCCTGCCTGTTCTCGCCGGAATAATCCTCGCCTGGCTGATTTATCTTTTCAACAGTTTCGCCTACGGGAAGTTCATCCGCCGGCTGAAGAAAAGCGGAGCGGTCTCCGGGGAAACGGCAAAAACTTTTGACGACCTCGGAATAAAACCGAACGTTTTTCTGAAACTGTCCCTGAAAAAGCCGGGAAAGGGGATAAGAAGATTTGTTTCGGTAACTGAAGAAAACGCTTATTTCATCCCGGAGGAACGGCTGTCGAAGGCATTTTACAGCGACAGGGACGCGCACTGGGTGCCGATCCTCGTCGAAGGGATACTGATCGCGCTGCTCGTCTACTTAACGCTTTGGCTTGTGCCGCTCATCTTCAACAGGTGACGCGGCGGAAAGTGACTGTACGAAATGGCAGAAAAAGTCAAAAAAGAGAAAAAACCGGTCGCAAAACGCTTCCGTTCGCCGCTTTTCCTCACGATGTCGACGCTTATCGCGGCGATAATCCTCGTTGCGGCGACATTTGTCGTGCTCTATCTCCTCGGGTTCAGATACCTTCGTAAGGATTTCACCGACAGGAGCTATATAAAGTTCGTCGGAAGGACCTCCGACGGCGTGACTCCCGTCTCGGGCAAGCTCTGGTACAGCGACGGAAGGACCGGCACCATCGACGGAAAAACCGGCGTGATAACATACAGCGACGGCTCAACTTACAAAGGCGGACTTTCCGAGCTTCAGTGGAGCGGGAAGGGAACCAAGACCTTCGCAAACGGCGACGTATACGAGGGTGATTTCAGCGACGACAAGCCGAACGGAACGGGAAAATACACCTTTGCGGGCGGCGACGTATATGAAGGCGCCTTTCTGAACGGCAAAAAGGACGGATTCGGAAAATATACGCGCGCGGACGGCGAGACCTACGAAGGATATTTCACGTCCGACATGAAAAACGGTCAGGGGACCTACACCTGGTCCGACGGTTCATATTATACCGGTTCGTACGTCAACGACGTAAAACAGGGCCGCGGCACCTACGTTTTCGCAAACGGCGACGTATACGAGGGCGATTTCGTGAACGACACCCGGACGGGCTCCGGCACCTACCGGTTCGCGACGGGAGACACCTACGTCGGAGCTTTCGAGAACAACTACATGAACGGCTGGGGAATATATACCTGGAACAACGGAAGGATATACGAGGGGCTTTTTGAATACGGTGTTATCGTCCGCACGGTTGACGAACCCGAAATACCCGAGGAATGAGGAAACCATGAAAGCATCTGAATTAATATACAAAATAGAAAAAACAGGCGAGCTTGACGGCCTTTTTGCCGGCCTCTACGGCAAAGAAGCCGTCGGAACGCAGAAAAAACGCTATGCGGAGGCCGCCGGAGAATTTATTAAACGTTTCGGCGACGGCGAGGTGTCGGTGTTCTCGGTTCCCGGAAGATCCGAGATCCTCGGCAATCACACGGACCATCAGCGCGGAAGGGTAATCGCCGCCGCCGTCAACCTCGACATAATTGCCATAGCGGAAAAGACCGACTCGGATACAACGACGGTGGTAAGCCGAGGTTTTGAGCCCGACGTTGTCCCGGCCGTTCCCGGAAAACCGTCTCCCGAAGGATATTACCGTTCCTCGGCTCTCATTTCCGGCATGGCCGACGGGCTCCTGAAAAGAGGATATAAGATCTCCGCGTTCAACGCGTATACCACGTCGGACGTGTTCAAGGGAAGCGGGCTGTCTTCGTCCGCCGCCTTTGAGGTGATGATCGGAACGATACAGAACCATTTCGCAAACGGCGGGAAAATCTCAGCTCCTGTGATCGCAGAAATTGCGAAATATTCGGAAAACGTCTGGTTCAACAAGCCCTCCGGTCTCATGGATCAGACCGCCTGCTCGGTCGGCGGCTTCTGTTTCATAGATTTTGAGGATCCTTCGGCGGCAAAGATAAAAAAGCTCGGCTTTTCGCTCTCGGACGCCGGATACCGGCTCTGCATCACGAACACGGGGGGAAACCACGCCGATCTGAACGACGACTATTCCTCCGTGCCCGCGGAGATGAAAAAGGTCGCCGCTCTGTTCGGCGCCGATGTCCTGCGCGGCGTCACGGCGGACGAACTTATCGGAAAAGCGGCCGAAATACGGCAAAAATGCGGCGACCGCGCCTTCCTGCGCGCCTACCATTTCATCAATGAAAACGAGCGCGTCGGTCAGGCGGCCGATCTGCTCGGCTCGGGCGACTTCCCCGGGTTTCTCAAATGTATCGGAAACTCGGGAAACAGCTCGTTCAAATGGCTTCAGAACGTTTATACCCCGAAAAACGTGGGCGAACAGGGGCTTTCCCTCGCGCTCGCGGTGTCGGAACACGTGCTGAAGGGCTCTCCGCGTCCGACGGCGAGCAGGGTACACGGCGGCGGCTTTGCCGGCACGATCCAGGCGTTTGTTCCCGACGAGTACGTTTCCGAATACAAAAAGACTCTCGAGTCGGTCTTCGGTCCCGACTCGGTGTACGTCCTCAACGTAAGAAAAGACGGGGCTGTAAAGCTCATATAACGCAAAACGGGAGATCATTATGGCAAAAGAAAAGAAATCTCAGCAGTCTGTCGCTCAGCAGACCGGCGACCTGCGCGCGGCTGCTCTTGAAAAGGCTATCGAGGAAATCGAAAAAAAGAACGGCAAGGGTTCCATCATGCGTATGGGCGACACCCCGAAATTCAGGGTCGACGTGATACCGACGGGTTCCCTGAACCTCGATCTCGCGCTCGGCGTCGGTGGGATCCCGCGCGGGAGAATAATCGAGATATACGGTCCCGAATCCTCAGGCAAGACCACCCTCGCGCTCCACTGCGTCGCCGAAGCGCAGAAGGCGGGCGGGATCGCCGCGTATATCGACGCGGAACACGCGCTCGACCCGACGTACGCGCAGAATCTCGGGGTGGACATCGAAAATCTGCTTATATCCCAGCCGGATTCCGGCGAACAGGCGCTTTCGATAGCCGACGCGCTCGTGCGCTCGGGAGCTATTGATATACTGATAATTGACTCGGTCGCCGCGCTCACACCGCGGAGCGAGATCGACGGCGAGATCGGCGACGCATCGATGGGCCGCCAGGCGCGTCTCATGTCCTCGGCTCTCCGCGTTCTCTCGGCGAACATAAGCAAGACCAACACGGCGGTCATTTTCATAAACCAGCTCCGCGATTTGATCAACACGGGATACGGAGCGGGACCGACCGAAACGACGGCGGGAGGCCGCGCGCTCAAATATTACGCGTCGGTCCGCATAGACATCCGCCGCATAGGCAGCATCAAAATGGGCGAGAACATCATCGGCTCGCACACAAAATGCCGCGTCGTCAAAAACAAGGTCGCGCCGCCCTTCGGGACCGCCAATTTCGATATCTATTTCGGAAAAGGCATATCCAAGCAGGGCGAGGTGCTCGACGTCGCGCTGACGATGGGCGTGATCGAAAAGAGCGGCTCGTGGTTCTCGTTCGGCGGAGAAAGGATCTGCCAGGGCAAGGAACACGTGAGGGAGATGATGGAATCCGATCCCGGATTCTCCGCCCGCGTAGAGGCCGCCGTCCGCGAAAAGTTCTCGGAAGGGGCGGTCGCGCCCGCCGACGACCTCGCCGAGGAATCGGGAGAAGACGCAGACGCCTTCATTCTCGACGACTGATAATGGCTTTATCCCCGAAGACCGACGAAAACGGTTTTCTGATATTTGACCCCGGAAGCGCCGACGACGGCGCGACGGAGGGCGAAAGACGCGCATACCGCTCGGGATGCGCCTCTCTTTCGTGGAGCGACTCCACGGAGCGCCTTCTCAGGCAGAAACTGAGAGCCAGGGGCTATTCGGAAAAAGAGACGCTCTACGCCCTGTCGCGGCTTAAAAAAGAACGGCTGCTCGACGACAGAGCGTACGCAGAAAGGCGTTTCGCGTACCTCGTTTACGAGAAAAAATACGGCGAAAGACGGGTTAAAAGCGAGCTTTTCGCAAAAGGCGTCGGGTCGGAAATCATTTCGGCTCTCCCTTTTGACGAGGCGGATTTTTCCGAAAACTGCCGTTTTCACCTGTCGCTCCTCGGAGAGCTTACGCCGAAAAACAAAAACCGTCTTTTAAGACTCGGATTTTCATACAGTGAAATTAACGAAGCGGAGGAAGAATTAAGTGAAAAAGAATCGTAATATACTTATTGCCGCCGCGCTGACGACAATTATCCTTGTAACGTCCTGCCAGCCGATGAGATATCCCGTTGCGGTCACGACGGAAACCGCCGAAAATCATACGGAATCCGCGGAAACGTCCGCATACGGCGATACGACGTGCGTTCCCGATTCAAGTCTCATTGCCGACACACAGGACGTCAGTCAATCTGCAACGGAAACCGAAACCGAACCGATAAGCGGCGAAACGCTTATCGAAACGGAAACCGACGAAGAAACGACAGAAACAGACCCTGTTTCTAAGAAAAATACCGAGCCGGACAGCACCGAACCAAAAAGTACCACCCCTCCCGACACGGAGCCGAAGGTAACGGAAAGCGAAGAAACGCAAACGCCTTTCGCGGATCTCTGCCCCGCAGACCCGCCCGGCTACCAACATCGCTGGTCGCTTGATAAGGAACAGGATGATTATACGCCGCAAAATCACTGGATCGTGTGCAGCTACTGCTCCGAAAAACGGGCCCAGGAACACTATTTTCCGGAAACTCTGGTAAAAACCGGGGCGGCAGACAACGGCGGCGATTTAATGATCCGCAAATGCCGTAACTGTCACTACGTTGAGGAGACGGTATTTGAGAGAGACCCGTCTGACGTCACGTCTCCGGGACTCGTTCTCCGGCTTATGAAAGACGGGACCTATGAGGTCTCGGCAGATACTTCGTACGACGTTACGAAAATAAAAGAGTTAAACATCCCTTCCGTTTTCAGGGGCGTCCCGGTAACCAAAATCTCGGATCGGGGCTTTCAGGGATGCACCGGGCTTGAGACCGTGACCGTTCCGGAGGGTATTGAATGGCTCGGCAGAAGTGCGTTTTATGATTGTTCCGCTCTGAAAACCGTTATATTACCGGAAAGCATCGTAGAAATCGGGCAAAACTCGTTTCAAAGATGTTCATCGCTTACCGGGATCACCATCCCTTCCGGAGTAAAGTATATTCAGGACGCCTGCTTTGACGGATGCGTCTCGCTTAAAAGCTGCGTCATACCGGACGGTGCAGAATATCTGGGATCGGGAATTTTCCGGGGATGTTCGGCTCTGGAACATGTCGATTATCCTTCGGATAAAAATTACATACCGAGGAATATGTTTGAAGGTTGTGCAAGTCTTTCGGATTTTTCGATTCCGGATCATATAACGAGTATAAACTCCTACGCTTTCTCCGGCTGCTCGGGACTGAAAACAATTGATCTTCACAGCGGGATTACTGTGAAAAACGGAGCGTTTGAAAGATGCACGGGACTGACCGAAGTCACTATACCCGAAGACTGGACCGTGCTTCCCCCTGACATTTTCTGCGGTTGCTCCTCCCTCAAGAAAATAAACGTCAAACCGGGCCAAATCAAAGAATTGGGGAGTGACGCGCTCGCAGGCACCGCTATTAAGGATATTTCCGCCTTTTACCTGACTGAAAAAGTCGGAAGCATGGCGTTCGGATCTTGTCCGGGATTAACGGAAATTTTCGTTCCGGGACAATGGAACTGTGATGGATTTTGCAGTTATCTTTTCTACGGATGCAACAATCTCAGATCGATAACGTTCGCCGACGATTGCAAAGAACTCGGATATTACTGGTTCAGCGAATGCAACGGGCTTACCGAGGTTGTTTTACCGGAAACGATAGAAAAAATCTGGGACTTCTGCTTCTCAGACTGCACCAATCTGAAAACAGTTACGATCAAAAACAAGAATCTTTCTGTTAATTCCAGAAACACGTTCGGAAACGATCCTATCGACACCATAAACTTCGCCGGGACGGTCGCAGAGTGGAATGAAATAAATCTGAGTAGTTATTTTGATTCCGAACACTACACGGTTCACTGCACGGACGGGGACATAGTAAAATAATCAGGATCGGCGCGGGGCGGAAGCTCCGCGCCGTTTCCCTCGCCGGGGCGGCGGGGTTGATTTTTTCCGTGAAAAGTGATATAATGTGCTGTTATTAAAACTGCGAAATCAAAAGAAGGTTACGAAAATGGCCAGAAGAAAACAGATAAAGAAAATCGGCGTCCTGACTTCGGGTGGCGATTCACAGGGAATGAACGCGGCGGTCAGAGCCGTCGTGCGCTACGGCCTTTCAAAGGGCCTCGAGGTCTACGGCATATACGGCGGCTACGAGGGGCTTATAAAAGGCGGCGACGGGATCAGAAAATTCGGCCCGCTCGACGTCTCGAACATAGTCGGCAGAGGCGGAACCATGCTGCTTTCCGCGCGCTGTCCCGAATTCAAGGAAGAAGCCTCAATGCAGAAGGGAATCGCCAACTGCCGTAAACTCGGCATCGGCGGTCTTGTCACGATAGGCGGCGACGGGACCTTCCGCGGCGCCTCGGATCTCTGCGAAAGAGGTCTGCCGTGCATCGGTATCCCCGGAACGATCGACAACGACATCACCTGCACGGACCGCACGATCGGATTTGACACCGCGACTAATTTTACAATGAAGTGCATAGACAATCTCCGCGAAACCGACGAATCCCACGCCCGCTGCAACGTTATCGAGGTAATGGGGCGCAATTC
>JAEEGL014378024.1_pt1 | contig 13616 bp, 12 predicted proteins | sample 9134231 | NCBI WGS metagenome assembly JAEEGL01 (sample SAMN16246548, study PRJNA631951) | gut metagenome | biome: gut microbiome; feature: rumen; material: fiber-attached | host: Bos | place: Iran: Karaj | collected 2018-10
CATCTGTAGAACCGTCATTAACACAAATCAATTCAAAGTCCACAAACGTCTGGCATAGTATATCCGAAATTGCATCTTTTAAATATATCCCCGCATTATAAACCGGCATCACGATAGAGACTTTATTGTCGCCCATTAATAACCCTCAGTCTACTGTCTCATAACCTATTCACTACTATTATTTTACCACATTATCAACGTCATTACGTCAACCTCATGTATAATTACAAAAGTGGGAAGTGGGAAGCTCACACTTCCCACTTCCCGCTTTTTGCAGTATAATGATCCTGGAGGATGAAAACATGACATCTAAAGAAGCAGCTGAAAAATGGAATTTATCAAAAAGACAAGTAAACTCTCTGTGCTCGCAGGGCAAAATTCCCGGTGCAAAAATGGAGAAAGGGCGATGGACAATACCAGATGACTACATGTATTCCACCGATATCGGAAGAGTTCCCATCAATGTGCCATCCCTGATGTCAGGAAAATACTTCAACATTGGAAATGAGGGGTTCAGGACCATACGAAACGGAGATTACGTTGATAAATCAGGGCTTATTTCTTTTATGAACTCCTGTCTGTCCACATCCAAGAAACTTGTTTGCGTCAGCAGACCAAGGCGTTTCGGGAAGTCTTTTGGTGCAAAAATGCTCTGTGCATACTACTGTAAAGGCTGTGATTCCTCAGATCTATTCAACGGTCTGAAGATTACTAAAGACGCTTCTTTTGAGACACACCTCAACAAGCACGATGTTGTCTATCTTGATATGACATTTTTCATTTCCACATTGGAAGAAAATGAAGATTTAATCGAAAGCATTGAGAAAAAGGTGATCGAGGACCTTTCGGACAGCTTCCCCGAAACAAAAAATGACAGAAAGCTTATCGATTCTTTCTATAAAGTTGTTACCTCAACCGGCAATAAACTCATTCTTATAATCGATGAATGGGATGCCCCTTTCAGAGAATGCAAGGGAGATAAAGAGATCTTAGAGAAATACCTTAACCTGCTACGATCACTCTTTAAAAGCAGCTTTACTGACATTCTGTTTGACAGCGTTTACATGACAGGCATTTTGCCCATAAAAAAATACGGTCATGAATCTGCCATGAGCGACTTTTTCGAATACAGTATGGTAGAGCCCAGGCCTCTTCAGGAGTATATAGGCTTTACAGAATCCGAAGTAAAAAAACTATGCAATAAAAGCTCTATAGACTTCGCTTCGATGAAGTCCTGGTACGATGGTTACAGAGTTGGAAGCGAACACATCTTTAACCCAAAATCAGTGATGGAATCTCTTTTGCGAGGAAGGCTCAGCAACTACTGGACCAAAACCGAAACCTATGAATCTCTAAGAGACTATATAGACATGAACTTTGATGGTCTGAAGGATGATGTTATCAACATGATCGGAGGCGCCACCGTCAAAGTAGATACCAATTCATTCCAAAATGATCTTACCTCCATGGACAATAAGGACGATGTATTGACGCTTCTGATACATCTTGGCTATCTTTCTTTTGATGAAGATTCCGAGACCGTCTCTATTCCCAACGATGAGATAAAGAGTGAATTCATAAGAGCCGTTAAGAACGGCAATCGCAAAGAGTTAATGGACGCCATCTTGCAGTCTGACAGATTACTTGACGCCACCTGGGAAATGGACTCCACCACTGTTGCTCAGATAATAGAAGAGATACATATGGATGAAGCCGCTCCAGATTTCTACAACAATGAGCAGGCTCTTAGAAGTGTGGTAAAAATCGCTTACATAAGTGCCGTAGATTACTACGCTAAAATTGAAGAATTACCTACCGGTAAGGGATATGCTGACATTGTATTCTGGCCCCCAAAAAATGTCTCCTGCCCTGCTCTGGTCGTTGAATTAAAATGGAACAAAACCAGCGAAGCCGCCACAGAACAGATTATCCAAAAGAAATACTCCAACGTGTTTAAAAGATTTTCCGGGGATGTTCTTATCGTCGGTATTAGTTATGATGCTAGGACGAAGACGCATTCATGTGATATCAGAAGGTTCCCTAAGAAGGATTGACCCTTAAGTCAGGCCCTCAAAAACTTTGGCAAACCCTCAAAAAGTTTGATTATCCAGCGTCGCAGCTCCAGGAGGGGATATTTTCAGCTCATATCTGCTCGCCTGCCTTAATAATTCTCCATGCATCCGCTGCATCACAGTGGTTGCAGGCTCGATCAGAAATCCTAAGCCAAAAATCCATGAGTTCATTTCTCAAAGAATCTCGACTATCTACTGCCACATAACCACTTGAATCAGTCAATACACCCATTTCATATAAACTAGCGCTTCTTGCGCATGCATATACCCTACCATCAAATAGGGTCTTGCAAGTGTATGATGGTTGGCAGTTCCAATACTCATTTTGAATCTGTTCATCGCTTCTATGCCTGTTCTCTACTCCTCCAGAATCAATCCAGGCCAATTCATCCATTTGCACATATCTGATATTCTCATCAAACAACAGTTTTTCTAATTCATTAGCTTTACATGAAGTCTCATAACGGCTAATATGTACAACCACTTTAGGGTTTTTGAGCAAACTTAATAGTTCTTCATTTGGCAACAGCGTTCCATTAGTAGTTATCTCTACTTCAAAAATCTTGTCCTGCTTCAAAACCAGTTCAAGTACATCCTTAAGTTGTGGGTATAAAAATGGTTCTCCTCCAATCAATTCCAATATAATAATCTTATCCGATGCATCAATAATGCTTAAAATGTTTTCTTTAACCTTGTCAACATCGACATTTCTTGGTTTCAGTTTTGGTATCAAATTATTACAATGCTTACATTTTAGAGTACAGGCTGTGGTCAACTCCACTACCAGTCTGGGAATCACAAATCCATTGGTCGCAGCATTACAGACATCATCAACTAATCTTTTTCCTTGTCCGGAATCAGTCCTAATAGATCTTTGTTCAAGTACACTTGCCAAGCATGCAACAGCCGGCTCAATAAGTCGTTTTCCCTTTATGTCTCCTTTATACAAATACCTTTCGCCAGTGTTCCACACAATTCTATCCTGGCAAACACCTTGCTCCAGGAGATGGTTATTTATCTCCCTTGCAATGCAACTATCAGCTACTGCTATCACAACATAATCATAATTGCAACCCGAAATAGTCCCCAGAGATTCAACATTAAAGCCATAGTCTTGGTAGTTCTTATAATCCCTGTCTACCCAATGTACAATCTCACAATATCCGTTTGCATTCACTTGACAGAAATATGATTGCCCAACATCACCGGCTCCGTATAGAATAATTGAAGTTCCCTTTTGCACCTGAGCATATGGAAAAACCCAATCCTTCTTAAGATGAATCTCTGTATTATACTTTTCAAATTCATTGCGATTAAAATTATTCAAGCCAATATCCTCTATCAAATAAACCAATATAGCTAACTACTTTCAACCAAAACAGTTCTCCAACGCCGAAGTAAAGCTTCATTCATGCGTTTTTCTATTAATCGTCATAATGTCCTTAAGCTCATCAGGAAAAAGCCCTTTTTCCTCAATAAACCTGCGGCCGCAATCATCCCTCCACAAGACAAAAAGGATTGATAAATACTCATTCCATAATAGCTTTCGGTTTCCATTCTCAACCGAGATCAAATCATCCCTTTCAATTTCCGTAATGGATTCCAGCCTCTCTACAGTAAGGTTCATTTTCTCACATAGCTCCGGAAGTAGTATTGTAAGTTTATTTATAAGTTCCTCTTTTTTTACATCTTGCAAATCCACATCATTTCTTCCGTCCATAGTGCTTCCTCATAGCGATAGCATTTCATCAAGTCCTTTGGGATATAGTCCCAATGATTCCACAACAGAACCCGTCCTGGGATTGTAGTAAAAGAAAAACAGAAATGCGAGGTATTGTGTCCACGTCATATTCGCTTTTCCATCTTCAATGTTCTTGTAAACAGTCTTTGGTATTCCAATGCAATCACTCAGTTCTTCAGCGGATATCCCAAGTAAAAGCCGCAAAGATGGTAAATCATTTGCCATCTCTTTCTTTAGCCACTCTGTATCCACACTACCATCCGTTTCATTGATAGCCACCTTTCCGGCTAATACCTCATTTAATATGTCAAGGTTGGCTTTACCACATACATATGTTTTCCGAAACCTTTGAAAAGGAATGCTGCCTAGCTTATACATACCAAATATGCGATCAATCCTGTTTCTAAGAGTTTTTGCCTCCATAGGCTGTCCCTTAATTCCAGTTAACAAATAGGCTCCAGGATTATAATAATCTTTTAAATAACCAACGAGCACATCAGGAATAACCTCTGTCCTTATTTGCTTTTTAGTGGGTATTTCGGAAATAGCACTTATAGTTTTATTGCCACCTTCTCCACTCCTGTTTTTTATTCTGTGAACAGATTCATGAATATATACTTCTCCAGTAGTAAGATCTATATCGTCACAATTAACCGCACATACTTCTCCAACTCTAATACCATTAAAGATCATCAGCATCGCAGCTAATAGTTCCGGGCAATGATTGTACTTTGCACATGCACATATTTTTCTTAGTTCCTTTTCAGATAATACAGAATATTCCTTTTTATCAGTTTCAAGGCATTCATTTTTTACGTCTTTTCGATCCTTCAATTCAGCAAATTCAATCACATTCTTTATGACTAGTCGTAAAAAATTAAGTGTGGCCGATTTTAATTGTTCCCTATTTTTGCCACTTCCTTCATGTTTCTGCATGATGTTTTTAACAAACTCTTCAATACTTTCTTTGCTAATTTCATTTACATGGACATTACCAAAAGCAGGAAGTATATATCTCTCAAGTGTTGACTCATACTTTTGAAAAGTTGTTTTGGCAAGCTTTTTTTCCATTTCTGCCAGCCAATCTTCGGCCACCACTCTAAAGGGACACTTCAAATATTCAGTTTCTAGAATAGGGGCGTTCATTATCAAATATTTCTCCTAAAACGGAAATGATTGTCTTATCCCCTCTGCAACTTTTTTCACGTCCCTAAAATCCATACTATAATCGTTCTTTATTTGTTCTATTGTTGGTGCTTCACTGCACCTTAAATCAGTACGTACTCCACTCTTTCCGAATACAGAATAATAATCCCCATATTTAAACCCATCCGTCGAAGGATAATCTGATATACGAACCAATACATTCGGAATTCCTAGCGCATCAGCCACTATTGCCCCATGCAAACTGCTCGTAATGATTGTTTCACACTCAGCAATCTGGTGTAAAACAAGTTCCGGAGTATTTCGAAGATTAATTAGTAAAGCATTCTTGTAATTCTTGTATAAATCATAAAGGATTAAAGAACTATCCTCTCGCCAATGCGGTATAATACCTATTGAAAAACGTTTTGTTACATCCGAATCCTGTAAAAAACAAGCAAGTAATCCAGGATCACCCACAGTACATTTCAACTCTCCCCCATAGTATTCCTCAAGTTTTTTCTTAGTATCATAACCTCTGACACAACAATAGCGAATATCACTTCTAATAGGCCACTTACCATTTATCATGGTGTCACAATTAAAACCAGTTCCCCAAACGTATAGTGGATAATCAATTTCGTCATTTGCTTCTGTATCAACAAATAGCGCTTCCAACAAGCTACCTATCCCTAATATACAACTATACGAAATCTGCTCATTATATAATTCTCGGTCAAACAGCCTTTTTAAAAGAATCTTATTAAGCAAATCCCCCATATTCGGTATATCCACATAGGTCATTGCTAAATCGCCTTCACTCATCCGGATTATTGTATTCCGTTCACGCCTTATCCTTTCAACAAAATCCTCACATACTAAAAAGACATCTCCCTCATAGTATTTTCTGATATTTTCAACGATAGCTTTATGAACATTCTCATGGGTAGCAACTAATACTGCCACTGCCCCATCCAGAATTCCATATGTGCTACTAAATGATTTTACTGTACTACCCCAGAACATTTCTTGCCTATCAATCTCTGTCCTAGTTACAATAAATTTTTCAGCTGATTTCAAACATTCGTGATACTTTTCATAAAGCAAATTTGCAACTTCACCTGTTCCATACAATACAATTGTTTTATACGCAACATGAAGATCCAGTACATCTTTATTCTTTTCAATAATGTGAACATTTGAAGCTGAAGTCTCTTGCATCATGTCTCTCCTTAATTCTCTTTATTAATCCATCCCACTATATCAAAGTAATTCTCTATCGCCGGTTCTCTCCTATTAGGGGCATCTTCATATCGTAAAAACAATGGTTTTTGTGCAATATCTTCATAAAAACTAGTTCCCTTTACAAATAGCTTTTTACCGGGCACTTTCATAAATTGCTGCATATGTTCCGAGCTAATTGCCTTTCTATACGTCTGCTCTTCCATTACATAAACTATTCTTGACCAATTGATTCGTTCTTTTAACAAATCCCAACTCTCAATAACCATATCCGCAGATTCAATATGAGAAATCAGAATTTTAATATCTCCTAACTCAGCCACTAAATAGTCTTCATCTGGACCATCAAGCTTTATTCCCCTGCTCCAATATTGAATTTTCAATTCCTCATTCATATAGCGCTTCGTATCAATGCAAAGCTTTATAAAATCAGAATCCTCAACGCCTGTATTGATAAGCGGCGATAGTAATGGCATATCAAATGCTTCATATATTCTCCCACCAATACAGGTATTACTAATTATTGTTGGAAAATCGCACTTAAGTAGTTTTCTTCTAAAGTACCCCAAAAAACGATTAATATTATAAATCTCACCCTTTGTCACCAAATCAACATATTGGGGAATAATACATGTTGCATCTAGCTTCCATAAGTGATCAAGCCATAGTAAATCCGCTAATACTTCCTTATATGCTTTAAGAGAAACAACTATCCTAATATGCTGCCCTTTGTACTCTTTAAGCTTGTTTACTGAAAAGATGGGATGTCCATTATATATAACCTGATGATCAGATACCTTACGGTCGATGTAGAACGAATATGGTATGTCGCACAATTCCATATAGTATCCAACCCAATATCCCGCATTACCAGCGCCATAAATAATTATTTCGCCTTGCTCTTTTTCAAAAAAAACTTTTGCATCGTTGGTAACACTAACCATACGCTGATCCCCTCATTCACCTAAGATTTTCATCTATAAGATTCCCAATGGAATCCACACTGTTAAATGCATCAAGTTCGATTTTCTCTAGTGGAATCTTTATTTTAAAGTTTTTCTCTATTTCCGACACAAGCTTAATAAGATCAAATGAACTAATATACCCACCCGTTATTAAATCTGTCATTTCGGCAAAAGACGGTCCTTTGACGATCTTCAGCACTTCCACTATCTGCTCCTCATACTTACTTTCCCTATTCTCCATATCATTTGCCACCTTTCAAAGAACTCTTATAAACGGTTCCAAAGAAAATTCACTCTCCTCTATCATTCCTTTTTCTCCCAGTAAGCTAATCTGATCATACCAATATCTTTTTTCATACTCATCATCTTTTATTTCTACATAAAAGCTCTCTATTGAATCATTTTCAGAATCATATACAAACCATTTTCTATTCCATGACGTGGAATAATAAATACTTTTTCCCTGACATCCCATAAGACGAATCAGATATCTCCCACATTGCCCCTGATTCATCTGCATTGCCTCGCTTATCTTGGATAGCTTTTCTGCTTCCATTAACTCAAGATTAACCCTATATACAGCATCCCCATTTGATTGAAAAATGAAGGCAACACCATCAATTATTATTGGATTCCACCAATACGTCATCCCTGCCTGTGACGTTTCAATAATAACCCCCTCAGTAACGCCTTCACTAACATTCCATTTCATTAATTCCAACCCAAGATTCGTAGTAGCCAACAACCACAATTCATTATTTAGATGAGTTATACCATGTATCATTGTTACTGAATCTGGAACATTATCAAAAACCTCAATATAATCATCGCATAAATTTAACTTGTAAATACTCGCCGAAAGGCCCGAAGGTATATAAGCGCATTCGCCACAAATGCAATGCCCATGGGAAAAGATATATCTATTATTGCATTTGTTTTCACTACTATTCATATCAATTAACCCATCGGTGATAAAAAAAGCCTTTCCGGTATTTCCATCGACCCTAATAACAGCTGGATAAGCAGCTCCTATCACAAAAAAATTATCCCCGTAAACTATCCCACCGAAAAACTTATCATCTTTACTATACGATATATCGCATTCTATAAATGGTTCCGGTATATCAATATACTCTTTATCTCCCATAAGATCACATAGAATAAACTGATCTGACCTTCCGGGAATAGCAATAATTCTCTGTTCCTTCTTTAATACTGAGTAAAAATAACGCAAATAGTCCATATTACCAATGTCATCTAGCCATTCAACAATTGATACCTCGCGACTATTTAAATCTAGTCTACATATGGCATTACAATTATCTGGAACCATGTACAACATATCATGTTCAATTATCGCTTGATAGCATATCAGCCTTCTATGGTCCATTTATTCTACATCCTTACACATTCATTTGAGTTGCAAAAAACACTTCACAAATCCAATCATTTCACCTTCATAATTCTAATAAGAGAAATAATAATGATGAATTGAATGCCTATCATTGGAAACCCAGCAATAATGCTTATAGTTTGCATAATTTCAAGTCCACCTATAGCAGAAACAGAAAGTGCAAAAAGAAGTAGCATGCATGCCCATAACACCCTATATTTGCGTGCTGGTTGCGCATCTGCAATTCCATCCAACGACAATATTGAGAGGACATATGCACTTGAGTCTATTGTCGTCGACAAAAAAATCAATACGCACACAGCAAATAGAATTGAAATCACGCCTGAAAAAGGAAGATTATTAAGAATAGCTAGTATCGTTTCATCCTTGCCATATAATTCAAGTATCCCTATCAAATCTTCCACTCCGTTATATTGAATACTAAGAGAAGAATAACCCAGAACAGCAAATATAATAACAGATCCCAATCCACCAAAAACAAGAATTCCTAATGTCACTTGTCTAATAGTTCTCCCCCGAGATATTCTCGCTGTAAAGATTCCAACCAAAGGGACATATGTCAAATACCAAGCCCAATAAAACACTGTCCAATTCTGTGGAAACCCACTGTTGCCAAAAGGATCAGTGTAAAAACACATCCTTGCAAAATCCTGAATATAAAGACCAATACTGTTAATTTCTGCATCCAAAACAGAAAATGGACCACTGACAACAAAAATAAAGCAGACCAAAATAAAGGCAATTATTATATTGAAATAGCTAAGGCGCTTAATTCCTTTGTCAAGGCCTTTCCAAACACTTGTAGCAAAAACCAAAAACCAAATAATATAAATGATTGTCATTAGCAGTTTTTGATTTGTTATGTGAAGACTATTTGCAATAATCCTACAGACAAGTGGCGAGCCCAGCCCCATTGATGTACCTACTGCTCCAACAATAGATACCATGGTTAAAACATTTATAATGATATTTCCAGCTTTATGACATGTCTTGTTTTCCATCAAGACGTCACCCAAACCTGTTTTTTTACCTTTTTGGACAAATAAATAATAAGAAATAAGAATAGTTGCCGGAACAAAAAAACATACCGCCGAAAATCCCCAATGAAATTGACCATACATATGAGCAATCTCATAAGCATCTGTAGAAAGTGGTTCAATTCCAAAAGGTGGATTCATGACATAATATAATGGTTCAGCATACCCCATTACCATTACTGTACCAATAAATGTACAAAACATCATAGCAGCCCAAGCTACTGTACTATATTCAGGCTTATCATTAATACCGCCAAGAATAATATCTCCCTTTTTACTACAAATAAGATATATGCAAAAGAGTAAGGACCCAATATACGCAAGTATATATAAACTATCAAAGCGAAATGTCATATTATGAAGTATTATGGAAGCCGTCTCTCCGACATACTCTCTATATATCGTAACCCCCAAAATAGCACACACTATGATTAACACAGCTGGAGCAAAAACTATCCATCTAATCTTTTTGTTTGCACTACCCTCATCCATATATACGTTTTATCTCCTTGCGATCAATTTTCATATTGGAATTGTGTGGAAGGTTATCAACCCTTAAAATCCTTGCAGGTATCATATAATTATTCGCTCTTTTTCTGAATACTTCTAAAACTTGATCTTCCTGGATAGTCCCGCTATATACTAACACCACTTCAGAAGTAAAAAAGCAACAATTCTCAAGTATTCCTTCTATTCCTGATGCAATGCTTTCTATTTCTTCCAATTCAATTCTATGTCCATGGATTTTTATCTGATTATCAAGTCGACCACAAAAAACCAATTCTCCATTATCATTTATCTTGGCAATATCTCCAGTACGATATAACAATTCTTCGTACTTTTTTTGATTAGGATTAGGTATAAATCGATTTTGTGTTTCTGAGGTATTTTTGTAATAGCCAATTGCTAATGACTCTCCCCGAACACATAACTCCCCATAATTTGATATATTATTTTCTTCATCAAGTAAAATGATCTCCGAATTATTTAGACTCCTGCCTAGAGGAATATCAGTTAGTCCATCAAAGGAATCATTATCTATGACATAAAAAGTGCATGCATCTGTAACTTCTGTGGCACCATATGCATTAATAAACTTCGTCCGTGGCATCCTCTTTATTACTTCAAGAAGAACACTGTTCTGTATTGTCTCTCCTCCAAATATAATTTCTCTAACACAAGAGACATCACATTGTTCAAAAATATCAAATCTCACCAGCAATGTAAGAAGTGACGGTGAACACTGAATCACAGTAACATTACTGTCTACAATACTCGAAACTAGTTTGTAAGGACTAAAAATCATTTTTTCCGGAAATACTACCACTGTTGCAGCTAACGCTAAAGAAAAGAAAATATCTGCAATTGAAGCCACCCAATAGAAATTATACGTGTTACCAAAAACATCATTCTCCATTAATCCATATGCTTCCACCCCCGCCTCAGCATATGCGATAACTGCTTTATGTGATAAAACAACCCCTTTAGGTTCACCTGTTGATCCTGATGTAAACAACACACATAACGGATCAGATGATAGTGCCCCCTCATATTTCTGTAATGAATACTCTTTTTTATCATTGTCTCTGACAATATCTATATTTAAGGTATCAAAAGATAATCCCGCAATGTTCTCTCTAGAATTCTCATCTGCTATAACAAGACTGGGCTCAAAGAAATGTAATATTTGCGTTTGTTTTTCGAAAGGGGCACTAATATCAATTACAGAATAATAATTCCCAGAATAAGCAACAGCAAGCATCGCGACAATACATGATATGCTTCGTTCCACACATATCGCTATTGGCTTCCTGATTAAACTGCGCTCTCGAATCGCCATGCACATAATCATGGCCTCATTTTTAAGCTCTAAGTATGTGATAGCTCTCTTTTCGTCAACAAAAGCAATCTTATCAGGATATCTTTCCGCAGCCACATCAACATAATCTGATACATTCCTAATCATCCGAAAACACCTTTGCAAATTTGCTATAATTTTTAATTCTAAGAAATTTTAAAAAACAAAATTGGTACCGCGAGTAGTACCCTACCCGCGATACCGCTTTATTACTTATTCAAGATAACTTGTCACATAACACTTTGACTTATTCAAAATCATGTGTTCCTGTATATCTCTTGTTACCAATAACAACTACCATAGTGTAGGTACCGTTCTCATTCTCCAAACCTTCAGCATCCTCGAACTTAACCTTTACCCAATAGCCATTATCATTACCAATTGTTGCAACGGCTTTAACATCCACAGCGTCATGATCGTTAGCCTGTATTGTTACTGATTCCAGATCTTCTACAGTAATTTCGTCTTCAACAAGGCCTGCACTTGCGCTTGAACCAAGCCAGAATGTTCCGTTATACCATACAAGGTGAGCATCTTCGTCTGTAATAGCAGGAGTCTCAGGAGTCTCACTCACATCGCTAAGCTCAGTGTTAGCTGTCCATGAAGGAGCTGTGTCAGGAATAGCTTCGAACTTCCATGTAAGTGTTATCTTAGGAGCTGTTGTATCTGATTCAACTGCGATTCCGTCTGTAACTGCACCAGTAACTTCAATGTCAGCTGCCTTCCAAGCTGAAAGACCGCTTGTCTTTTTCTGATACACATAAGCGTTATCTTTTACTGCAACTACATAATTGTCATCGTTACCTTCAAGATTGATTATCCATGTAGCCTTGTTAGTCGAAAGAGCCTGTGTTACTTTAGCCACCTTTGCAGCCAGATACAATCCAGCTGTTGTTGCCTCAGCGTCAGGCACATCGCTTAGAATTGCAATATCCTTTCCGCCTTCTGATGCAGTTAACTGTGCTTCGACTGTAAGCATCTGATCCACAGCACCCTTGTTTATAACCTGAACCTTATTGCTTGTGTTTTCATACTTGTTTGCTTCTGTCAGGAAATAAACACCTGTGTCACCAGTAGTTGGGAATACAGTCCCCTCTGCATACTTTGCAGCATCTGTAGCAGTAATAAGTCTCTCAGGGTCCATTGTGTATGCAAAAGTTGTAGTAGTTGTTGTTGGAAGAACAACATCAACAATCTCTTTATCTACATGACCTTCGCTGGCACCTGCACCATCAGCACTTCCTGATGTGGGAGCATCTTCCGCAAAAGCTGTAATGCTTCCGCCAATTACCATAGTTGTTGAAAGAACAACTGCTAAAACCTTCTTAAAATTCACCATAATTAAATTTCCTCCTTGATATTTATACAATTTTCCATTTCATCCTTGAAATGGTGGTTACCATTTTTATTCAGTTTTCTATTACAATATTTAATCCTACGCGAACTTCACTTATAGGCTTTTGTTCTTCATCTACAAGATGATATATCAGCACACAATCATAAGTACCAGCACTAAGTTTCTTGTCAAGCTTAATATTCTCAAGTTTTTCACCTCTCGGAATTACCGGAGATTCATATATGGCGTGCTCTTCATCATCGCTTACAAAAAGATCAAAGTAGACGTCGTTAGTGTTTGTTGTAATATTCTCGACATAGGAATCTTCAGATTCTGCATCACCGTTGGCAAAATGCCATGTGGTACTCATAACTGCCTCATAGTACCCCGGTGCCACATATTCTTCCTGAATCATTTCTTCTGCAATCTCTTCCGCCTTATCCTGACTGACTACAACAGCTCTTTTCTCTTCCTGTTGCGCTGTATTATTAGTGTCCTGCTTCTTTCCTAAAAGAAGAATCAGTATAACAACCAATAAAGCTACAATTACTATTGCGCCAACTATAAGAATAATCTTGTTGCTCTGGCTTGATGTTTTTGCGTTCTCTGACTGTTCTGCCATTTCAACCCCCTATTAGTGAATTGTCGTGTCGCGCACTATTCAGTTGCTCCATACTATGGTGGAGGCTCTCTCACCTCCCGTGAAAGTCGTCCCTCAGGAGACTTTAATTCTTTTTTATTTCCACGCGCTTCGACGCACATTGGTATCACCTCTCTTCTTTAAAAAACCAGCTCCACCAGTGTCTAC
>JAEEGL016083021.1_pt1 | contig 13616 bp, 11 predicted proteins | sample 9134231 | NCBI WGS metagenome assembly JAEEGL01 (sample SAMN16246548, study PRJNA631951) | gut metagenome | biome: gut microbiome; feature: rumen; material: fiber-attached | host: Bos | place: Iran: Karaj | collected 2018-10
CCAGGGATTTGTGCATGGCCTTGCCCTCGCCGTCCACGGTCCAGCCGTGGGTCAGTACGGCGCGGTAGGGGGCGTCGCCCTTCACGGCCACACCGGTGAGCAGGGAGGACTGGAACCAGCCGCGGTACTGGTCGCCGCCCTCCAGATACAGGTCGGCGGGCCAGACGCCGGGGGCGTTCCGGAGCATGGAGGCGAGGTGGGGGGAGCCGGAGTCGAACCAGCCGTCCAGGGTGTCGGTCTCCCTGGTGAAATGGGTCCCGCCGCAGTGGGGGCAGGCAAAGCCCTCGGGCAGGAGCCTGGCGTTCTCGTCGAACCAGGCGTTGGAGCCCTTCTCGGCAAATACGGCGGCGACGGCTTCGATCGTTTCCTTTGTGCAGACGGGCTTGCCGCAGTCGGAGCAGTAGAACACCGGGATGGGAAGGCCCCAGTGCCGCTGGCGGGAGATGCACCAGTCGGCGCGCTCCCGCACCATGGATACCATGCGGTCATGGCCCCAGTCGGGCATCCAGGTGACCTTGTCGCAGGCGGCCACGGCCTGATCCTTGAAAGCGTCCACGGAGCAGAACCACTGGTCGGTGGCGCGGTAGAGGATGGGCTGCTTGCAGCGCCAGCAGTGGGCGTATTGGTGGGTGATGGATTCGGAGGCCACCAGGGCGCCGCAGGCGCGGAGCGCTTCGGCAATGGTTTCGTTCGCCTTGGAGTAGTGCTGCCCGGCGAAGGGGCCGGCCTCCTCCGTCATGATGCCCCGGTCGTCCACGGGCACCAGAATGGGGATGTCGGTCCGGCCGGTCGCGTTGTATCTCCGGCAGACCTCATAGTCCTCCTGGCCGTGGCCGGGCGCCGTGTGCACGCAGCCGGTACCGGCCTCCAGCGTGACGTGGTCGCCGTTCAGGATGATGGATTCCCTGTCGTACAGGGGGTGAGAGGCTGTCATGAACTCGAACTCGGAGCCCTTCAGCTCCGCCAGGATCTCAAAGCTGTCGATCCCGGCGGCCTTGCCGAACTCCTCCAGCCGGCCCCTGGCAAGGATGTACACGTCCCCGCAGGGGACCTTTGCCAGGACGTAATCCAGATCGGCGTTCATGGAGATGGCCAGGTTCCCGGGGATCGTCCAGGTGGTGGTGGTCCAGATGACGAAGTAGAGCCGGTCGAGATCGCAGTATCCGCCGAGCTTTCCCTTGTCGTCCCTGACCTTGAATTTCACATAGATGGACTCACAGGGGTCGTCGGCGTATTCGATCTCCGCCTCGGCCAGGGCGGTCTCATCATGGGGGCACCAGTACACCGGCTTTTTGCCCTTGTAGATGTAGCCTTTTTCATACATCTCCCCAAAGATTTTGACCTCCTCGGCCTCAAACTTCGGGTCCATGGTCAGGTAGGGGTGCTCCCAGTCGCCCAGCACGCCCAGGCGCTTGAACTGATCCATCTGGATCTGCACGAAATTCGCGGCAAACTCTTTGCAGGCGTCCCGGAACTCGGGGATGGACATTTTTTTCCGGTCCAGCTTCTGCTTCTTGATGATGGCGCTCTCGATGGGCATGCCGTGGTTGTCCCAGCCGGGGGTGTAGGGCGCCTGATAACCGGTCATGTTCCGGTAGCGGACGATGAAGTCCTTCAGGCACTTGTTGAGAGCGGTGCCCATGTGGATATGGCCGTTGGAGAAGGGAGGGCCGTCATGGAGGATAAAGCGGGGCTTCCCCTCGTTCTTCTTCAGGATCTCGCGGTAGAGGTCCATCGAATACCATGCGGCCAGCATATCGGGTTCCCGCTTGGGCAGCGCCGCGCGCATGGGAAAATCGGTCTTCGGCAGGTTGATCGTAGCATTGTAGTCCTGAGACATGGGCGTGTTCTCTCCTCTTAGTCATTTAATCGTGAAAACCCGAAACGGGCCGCCTTATACGCCGACCCGTTCAGATATAATGCGGATCGCTGTCCGCCGGAGCTTATTCATCCGTGGAATAGTTGTCTCCGAATTTCAGATTGTCAAAGTTGAATTTGGGTCTGGGAGACGTGGGCTCATCCTCGTCGGACCAGTCCACATCGGGGGTTTTCATACGGAAGGTGTGGGTATCGGACTGGATCGGAGCGGCGACGGCGGGCTCATCAAACTTGGGCGCCTCGGGCTTGGGCTCGATAAAAGCGGGCTCGTCGAATTTGGGGACCTCGGGTTTGGGCTCGGTAAAAGCGGGTTCGTCGAACTTAGGCGCCTCGGCGCGGATCTCGTCAAAAACGGCGGTGTCGAACACGGGCTCCTCCACAGGGGGCTCCTCTGCGGCGGGGGCTGCGGCGGGCGATTCAGCCGCGGCGGGAACGTAGGGCGCGGTCTCCTCCTCCACCAGCCTGGTGACGGCGGAGTCGATGGCGCGGGCGGTGTCCACGATCTCCTCCTCCCGCTTCCATTCAGGATCGGGCTCAGGCTCCACGGGCTCCGGCGCGGTGATTTCGTCCAGCCTGGAGAGGAACTGGTCGTGGTTTCTGACGAGCTCCCTTGCGGACTCCACGTAATTGCGGGTCGCCTCCTTCGCGGCGGAGAGGCGCGCCTCCTCGTCGGCGAGCTCCCGGCGAAGCTCCTCCACCCTGGCCTTGGAGTCGGCCTCGGCCTTCTCCATAAGCTCGTCGCGCTTTTTGTTGGCCTCATTCACCATCTCGTCGCCCATCTTCTGGGCGGTGAGCAGCGCCATGCGCATGGCGTCCTCCGTGGAGCGGTATTCCTCCACCTTCTCGACCAGGACCTTGATCTTGCTCTTGAGAATGGCGTTCTCCTTGTAAAGGGCGGCGTAATCCGTGTTGACCTTCTCAAGGAACTCGTCCACCGCGGACATATCATAGCCGCCGAAAACGGCTCTTACGAAATCCTGTCCTGTGATCTCCTGGGGTGTCAGCATATCCAATCAGTCCTTTCCCGGCCTTAGAAGTAGAGGCCGTTGTTTTCCAGCTCGTCGATGAGGTCGCCCATCAGGTCCACGTTGTAGGGGGTGATGATGTAGGTGTTGACGGCGACCTTTTTGATCTTGCCCTCCTGGGCGTAGGCCACGCCGCTGAGGAAATCGATGAGCCTTCTGGCGATATCCTTGTTGGTGGACTCCAGATTCAGGACCACCGTTCTCTTGTCGCGGAGATGATCCGCGATCTCGGCGGCATTCTCAAACCGCTCCGGCTTCACCAGAACGACCTTGAGCTGCGCCGTAGCGTGAATATTCACGACCTTGTTGTCGTCCCTGGGCGCGGAAGAGACCGCGGGGGGCGTGTACGCCGTTTTCTGGGCGGGAGCAGAGGCAGTCCTCGACCTGACGGGATACTTTTCGGCCGACGTAGGCGTAAAGTCCTCAAACTCGTCGTCGTCATCGTCGTAGGGGCGCGTGAATTTTTTCAGTCCATCCAGAATTCCCATGATTGACCCTCCTGTATATCAGCGGTTGTAATCTCTCTCTCCGAAAATCGCCGAGCCCACCCGGACCATATTGGCCCCGGCGGCGATCGCCTCGACATAATCCGCGCTCATGCCCATAGACAGAAAACGCATGGTAACATTATCGCGTTTTTTTGCTCTTATGTCAACATAAAGTCGGTACATTCGGTCAAAAAAACCACGGATTTCCTCAGTTTTTTCACAAATCGGCGGCACGGTCATCAATCCCTGCACGGAAATGCCGGCAGTTTCTGCCGCAAGATCCAGAAGCTGCCAGATCCCCTCCGGCGCCACGCCGGATTTCTGCGCCTCGCCGGCGATGTTCACCTCCAGGAGGATGTTCTGGGTAACGCCCAGGAGGACCGCCCGCCTGCCGATCGCGGCGATCAGCTCCGGCGAGTCCACGGACTGGATCAGGTCGCATACGCCCACCAGCTTGTTCACCTTGTTTTTCTGCAGGTGCCCGATGAAATGGAGGGGGGCGCCGGCATAGGCGCCCAGGGCGTTTTTCTCCACCAGCTCCTGCACACGATTCTCGCCGCAGGCATCCACCCCGGCGGCGACAGCCTCGCGCACCCGCTCCGCCCCGTTCATCTTCGTGGCGGCCACCAGCAGGATCTCCGACGGGTCCCGGCCGGCTTTTTCCGCGGCGCGGGCGATATTCTCCCGCACGGCGCGGACATTGTCCCCGATGCTCATCTCGACACGACCTTTCCGTCATACAGGTCCTTGCCACGGACGATAAGCTCGGAGCCCTGGCGCAGATGTCCGCCGGTCTCCGCCCCGTCGCGCACCAGGACGTATCCATCGTATTCTCCCAGCACCTCCACCGGCACGCGCTCCGCCTGGAGCCCGGTGACGATGTAGACCACGGTTTCCCCGTCCTCGTCGTGGAGGGCTTCATAGGGGATGCGCAGCCCGGTCCGTGACTCGAAAACGACCTCCGCAGTGAGCGCCCGCTCGCCTACGGCGTCCTCCAGTCCCCGGCGGCAGGAGAAAACGACGACGCATTTTCCGTCCTCCGCCTGACCGATGCTCTCCACCTTCATGCTGAGGGTGGCCTTATAGGTCCTGGTGAAGGCCACGGTGATCTCCTTCTCGCTGCTGATGGCGCCGGTGTCTTCATCGCTGACAACGCTCCGGAGCCGCTGGGCGTCCGCCTCCCGCATGACGGTGGCATAGTACCAGGTGATATCGGTGACGAGCTTGCCCAGGGCGGCGGGAGAGACCTCCTCCGGCTGGGCAAAAAGCGACCGCAGCCCGGAGGGTGACAGCCCCTCCAGATCGGCGCTGCTCACGGATTCAAATCCATCCACCACGGAGGAGAAGATACCGGCCTCTCCGGCGGTGATCGTGCGGGTATCGGACCCGCCCTGGTATTCCAGCTGGGAGATCTCGGAGCGGATGGAAGCGATCTCGCTTTCCGCTGCGGCGGTGCCGCCCCCCGTGTGGATGTAGGTCTCCACATCGAGCTCGATGCTGTCGAGCTCGGTCAGATCCCTGCTGTTCACGGCGCGGGACAGGGCGATCAGGCTCGTCCACGCGCCGGCCTGGTTGTTTGTCGTCCCCTCGCGGATGCTCTCCAGCCGCTGGAGCCGGAGCTTCAGCTCCCGCAGGCGGGTGGCGCGCTCCATAGCGGAGGTGCCGGAATACTCCATTGCCAGCAGTCCCCCCGCGGAGACGCGCTGCCCGTCGTCCACCTGGACGGAGACGGTGCTGCCGCCGCCGTAGACGACGTTCTCCTCCCTCACGGCCCAGCCGGAAACGGAGCTGCCCGTCTCCACCGTGGCGCGGGAGACCTCCACCGTCTGGATCGGCTGGCGCAGGGAATCCAGGGCGCGCAGGCCTACATAGAGCACCATGGCCGCCAGGATGATGATGGATATGAGTTTGATGAAAAAGTCGCTTCGCTGCATAATATGTATCCTCCGCGGCGGCGGACCGTCACGTCTCCTGCATCAGGTCCACCGATCGCGCGGGGACCACCGTAGAGATGGCGTGCTTGAAGATCATCTGCTGTCTGCCGTCCGATTCCAGCAGGACCACAAAGCTGTCGAACCCGGTGACGCGGCCCTTCATCTGGAAGCCGTTCATCAGGAACATGGTGACCTGCTGTTTTTCCCGCCTGACGCGGTTCAAAAAAGTATCCTGCAAATTCATCGCTGCCATTTTTCTGCCGTCCTTTCTTTTTCTGAACGGACGGCAGACCGCGATCGTTTGCCTTATATCTTATCATATTCCGCCGCCCGTTTCAAATGTGTGACGGCAATATTCTAATCCGGACCCTATAAAAACTTTGTCGAAAACAGGAGACCCGCGGGAATATCCGGCGTTTTCGCCCAAAGAAGCCAGTTTAGCGTCTCATCCCGCCGAAGCCAGCTCAGCTGCCGCTTGGCGTATCGCCGGGAGCCGCGCTTGACGGCGTCCACCGCCTCCTGAACCGTGCACTCCCCGCGCAGAGCGGCGGAAAGCTCCTTGTACCCGATGGCCTGCATGGCGGTGTGCTCCTCCGAAAGGCCCATGTCCAGCAGGGATCGCACCTCCTCCAGGAGCCCGCCGGCCATCATCCCGTCCACCCGCCGGTCGATCCGGTCGTACAGGTCCGCCCGGTCGGCAAAGGAGAGGGCGATCTTCACCGCGTCGTACCGGGGCGGAACGGTCCGCGTCGCCTCATCCAGCGCGGATTTCGCCATACCGGTGAGGGCATGGATCTCCAGCGCGCGGACGATGCGCCGCCGGTCCGAGGGATGGAGCTTATCCGCGGAGGCGGGGTCCACCTGGCGCAGCCTTTGAAGCATGGCCTCGCCCCCGGCTTCGTCGTATTCCCGGTTCAGCGCCTCCCGTTCTTTCCCGCTCCCCTGGGCGGCAAAGGCGGTGCCCGCGATGAGCGAGTCGATATACAGCCCGGTGCCCCCCACGATCACGGGGATCTTGCCCCGGGCGATGAGCTCGTCCGCGATCCGCGACCCATCCTCCACATACCGGGAAACGGAGTAGCTTTCAAAGGGGGAGACGCACCCGATCATGTGGTGCGGGACGCCCAGCATCTCCTCCTCCGTGGGTTTGGCTGTGCCGATGTCCATGTGCTCATAGATCTGCATGGAATCGGCGGAGATGACCTCGCTTCCCAGCTCCAGGGCGAGGCGCGCCCCCAGTGCGGTCTTGCCGGTGGCCGTGGGGCCGGTGATGACGATGACCCGGCCGCTCATACGCGTTTGAAGGACTTGTCCAGCGTGTTTTTCGTCAGCTCCACCGCCACGGGTCTGCCGTGGGGACAGTAGCGGACCTCGCCGGACATGACCTTTTTCACCAGCACCCGCAGCTCCGCCGGGTCGGTCTTCATCCCCGCCTTGACGGCGGCCTTGCAGGCCATGGTGTGCATGATGCCGTCCGCGCGGGCGGCATCGTCGCCCCCGCCCTTTTTGAGCAGCTCGCAGATCTCGCAGAGCGCGGCCTCCGCGTCGGCTGGCATCAGGTCCGCGGGGATCTCCCGCAGGGCAACGGCGTCCTCCCCGAAGGGCTCCGCAGCCAGCCCGAACCGGCTGAGCAGCTCCGCGTTGTCCAGAATGACGGCCGTATCCTCCCGCCCGGTGCGGCACACGATGGGCGCCAGCAGCGTCTGGGTCATGGTCTCCCCTCCGGCGGCCTTGAGCCGGTCGAAATGGAGCCGCTCATGGGCGGCGTGCTTGTCGATGAGCCAGAGGGAGGTCCCTTTTTCCACGATGATATAGGTATCCATGGCCTCCCCGATGAGGCGCCAGCTGTCCGCCTCGGGCATGCCCGCAAGCGTGGTCTGCTCCGGCGCATCACCCTTGGGCTCTTCCTGTTTCCGGGTCGGAGCGGCGCGATAGAGTACGCCGCCGCTGTCGCGGACCGAGTCGCTGCTGCGCGCCTCCCGGAAAAGGTTTTTTCCGACGGCGCCGTAAAACGCCGGCTTTTTTTGTGGGCGGGCGGCCTGACCGGCCGCCGGGTCCGAGGATTTGCGGTACTCCTCGGCAGACATTTTCGCAAAGCCCGCGTCCTGCGGTTTCCCCCGTTCCGGGGCGGCGATCGTTTTTTGCGTTCCGGAGGAGATGGCCACCTCGGCGCTCCCCGTCTCGTGCTGCAGGGCGTTCAGCGCGGCGTAGTAGACCCCGTCGAACACCTGCTTTTCATAGAGGAATTTCACTTCCGTCTTCGTCGGGTGTACATTCACGTCCACCGCTGCGGGGCTGAGGGTGATATACAGCACGCAGGAGGGGAAGCGTCCCGTGAACAGAGAATTTTTGTACGCCTGCTCCAAGGCCGCCTGGAGAGCCTTGGACTTCACGTTCCTGCCGTTGACGATAAAAAACTGATAGCTGCGGTTGCCCCGCGCCGCCCGCGGCGCACAGACATACCCCTCCACCCGGACGCCGTCCGCCTCGGTGGCGGTCCCGATGAGGCCGGCGGCAAATTCCCGGCCGAAGAGGCTGTAGATGCAGGAGTCCATCCGCCCGTCGCCGGGGGTGTGGCACTCCTCTTTTCCGTCCCTGATATACCGGACGGAGATCTCCGGATGCGCCAGGGCGCAGCGGAGCACGGCGGCGGAGCAGCTTGCCCCCTCCGCCCGGTCTGTCTTCATGAATTTGAGCCGCGCAGGAGTATTGTAGAACAGGTCGCGGACGATCATCGTCGTCCCCTCGGGGCAGCCGGCAGGGGCCCGGTCCGTCACCACGCCGCCCTCCAGCGACAGGGAGATACCCGCGTCGGCGCCTGTCTCCCTTGTCATAAGCGCCACCCGGGAAACAGAGGCGATGGCGGCCAGCGCTTCGCCCCGGAAGCCCAGGGTGCCGATGGCCTCCAGCCCGCGCTGATCCCGCAGCTTGCTGGTGGCATGGCGCAGGAAGGCAGTCTCCGCGTCCTCGGGCGCGATGCCGCCGCCGTTGTCCGTCACCCGGATGTAGGTCATTCCGCCGCCCTGGATCTCCACGGTCATTACCGTGGCGCCGGCGTCGATGGAGTTTTCCATGAGCTCCTTGATCACCGAGGCCGGACGCTCCACGACCTCGCCGGCGGCGATCAGGTCGGCTACATGGGGATCGAGCTTTAAAATCTTTGCCATAACTTGCCTTTCATATCGCTTATTTATAGCTTCTCGGAAGTCCCTTCACATTGACGGGATCCACGTCCAGGATCGCCACGTCGCCCACGGTGCACTCGATCTTCGTCACATCCACCATGGTATGCAGCATGCCCACATTGCCCAATACCTTGGCCCGCTGGCCGTTGATGCGCACATAGAGCCGCCGCCTGCTCTGCAGGAGCCGCTCCCACAGCCGCCGCTCGGAGATATGCCTGTCCACCCCGAAGCCGTGGTAATATCCCACGGAGAGGACGGCGATCTTGGCGGGGGCGCGCATGACGACCCCGTGCTCCGCGCCGATGCGGTGGCCCTTGGGGAACCAGCCCACCTCCTCGATACCGGCTTCGATATACCCCACCTTGGCGAGGCCGGGGATGGCCTTTCCGGGGATCCGGCCGGAGAGAGCGGTATCCACCCGCACGGCGTCCATCCTGCCGAAATCGTATTTGAACAAAGCGGCCGAGTCGCAGCAGTGGGCGAGCCCGGGCTCCAGCCCCATGTCGGTCATCTTGTCCAGCACCGTGTTGAACAGGTCCACCTGCTGCAGGGTGAGCTTCCGGCTGCGCCAGGAGGCGGAGAAGGTGGTGAATGTGCCCACCACGGCCAGGCTCGACATATACTTGTACACGGCGGAGACCCGGTCAAGCTGCTCCGGCGAGAAGCCGTAGCGCCCCAGACCGGTATCGATCTTGATCTGCACCTCCGCCACAGTGCGGCGGCTCTCCGCGATGCCGTTGAGCGCCACGGCCGCGTCATAGGAGCCGACGGTGCAGATAACGCCCGCGTCGATGAGGTCGTTCAGCTCGTCGGGATCGGCGGTGGAGCGCAGCATCATGATCCGCTCCTCTGTGAAGCCGCGGCTTCGGAGCAGGGCGGCGTCCCGCGGGTCGGAGACGGCGAAATCGTGGATCCCCTCGTCCCGCAGGAGCTGTGCGGTCTCCAGCAGCCCCATGCCGCCGGCGTTGGCGGAGAGATCGGCATAGATCGCAGCGCCGTCCGCCCGCTCTTTTATGGCGTGGAGATTGTTTCTGATTGCCCTTCTGTCGATCACAAGGTTTTTCAAGCGATCCCCCTCCTTTATGACGAATCGCGCCCGGCGTCCGTCCCGCCCGAGGCGATAATAATCCGAATATCATTATACAATATAAGCCTTGTAAATTCTATAACAAAATGTTAAAATAAGTGCGCTGTGTGCACAAATTCACCGAGCTGGAGGCGGACGTGGGCGTCAGAACAGAAATACCCGAAAATGAGATACGGCGCCAGCGGGAAATCATGGCGCGCATTGCGGAGATGAACGCCGCCGGGCGGGAGCGCCTCGCCCTGGTGGATACCTTCGGCTGCCAGCAGAACGAGGCCGACAGCGAGCGCATCCGCGGTATGCTCCGGGAGATGGGCTACGGCTTCACAGAGCGGGAGGCGGAGGCGGACGTGATCGTCCTGAACACCTGCGCCGTCCGGGAGCACGCGGAAAAGCGCGTGCTGGGCAATGTGGGCGCCCTGACCCACACGAAGCGGGTCAAACCCGACCAGATCATCGTCCTGTGCGGCTGCATGGTGCAGCAGCCGGTGATGGCGGAAAAGATCAGGCGATCGTATCGGATCGTGGACCTGGTGTTCGGGCCGCAGGCTCTCTGGCGCTTTCCGGAGCTTCTGGAGCGGGTGCTCACGGAGAGGACCCGCGTTTTCGCCGTGGAGGAGGAGGACGGCTCCATCGCCGAGGGGCTGCCCGCCGTCCGGCAGAAGGGCGTGAAGGCGTGGCTCTCCGCCATGTACGGCTGCAATAATTACTGTTCCTACTGCATCGTCCCCTATGTCCGGGGGCGGGAGCGGTCCCGCAGGCCGGAGGTCATCGTGGAAGAGGCGCGGGCGCTGGTCGCCTCGGGTTACAAGGATATCACCCTGCTGGGGCAGAACGTGAATTCCTACGGAAAGGACCTCTCTGAAGATGTGGATTTTCCCCGGCTCCTGCGAATGGTGAACGGGATCCCCGGCGAATTCGGCCTGCGGTTCATGACGAGCCATCCCAAGGACGCGGGGGAGGAGTTGTTCCGGGCAATGGCGGAGTGTGAAAAAGTGGAAAACCACCTGCATCTGCCCTTCCAGTCCGGCAGCGACGCGATCCTGAAGAAAATGAACCGGCGCTATACCAAGGCCGAGTACCTCGCCCTGGTGGAGCTCGCCCGGCGATATATCCCCGACCTCGTGGTCACCAGCGACATCATCGTGGGCTTCCCCGGCGAGACGGAAGCCGATTTTCTTGAGACCATGGACGTGATCGAGCGGGTGCGGTTCGACGCGCTGTTTACCTTCATCTATTCAAAGCGCCCCGGCACCCCCGCGGCAGAGATGGACGATCCCGACTCCCGGGAGGTGAAACAGGCGCGGTTCGACCGGCTCATTGCCCGGCAGAACGCCATTTCCGCCGAGATCCACGCGGGCTATGTGGGCAAACGGGTCCGCGCCCTGGTGGACGGGGTGAGCGACCGGGAAAGCGGCCTTCTCACCGCCCGCACCTCCGGCGGAAGGCTCATCCATCTGAAGGGCGGGGAGCAGCGCATCGGGGAATTTGCTCCGGTGGAGATCACCGGCTGCAACACCTGGGCCCTGTATGGGGAGATCTGTGAGTAACGCGGGACACGCGACGAGATAGTATAACGACGAAAGGATGCACTATGAACAGAACGATAAGGATCTACCGTTCCGGCAAGCTTCTCTCCACCACCGCGGCGGAGGACGGCGCCTCCCTGCTGGAGTGCGTCACCGCGGCCGGCCATTTTTTGGACGCGCCCTGCGGCGGCAAGGGCCGCTGCGGCAAGTGCCTCGTGCGGCTGACGCCCGGCGGGGAGGAGGTCAAGGCCTGCCGCACCTATGTGGAGGGGGATACCGAGATCTATCTGCCCGAGGATATGGACATGAAGATCGCGGAATCCGGCGCGGGCGCCCATGAGCACGCCTACGACCACGAGGGGCCCCTGGGCGTCGCTATCGACATCGGAACCACCACCGTGGTGGCCCATCTGACTGACATCCCCACGAAAAAGCGGCTGGCCACCGCCAGCGGCGTCAATGCCCAGCGGCCCTTCGGCGCGGACGTGATCAGCCGCATCCAGTACTCCAGCGAGAACGATTACATGGAGCTGACCCGGATCATCCGCGGCCAGATCGCGGGCCTCATCGAGGACCTGCTGAAAAAGACCGGCGCGGACAAGGAGGAGATCAAGCTCCTCTCCATCGCGGGCAACACGATCATGGAGCACTTTTTCGCCGGCCTGGATCCCGAAGGGATGGGCGTCGCGCCATTCAGGCCGGTCTCCCTGTTCGGGGATTGCGTCCCCGCGGGCGGGGACCTGCCGATCGCCGGTGATGCGCAGATCTACATGGCCCCGGCCGTGGCCTCCTACGTGGGCGGCGACATCACTGCGGGCATGCTGGCCTCCGACCTGGAGCATGAGCAGGGGCCCGCCGTGTATCTGGATATCGGCACAAACGGCGAGATCGCCATGAAGGTGGGCGACATTTACTACTGCTGCGCCACCGCCGCTGGACCCGCCTTTGAAGGGGCGGAGATATCCAAGGGCATGGCCGCCGTCACCGGCGCCATCAACCACTGCTCCTGGGATGAGAGCGGCCTCCGCTATGAGGTCATCGGGAACACGGCGCCCAAGGGGCTCTGCGGCTCCGGCCTCATCGACGGACTGGCGCTGATGCTCACCGTGGGCGCGGTGGACGGTACCGGCAGGCTCGTGACCCCGGAGGAGGCGGACGAGCGGGTCGCCCCCTACCTGGGCAAGACGAGCGAGGGAAAGAACGCCTTCTTCTTCTCCCGGGAGGACAACGTTTACATCAACGGCGACGACGTGCGCAAGCTGCAGCTCGCCAAGGCAGCCATCGCCGCGGGCATCGACACCCTCATGCACCACGCCGGACGGGATACGGCCTCCGCCTTCCTGCTGGCAGGCGGCTTCGGCAGCTATATGAATCAGGTCAGCGCGGCGCGCATCGGCCTGTTCCCCAAGAGCTTCCTGCCGGTCTCCCGCACCATGGGCAACACCGCGGGCGAGGGGGCGGCCATTGCCCTCTGCTCCCCGGAGGCGCGGGACACCCTGAACGACATGCGCGCCCGGTGCAGCTACATCGAGCTGTCGGAGAGCGCGTACTTCATGGATCGGTATATCGACCAGATGATGTTCCTGGAGCAGGAGGAATACGATGGTCAATTATGAGGAGATCCTCCGGCTCGCCAGGGACTGCGGCTTCACCGCGGCGGCGAAGCTCGACATCTCCACGCTGGAGTTCCTGCCGGAGGTGCGGGAAATGTGCGCCGCCGACAAGTGCAATATGTACAACAAAACATGGGCCTGCCCGCCCGCCTGCGGCTCGCTGGAGGAGATGGAGAAAAAGGTCAGGGGCTATCACGATGCGATCCTTGTCCAGACCGTGGGCGAATTGGAGGACAGCCTGGACTGGGAAGGGATCCGGGAGACCGGCGACGCTCAGGCCAAAAACTTCGCGAGGCTGGAGGTGGAGCTGGCAAAGCGCTACCCCAATCTGTGGGCCATGGGCACCGGCGCCTGTACCAAGTGCAAAAAGTGCACCTATCCCGACGCGCCCTGCCGCTTTCCGGATCAGCTCTTCTCCTCTATGGAGGCCTGCGGCCTCTATGTGAGCAAGGTCTGCACCGACAACGGCCTCCCCTACAACTACGGACCGAATAAACTGGCCTATTCCGCCTGCTTCCTGCTGGAGTAAAAAAGAACAAACAACAGGCCGCCTCGTTTGAGGCGGCCTGTTCCCCTTTCCCACCCTGTCCGGCAGTCGGCAATAAGGGAATAAAAGTACGGAGTCAGATTGCGGTTGTTACATTGCTGGGCGTGCGATGTGCGGTCGGGATTCGAACCCGGTACGCGCCCGGCGTACAGCCAGACGAACGGCTCATTCTCAGCCGATGGAGATCATGCCCGCCCTGCCGGACCGCCGCCGGTTTTACCGGCGTCTGCGATTTGACTATATCTCTGTGGTCCAGTTCAGCTCCTGGATCCGCTCATCCAGTTCCCGGAGCTCTTTGGAAAGACCGTCCGCCTGCTTCTGGAGCTGAGGGAC
>JAEEGL017437749.1_pt1 | contig 13616 bp, 9 predicted proteins | sample 9134231 | NCBI WGS metagenome assembly JAEEGL01 (sample SAMN16246548, study PRJNA631951) | gut metagenome | biome: gut microbiome; feature: rumen; material: fiber-attached | host: Bos | place: Iran: Karaj | collected 2018-10
ACTCTCTTGCGAAGCACAATTAATATCGCCTAACCCTTAGACTATTTTATAAAAATGTCTGAGTGAAAGACGAGGAGCCGGAAGATGTTTACGAAAATCACAAAGAGAGACGGAAGAGAAGCGCCGTATGACCGCGAAAAAATAGCCGCTGCGATCGGCAAAGCCATGGCGGCGTGCAACCGCCGCGACGACGGGGAAAGTGAAAGAATGGCAAAGCTCGTGGAGGAAAAGCTCTGCGAGACCTTCGGCGACAACGCGCCGGGCGTCGAGGATATCCAGGACGTAGTCGAAAACGTCCTTATGACCAACGGATACGCGATGGTATCCAAAAAGTATATCATATACCGGGCCGAGCGCAGCCGCGTTCGTGAGATGAATACCAATCTCATGCGCATATACAGTGAGATCACCTTTGCTGATGCTGAGGATTCCGATCTCAAGCGCGACAACGCCAACGTAGACGGCGATACGGCGATGGGAACCATGCTCAAATACGGCTCCGAAGGCGCTAAGGACTTCTATACCAAATATATATTGAAGCCCGAACAGAGCCGCGCTCACGTCGAGGGCGACATACATATCCACGACTTTGACTTCTACACTCTTACCACTACCTGCTGCCAGATAGATATAGACAGACTTTTCAAGGGCGGTTTCTCAAACGGCCACGGCTTCCTGCGCGAGCCTAACGACATCATGTCCTACGCGGCTCTTGCCTGCATAGCCATCCAGGCGAACCAGAACGACCAGCACGGCGGTCAGAGCATACCGAACTTTGACTACGCGCTGGGCAAGGGCGTAAAAAAGACCTTCCGCCGCATCTACGGAGCCAACTTCGCAAAGGCGGCGGTGCTCACGGTCCCCGGGCTCGAGGACAAGCAGGAAGAGATCAAGCACGACATAAAGCAGCTCATGACCGACAAGAACGTTTATCCCACTCTGGAGATGAACGAAGAGTATAAAAAGGAAGAGGCAAAGCTCGTAAAGAAGCTCGGCATAAATGCGGAGCAGTATAAGCGCATAGCCGATTTCGCTTATGAAAACGCAGTAGAGGAAACGGATAAGACGACCTATCAGGCAATGGAGGCGCTCATCCACAACCTCAACACCATGCATTCGAGAGCAGGCTCGCAGACTCCGTTCTCCTCGATCAACTACGGTCTCGATACCTCTCCCGAGGGCAGGATGGTCATAAAGAACATCCTTCTTGCGACCGAGGCGGGCCTCGGAAAGGGCGAAACGCCGATATTCCCGATACAGATATTCAGGATCAAAGAGGGCATAAACTACGAAAAGGGCGAGCCGAACTACGATCTTTTCAAGCTTGCCTGCAAGGTCTCTGCAAAGAGGCTCTTCCCCAACTTCAGCTTTATAGACGCGCCCTATAACCTCCAGTATTACAAGCCGGGTCATCCCGAGACCGAGATATCCTACATGGGCTGCCGCACGAGGGTCATGGGCAACGTGCACGATCCGGACAGACAGATAAGCTTCGGCAGAGGAAATCTTTCCTTCACCTCAATAAACCTCCCGAGGATAGCGATAAGGAGCAAGGGCGACAAAGACTGGTTCTTCGAAGAGCTTCAGCGCAAAATGGAGCTTTGCGCCCGCCAGCTTTACGACCGTTATCAGATAGTCGCGCGCAAGAAGATGCGCAACTTCCCCTTCCTTATGGGGCAGGGCGTATGGATAGATTCGGACAAGCTTTCGCCCGAGGAGGAGATAGGCGAGATACTCAAGCACGGCACCCTCTCGATAGGCTTCATCGGACTTGCCGAAACGCTGGTCGCTCTCACGGGCAAGCACCACGGAGAGAGTCAGGAGGCCCGCAACCTCGGACTTGACATCATCGGATTCATGCGCGACTTCACCGACAGAAAGACCAAGGAAACGGGCATGAACTATACGCTGCTCGCCACCCCCGCCGAAGGTCTTTCGGGCAGATTCATCAGGATGGACAAGAAGAAATACGGCATAATCCCCGGCGTCACCGACAGAGAGTATTATACCAACAGCTTCCACGTCCCCGTTTACTTCCCGATAAGCGCGATAGAGAAGATCAACATAGAGGCGCCCTATCACGCGCTGACAAACGCCGGACACATAAGCTATATCGAGATGGACGGCGATCCCACGCAGAACCTCGAGGCCTTCGAGCGCATCGTCCGCGCGATGCACGACGCAGGCATAGGCTACGGCTCGATAAACCACCCGGTAGACCGTGACCCCGTCTGCGGCTATACCGGAATAATCGGAGACGAGTGCCCTTGCTGCCACCGCCACGAGGACGACACCTCGCCGCGCTTCGAGCGTATCCGCAGGATAACCGGATACCTCGTCGGAACGCTTGACAAGTGGAACGACGCAAAGAGAGCGGAGGAAAGGGACAGGGTCAAGCACAGTGTCTGAACTTGATCAGATAATAAGGATCGCCGGAGTCGAGCCCGAGTCGATAGTCGACGGACCGGGATACAGATTCACGATATTCACTCAGGGCTGTCCCCATCGGTGCGAGGGATGCCACAATCCGCAGACCCACGATTTCGAAGGCGGGAGCGATGTAAAAGCCTCCGAGCTTTTCGACAGGATAAAGAAGGACATCCTGCTTTCGGGAGTCACCTTCTCGGGAGGGGAGCCCTTCTGCCAGGCGGATAAGCTCATCCCGCTCGCAAAGGAGATCAAAAAGATCGGGCTTGAGCTTGCGGCCTATTCGGGGTGGACCTTCGAGGAGCTCGCGGCGTTCGGAGACGAAAAGACGGAGCTTCTGAAGCTTTGCGACGTCCTTATAGACGGGCGCTTCATCCTTTCGCAAAGGAGCCTTATGCTGAGGTTCCGCGGCTCGAAGAACCAAAGACTCATCGACGTTCCCGAATCAATCAAACAGAATAAGCCCGTTTTGATTCACGACGGGCGCTGGCAGGACTGAAACACACGCGCCGCAGACGGAAAAGTCTGCGGCGCGTTTCTGCGTCCCTTTATGTAGGCGGCATGAGCCGCCTTTTTTATCTGCAGCAGCGGCATCCGCCGCCGCTGAGAGCGAGGCAGAGGTTGCCCGCTATACTGTCAAGAGCTTCGCTTATATTTTCAAGGACGTCCGTCTGAGTGCATCCTTCGCCGCAGTATCTCGTCATGGGACAGTCCGCGAACTCGGCGCAGCAGCATGTAAACTCTCTGCAGCTTCTGCAATTCATATGATCACCGCCTTCATTTGAGGGACACATTAAATCATATGCAGCCGGAAGATGAAAGGTTCATCTTCCGCTCGGCTCGGGAACGTGATCGCCGAAAATAAGATCGTCAATATCCAATGTTGTCTTTCCTCCTTTTAAAATAATATATGTTGCCGTGAAATAATTGTTGACAAATAAAAAAAATCGGGCTATACTGTATTAAAAGAACTAATACAGTTAACACGGATAATACAGATTTTGGAGGTGAAAATGTGGAAAGCATCGATATAAGAGGCGGAGGTCCTATATATATTAGGATAAAAGAGCGGATTAAAAGCTATATCATATCCGGCATATACGCGGCGGACGAAAAACTGCCGTCTGTAAGGGAGCTTGCCGTCTCTATGTCACTTAATCCGAATACTGTCCAAAGAGCGTATCGGGAGCTTGAGGACGAGGGCTTCATATATTCCGTTCCCGGAAAGGGGAGCTTCGCGTCGGCGAACAGCGAGACGTCCGAAAAGCGTAAAGCGGAGCTTTTGGAGACTCTCTTGAAAACGGTGAGAGAGCTGCGTTTTCTCGGGGTCTCGGCGGATGAGATTTCCTCATTGACGGAAAGGGAGTGTAAGGATGATTGAGATAAAGGGACTTGTGAAAAGCTTCGGCGGATTTAAAGCTCTTGACGGCGTAGATATGAGCGCGCCTAAGGGCAGCGTTTACGGCCTTATAGGGCCGAACGGGGCGGGGAAAACGACTCTTTTAAGGTGCCTTACGGGCGCGTACAGATCTGACGGCGGCACGGTCACCGTAGACGGTAGGAAGGGATACGAGGATCCGGAAGTAAAGAAGCGTATGTTTTATATCCCGGACGACTTATATTCTTTCGTTTCGGCGGGGACCAAGGAACTCGCTGCATTTTATTCGGGAATATATGCGAGCTTTGACAGGGCAAGATATGAAAAGCTGCGCACGGTATTCGGAATAGACGAAAAACGCCCGATACGCCTTTTGAGCCGCGGTATGCAGAAGCAGTCGGCGTTTTGGCTCGCCGTTTCATGCAGACCGGACGTCTTGGTGCTCGACGAGCCGGTAGACGGTCTTGATCCCGCGATGCGCCGGGTAATATGGAGCATACTGATGCAGGACGTCGCCGAAAGGAATATGACGGTCGTCGTTTCTTCTCACAATCTGCGTGAGCTCGAGGACGTATGCGACCGCGTAGGCGTCATAGATCACGGAAAAATGATGCTCGAGCATTCTCTGTCGAGCCTTCAGGACAATATCGTAAAGCTTCAGATCGTCACCGATAAGGATATAGAGACGGGCGGCTTCGCTATTCTTCACAAGACTCAGACAGGCAAGATAACGACGGTCATCGTCCGCGGATCCGCGGAGGAGACGCGCCAAAAGGCGGAGAAGCTTGAACCCGTGTTCTACGATATCCTGCCCATCTCGCTCGAGGAGATATTCATTTACGAATTGGGAGGTGCGGATTATGCAAAAGACATCATTCTTTAACGTGACTGTTTTCAAAAAGACCGCCGCACGCTTTTGGCCGGTTTACGCCGTGCAGTTCTTCTTCTGGATGCTAGCGGTTTCAAATTATAAGAACGGCGATTTTCTCGGCATAAACGGTCTGTATATCGTGTCCTTCCTTGTGGATTTCGTTTTCTGCGCCCTTTCCGCTTTCTGCGTTTTCAATTATCTTTTCGGTACGAAGAGCGCAATCTTTTTCCACTCGCTGCCCGTAAGACGCGAATCGCTTTTTCTGACGAATTATACGGCCGGCCTGCTGTTCGTCCTGATACCGAAGCTTTTCGCATTCCTCTTCGCGCTTCTGCTTACTCCGGCGAAGGGAACGTGGGACGTCGTGCAATGGCTCCTTTTGGGGATCTGTCCCATGGTCTTCTTTTACGGCTTCGCTTGTTTCAACATGCTCATCACGGGCACCTTTTTCGTCATGCCGGTCGTGTATACGATACTCAACTTTGCGGCCGTCGTGCTGGAAACGGTAACCCGCATAATAATGAGCAACCTTTTATACGGCTTTGACTCATATGACGTCCTGCTTACGGAGTTTTCGCCGATATGCCATCTGATAAGGCACGGACGGGCGGCAGGCGTCTCCTATTATCTGATAATCGCCGCCGTGGGTATACTGTTCTCCGTCGTGGCTTTCCTGCTTTACAGAAAACGCGACATAGAGAACGCGAGAGAGATAATCGCCGTTCCCGGACTTCGCGGAGCTTTCAAATATCTCTTTTCTGCGGGCTGTGCGCTGATCCTCGGCTTTATGATCTTCGAGGTTTTCAATTCCTTCCGGGAGTTTGAGCCGTTCGGACTTTGGGTGTGCATCGTCATCGGCGGAGCCATCGGCTTTTTCGGTGTCGTCATGCTGATGAATAAGAGCTTTAAGGTTAAAAAACGGGAGGTCCTCGGCTTCGTGATCTTCACGGCGATAATTTCGGCCGTATTCCTGTGCTTCGCGACTGACGCTTTCGGCATAGAAAAGATCGTGCCGGATACTGATAAGATAACGGCGATCTATAACGATCCCGATATCGGCGCTTTGTCGACGGAAAGAGGCTCCCTTACGGCGGAGGAGGCGAAGGAACTTCACAGACGGGCAATATCGGAAAAGGGAGATACGGGAAACGGGAAGGCGTACTTTTCAATAGAGTACGATTTGAACGGTTACAGTCTTTACCGCAGGTATTCTCTTTCAGACGATGCTTCGCGCCCGGGAAGCACAGCGGAACTTATCCGCGAGATGAGCCTCCGCGAAGATTTCAGCGAGAGAAAATACGGCTGGCTCAATGGAGCGGTCGTTTATGACGCGGAGATAATTTATCAGGATAATTATTACTACTTCAACAAGACCGACTGGTCGAAGGAGCTGTCCGATCTTGCGGACGCCCTTCGCGAGGATCTGAAGAAAAAGGACCGGACGGAGAATGAGGACGACGATCCGATATGGATAAGAGTCGGCGCCTCTTTCACATCGAAAGACGTGACCGAGATGTTCCGGGCGATCAAAGGCGACGCGGCGTATGACGCCGCGATGGCGCTTATAAAATACAAGATCTCAGTAACGGACTGAGAATTGCGGCGCAAAAAAGGGACAGGCTCCTGCCTGTCCCTTTGATTTCGGGATATTTTATTTCAGCTTTATATAGTTGAGCGGATTTTTCACGACGCCTTCGTAGCGTATCTCGAAGTGGCAGTGCGGGCCGGTGGCCCTGCCGCTCATGCCCATCCGGGCTATCTGCTCGCCCTTGGCGACCTTCTGACCCGCCGTTACGAGCAGCTTGGAGTTGTGCGCGTAAAGTGTGACGTATCCGTTGCCGTGGTCTATTATGACGCATCTTCCGTAATTACCCTTAGTCCCCGCAAAGGTCACGGTGCCGCCGTCGGCGGCGACTATGGGCGTGCCGGTCGAGTTGGCTATGTCTATGCCGGTATGCGTGTCTCCCATAGAGGGACGGTATCCGAACTTAGAGGTGAGCGTTCCCTGGGCGGGCGCCCGGAAGGTACCGGTCGCTGCCTTGATCGGAACGGGCGTCGTGCCGACCTGCTTTATCTGCATGATCGGTTCCTCGGTCACTTCGTAGGTGACGATCGTCCTCTTTATTTCCGCATCGCCGTAATATTCTATGTCGGCGGTGACGGCGGCGGTCCCGACGACGCCCTCCTTTATGATCTTGCTTTCGTTCGTATAAAGGTCGGCGGTGTATTCGATCTGCGTTTCAAAGGGCACTTCCTCGGCGTATGACGCTCTGACCGTCTGCTTGACGTGAAGGAAGGGGACCCTGTCCGAGATGACGAGTATCTGACCTATGTCTATCCTGTCGACGTCGAGCCCGGGGTTGAGCCTCTGTATCTGCGAGATCGTGATATTGTTCGCGGCCGCTATGGCGCTTACCGTGTCGCCCTTCTTTACTATGTATTCGCCGGCGCCGCTTACGTCGCCCAAAAGCGTGTCGGTTATTTCAGAAAGTCCGGATAGGGGACCCGCCGGGTTTTTCTCCGAACGGATCCGGACGTCTTCGGTAAAGGAAAGCCGGCTTTCGGCAAAGGAGCTCGACTCCTCGCAGGCCGTGCGGAAGAGGGTCATGTTAAGGACCTCGAAGCTTTCGCAGGAGCCTATCACCTTGTCGTTGACAACGAGCTCGTAAACGTTCTTCGAGTCAAGGTAGTCGACGGAGGACAGTATTATATGCTCGACGGCTTCTTCGTCTATGAGATCCCGCTTGGTGAAAAGCGAGAGCGAATAGGTTATAGGAATGTTGATATTGTAAGGACTGCCTGTATAATTCGATATCATCTGCTCGGATCTTACGACGATCTTTTCCATGTCCTCCATGCTCTTTACGTATCCGACGTATCTGCCGTTCACGGTCACGCGCAGTCCGAATGAGAGCAGGGCGGAGCTTATCAGGATCGCCGCGGCGCAGACGAGTATGACGATGGGAACGAGCCTCGACCTCTCGCGCGATCTCAGCTCCTCGAAATAGGACGAGATGCGGTATTTCAAAAGGTCGGATATCTCCTCGGCTTCTTTAAGGAAACGGTTGACCGCGTCGGAAAATCCGGGCAGCAGCTCGGCGGACGAAAGCCTGCGCGAGATATAACGTATAAGACGGAAAAGGGGAGAAAGCGGACTTCTTCCGAGGTTCGCCGTTATGTTGAAGCTGCGTGCGGCAGCGATCTTGCGGTTGATCCGTCTTTGCCTGTAAGACGGTCTCGGCCCCGCCGCAGTCATTGCCCTCATCCTCTCGCCTCCGCCTAAAAATTACAAATCGGTAACACAACTATATAATATAGTTACCGAATTGTCAACAAAAAGATATAAGGGCAAAAAAAGACGGAGCCGAAAGGCTCCGCCTGAAAGGGTCGGTTGAAACGCTTATACGAAATATATGAACGAAAGGGTGAGGGAAACGGCGATGGGGATAAGTCCGGCGAGCACCATCTCGAGGATCTCTTTTCTCTTTTTGCGCGTCGAAAGATAATCGAAGTATGATCCGAGCTTTTTTTCATCGCCGTCGTTGCCCTTGCGCAGTACTACCTGCCAGACCTTTTTGTTGGCGTAGATTAGGAGCGCGAAGGCACCGAGGTTATCCGCCAGGGCGATGGCTCCGAGACTGAAAACTACAACGCCGCCGAAGAAAAGACCGTTGCAGATCCTCGTGAGCACGACCAGATCCGACGAGACGGGGTAGACAAAGGCAAATGGGACCGCAAGGATCAGCGCAATGGCGAGAAAAAGGAAGAAATGACGAAAATTGAAGGGCTGTTTGTTCTGGTCCAATCGGGACACCTCTCACTTTCAAATAATCAAAGACAGTGCCGAAAATAAGTTTAACATATATAAATAAAATTTCAAGCAGAGGCTTGAAATTTTTACAAAAAAATCTTGACTTTGGAAAAAAGAAATGATACAATGATAAACTGTATCGACATGCGCAAACGAGACTTTTCTTTTTAATTATTTTAGCATAGCGGGGTCCCGAATGCAATAGTTTCCGGGCAAAAAAATCAAAATAAGACAACTTACCCGCGAGTAAACCAAGTGATAATTTTATTTGATATATTTGAAACGGAGTGAGGCAGAAAATGAAAGACTTGCGCTGCGGAAAAAAAGTTCGCAAAAGCTTTTCCCGCATAGACGAAATCACCGAAATGCCGAACCTTATCGAGGTCCAGAAGAAGTCCTATCAATGGTTCCTCGACAAAGGTCTCAGAGAGGTCTTTCGTGACGTAGGCGCCATAACCGATTACACCGGCAACTTAGAGCTCACCTTCCTTGATTACAAGCTGGACGATACTCCGAAATACAGCGTCATAGAGTGCAAAGAGCGCGACGCGACATACGCGGCTCCTCTTCGTGTCCGTATGCGTCTCCGCAACAAGGAGACGGAGGAGATAAAGGAGCAGGAGATATTCATGGGCGACTTCCAGCTCATGACCGACTCGGGCACCTTTATCATCAACGGCGCGGAGCGTGTCGTCGTTTCCCAGATCGTAAGGAGCCCCGGAGTTTACTTCGAGGTCAACTCCGAGCGTCCCGAGAGAAACACGATAAACGGCACCGTCATCCCTTACAGGGGCGCGTGGCTCGAATACGAGACCGACGTGAACGACGTTTTCTGGACCAGGATAGATAAAAACCGCAAGCTGCCCGTAACTTCGCTCATAAGGATACTCGGCGTCGAGACCGACCCCGAGATCTTCGATATGTTCGGAGAGGACGAGGTCCTTCGCGCAACGATGGAGAAGGACGTCGAAGTCAAGAACGCCGATCAGGCATACATCGAGATATATAAGAAGCTCCGTCCGGGCGAGCCCCCCACGATAGACAGCGCACACAGCCTTATAAACGGACTCTTCTTCGATTCCAAGAGATACGATCTGTCGGACGTCGGCAGATACAAGTTCAATAAAAAGCTTTCGATCGCCAAGCGTATAGCCGGAAGAAAGCTTACCCGTCCTCTCGTCAACACGATCACCGGCGAGATAGTCATGAAGGCGGGCAAGGTCATTTCCCGCGAGGACGCCGAAAAGTTCGAGAGACAGGGCGTATGCGAAGCATGGGTCGAGGCGCCCGACGGCTCCGAAATCAAATGCTTCTCGAACGGCATGGTATGGATACACGAGGTCACCGGCCTTTCCGAAAAGGAAGTCGCCGAGGCGGGAATAAAGGAGCGCGTCCGCAGAGAGCCCCTTTTGAAGCTCATGGCCGAAAACAGCTCCAAGAAGGATCTTCTTGAGGCCGTCAAGGAGAACAAGGAAGAGCTTCTTCCCAACCACATCCTTGCAGAGGATATCCTCGCTTCCGTCAACTATCTGCTCAACCTGAACCGCGGCGTCGGCACCTACGACGACATAGACCACCTCGGCAACCGCCGTCTCCGCTCGGTGGGAGAGCTTCTGCAGAACCAGTTCAGGATAGGTTTTTCGAGGATGGAGCGCGTCATCCGCGAAAGGATGACCATTCAGGACCTCGACATAGTCACTCCGCAGAGCCTTGTCAACATCCGTCCCGTGACCGCGGCGATAAAAGAGTTCTTCGGATCCTCTCCGCTGTCCCAGTTCATGGATCAGACGAACCCGCTCGCAGAGCTCACGCATAAGCGCCGTATGTCGGCGCTCGGCCCCGGCGGTCTTTCCAGAGACCGTGCAAACTTCGAAGTCAGAGACGTTCATTACAGCCATTACGGAAGGCTTTGCCCGATAGAGACCCCCGAAGGCCCGAACATCGGTCTTATATCCTATCTTGCGACCTATGCGAGGATCAACGATTACGGCTTTATAGAGGCGCCTTACCGCATCATCGACAAAAAGACGGGAAAGGTCACGGACGAGGTCCGTTACATGACCGCCGACATGGAGGACGAATATATCATCGCCCAGGCGAACGAGCCGCTCGACGAAAACGGAAGGATCAAGGCGCCCCGCGTCACCTGCCGCCATCTCGCCGAGGTCATAGAGGTCGAGCGCGAAAAGGTAGACCTTATAGACGTATCGCCCAAGATGATGGTCTCGGTCGCGACGGCAATGATACCCTTCCTTGAAAACGACGACGCGAACCGCGCGCTGATGGGCTCCAACATGCAGAGACAGGCAGTCCCGCTCCTTACGACCGAGGCGCCCGTTGTCGCAACGGGCATCGAGTATAAGGCGGCTGTCGATTCGGGCACCGTCCCGCTCGCAAAGGACGACGGTATAGTCACGAGAGTCTGCGCCGATGCCGTCACCATAAAATACGATAATCTGGGCGAGCAGACCCACAAGCTCATAAAGTTCCTCCGCTCCAACCAGGGCACCTGCGTCAACCAGCGCCCGGTCGTCAAGGTCGGAGACGTCGTCAAGAAGGGCGACGTGATCGCCGACGGCGCCTCTACGGCGAACGGCGAGATCGCGCTCGGCAAAAATGCTCTCATAGGCTTTATGACGTGGGAAGGCTACAACTACGAAGACGCGGTTCTTCTCAACGAGCGTCTTGTGCGCGACGACGTATATACCTCCATCCATATAGAGGAATACGAGACAGAGGCAAGAGATACCAAGCTCGGACCCGAGGACATTTCCAGAGATATACCCAACGTCGGCGAAGACGCTCTGCGCGATCTTGACGAGCGCGGCATCATCCGCATCGGCGCCGAGGTCCATGCCGGAGACATACTCGTCGGCAAGCTCACCCCCAAGGGCGAGACAGAGCTTACGGCAGAGGAGCGCCTGCTCCGCGCCATATTCGGAGAAAAGGCGAGAGAGATGAGAGACACTTCTCTCAGAGTCCCGCACGGCGAGTCGGGAATAGTCGTCGACGTAAAGGTCTTCACGAGGCAGAACGGCGACGAGCTCACCCCGGGCGTCAATATGGTCGTCCGCTGCTATATCGCTCAGAAGAGAAAGATATCCGTCGGCGACAAGATGGCCGGCCGTCACGGAAACAAGGGCGTCGTTTCGCGCATACTCCCGCAGGAGGATATGCCCTTCCTGCCCGACGGCACGCCGCTCGACATAGTGCTCAACCCGCTCGGCGTTCCTTCGCGTATGAATATAGGACAGGTCCTGGAGGTCCATCTCGGCTACGCCGCAAAGGCGCTCGGCATCGAGGTCGCGACCCCGGTCTTCGACGGTGCAAAGGAAGCCGACATCAGAGAGCTTCTCAAGAAGGCGGGCCTCCGTGAAGACGGCAAGACCATACTTTACGACGGCAGAACGGGACTCCCCTTCGACAATCCGGTCACTGTCGGATATATGTATTATCTCAAGCTGCATCATCTTGTCGACGATAAGATCCATGCCCGTTCCACCGGCCCCTACAGCCTGGTAACGCAGCAGCCTCTCGGCGGCAAGGCGCAGTTCGGCGGACAGCGCTTCGGCGAAATGGAAGTCTGGGCGCTCGAAGCATACGGCGCGGCGTATACTCTCCAGGAGATACTGACCGTCAAGTCGGACGATATCGTCGGAAGAGTAAAGACCTATGAAGCGATAGTCAAGGGACACAACGTCCCGAGAGCCGGCGTGCCCGAGTCCTTCAAGGTCCTTGTCAAAGAGCTTCAGAGCCTCGGACTCGATATCCGCGTGCTCAATAAGAACATGCAGGAGATCGAGCTCGTCGACGACGACGATGACGACGACGGCTTTGAAAGGACCCTTCGCGACGAGGCGGCTTATGCCGACGACAAGGAGTTCGAGAACGCGGGCTACGGGCTCGAGAACGCCGACGGGACCGCCGCTGAGCCCAATGCGTCCGATGAGGACGATTTTGACGACTCCGCCAGCGAGAACGCCGAGTTTGAAAAGGACTATCCCGGCGCCGATGAGCAAAACGTTTGAAAGTGGAGGGCAGAATAATGGCAGATATGACATTTGAAGCAATTAAAATTGCACTTGCATCTCCGGAGCTTATAAGACAGTGGTCATACGGCGAAGTTAAAAAGCCGGAGACGATAAATTACCGCACCCTGAAGCCCGAAAGGGACGGACTTTTCTGCGAAAGGATCTTCGGGCCCACCAAGGACTGGGAATGCCATTGCGGAAAATATAAAAAGGTCCGCTTCAAGGGCAAGATATGCGATAAATGCGGAGTCGAGGTCACGCGTGCCAAGGTCCGCCGCGAACGCATGGGTCATATAGAGCTTGCTGCTCCGGTCTCTCATATATGGTATTTCAAGGGTATCCCGTCGAGGATGGGACTTATCCTCGATATGTCGCCGAAGGTGCTTGAAAAGGTCCTTTATTTCGCGGCATACATCGTGACCGATCCGGGCGATACGAGACTTGAAAAGAAACAGATACTGTCCGAGAAGGAATACCGCGAGAACGTCGAAATGTACGGCGAGGAGAGCTTCAAGGCGGAAATGGGCGCCGAGGCTGTCAAAAAGCTGCTTGCCGAGATAGACCTTGACGAGCTCGACGCGTCTCTCCGCGCAGAGCTTGCGGAAGCCAACGGACAGAAGCGCATGCGCATAGTCAAGAGACTTGAGGTCGTAGAGGCGTTCAAGACCTCGGGCAACCGTCCCGAGTGGATGATAATGGACGTCATCCCGGTCATCCCGCCCGAACTGCGCCCGATGGTCCAGCTCGACGGCGGCAGATTCGCGACCTCCGATCTCAACGATCTTTACAGGCGCGTTATAAACCGCAACAACAGACTCAACCGTCTTTTGGAGCTCGGCGCGCCCGACATAATCGTGCGCAACGAAAAGCGTATGCTCCAGGAAGCGGTAGACGCACTCATAGACAACGGCAGACGCGGCAGGCCGGTCACCGGTCCCTCCAACCGTCCGCTCAAATCCCTTTCCGACATGCTCAAGGGCAAGCAGGGAAGATTCCGTCAGAACCTTCTCGGCAAGCGTGTCGACTATTCCGGACGTTCGGTCATAGTCGTCGGACCCGAGCTCAAGACCCCCGAGATCGTCATCCGGAACGAGAAGC
>JAEEGL010691464.1_pt1 | contig 13615 bp, 8 predicted proteins | sample 9134231 | NCBI WGS metagenome assembly JAEEGL01 (sample SAMN16246548, study PRJNA631951) | gut metagenome | biome: gut microbiome; feature: rumen; material: fiber-attached | host: Bos | place: Iran: Karaj | collected 2018-10
ATATCATTATAAAAATATTAAATAAATAAATATAAATATTAATGTTTACAAAATTTTTTTGGATAATTATTAGGATAATTCTCACATATTTCATTATAATAATCAGATTTTTTTGCATATTTCCACCAATCTTTTTTTTTATATTGTCTTTTTTTAATCCAAGGTTTATATGTCATATGTAAAATTCCAGGATTTAAATAAGCATTTTCTAATTCTATATCTGTATATTTATTTTTAAATCTAATATTTTTATATTTTTGAAATAACTTTTTTTTACTTTTATAATTGAATATTCCATATTTTGCAGGTAAAATTCCAATTTTTTCATATGAAACTGCATTAATTACAGTTTGATCATATTGAATTAATTGTTTTCTTTTTTTTATGATAAAATCATCAAAAATTTGAGTCATATTATCTTTTCTTAATTCTTTTAAATTAATTAACATTACTCCAACACAAATACAATGATCATTATTTTTTGTTATATGATCAACACATTCTGGAAAATTATCAAGTAAACCTTTATAATAATAATTAGTCATATCTATATTATATAATTCTTGTAAATCAATATATGTTAAAGTATCACCATCTAAATATATAATTTTATCTATTTCTGGTAATAATTCTGATAATGATAATTTATAATATGCTGCTGGTGGCTTTTTTTTTCTTATTTTTTTTAATTTTTTTAACTTTATATATTTATTTTTCATATTTATAAAATTGAACTTACATTTTTTAAAATATTTCTTTTCAAAACTTTTTAATTTTTCTTTATTGATTTCTGTAAAGTTATCTGAATGAAGAATAAAAAAAGTATATTTTGTTTCTTTAAATGCATTTTCTAATATTGATGTTATTGAAACAATTGTTGGATAAATATATTCATTATCAAGAGACATTGTAATAGGAATATTCATATTTTCAATTTTTATTTTATCTATTTTTTCAGTCAATTTTGTTTTATTATATTTTTTATTTTTATTTTCTTTTTTATATTCATTATTATTTCTATTTATGAATTATTTTATTATTTTACTTATTTTTTGGTTCATTTTTATATGTTATTTGATAAAAATAAGTAATTAAAATTGGAATTGGTATTAATAAAAGGTATATTTTTTTCATTTTTTTACGATTTGATGAAAAAAATATTAAATATTAAATAAAGAGGTTAAAAAAATAAAATTTAAATTTAAAATATTATATTAAATAATTAATTTTTTAAAAATTTATTCATATGAAGAAATTAATTCACCTGAAAGATTATTATATATTTCTTTCTTACAGTATTTTTGATAGATAAAAAAACTAATTAAAATGATAAAAATAACAATACAAATAAAAATAAAAACATAGAAAAAAGTAGAATAATTATTCATTTTTTTTCTTTTTTCTTCTTCTTCTTTTTTTCTTTTTTCTTCTTCTTCTTTTTTTCTTTTTTCTTCTTCTTCTTTTTTTTTTCTTTCTTCTTCTTCTTTTTTTTTTCTTTCTTCTTCTTCTTTTTTTTTATCTTCATCACAAAAATCAATAATACATTTTTTATGATAATAATCAAAAATATAACCTTTAGAACAAAAAGAAGCTTGACATAAACTTTTATTCCATAAATTATTATTTCCACAAACAAAACCTCCAAAAGTATAATTATTATCAAATTTACATTCATCACTAATTAAAAGTAAATTTTTATTTTCAAAATTACATTCATTTTTATATTTATTAACAATATTTAAACCATAATTAACAAAATCAAAATATTTCTCATCAAAATATTCTCCATAAATATTACTTCTTTCATCAATTAAATTAATTAAAAATTCTCTTGGTATATGTAAAATATTATTATTTAAATAAGAATCATCATAACTTTCTTCTAAAGTAACAAATAAAGATAAATTAAATAATTTTAAAAATAAAATATTTTCATCTTGAGAAAAATTAAATTCTAAAATATCCATTGAAGAAGGAGATTGACTTGAATTAAACTTATCTTTTTTTTTTTTATTTGAAGGATTTCCATTATAACCTATTATGATACCATTTCCAGATTCTTGTATATCTTTTATAAAAAAAGAAGTTGCACTATATGAATATGAATCAGTAAAAATTATTATTTCTGTTGGTTTTCTTTTTTTATATTTTGGAATATAATTTTTTAATTTATTGAATATTATATAAAATTCTAATGAATTATAAATTTTTGTTCTATTATGTTTTATATTTTTATTATATTCTTCTATGAAAGTTTCAATTTTTTCTTCTCCTGATTTTAATTCACATTTTTCTAAATCTAAATAAATTGATTCTTTCATGTTATTTATTGTTTTTTCTGTTGATCTTTTACTAAAACGAAGTTTTGTCATTGAATTTTCAAAATTTAATATTTTTTGAAAAAATGAACTAAATGCACTACTTCCGCCTGAATTATTTGATTCTATTATTATTATAGGATATGAATTTAATGAAAAAGATTCCATCATTTCTTTGAAAAATAATGTTGTTTCTTCAATTTTATTAAAGTCAAATGAGGTTTGAAGTATGATATTTACTTTTAAATCATTGTCTATTTTATATTTTATTTTATCTTCAAAATTTTTATCCCAAATTATTATTTTGTTGTTATTATTTTTATTTGAAATTTTTTTATTACTATTATTATTATTATTATTATTTGATTTTAGGAAATTTTGTTCTAGTTGTATTAATGAAGGTGGATTTATTATGTTTGAATATTGAGATATTTCATTTTGGAAATATTTATTAAATTCATTTGATTTTTTATTCATTCTATATATTCTATAATCTAAAGTTATTTTTTTCGAATTTTCAAATTCAATTTCAATATTTGTCATTTCTTCATATTTTAAAGATAAAGGACGAATCATTGGAAAATCATTTATTTTATTTAAATTAAAAGTAAATTGAGCATGTTCATCTTTCAATAATTTATAACCAAAATTTTGTATATAATCAAATGGCTCTTGATTATTAATTTTTATTATTTTATAATCTTGTTTTTCAATAATTTCATTTATTAAATCTTGACTAAAAAATTTTTTACCTTCTTCATATAATTTTAAATATAAATAATTATTATCATTTTTACTTATAACATAATATTTAATTGGAATAATTGCATAAAATTGAGAAATAATATCATAATTATAAAAACCTAAATGTAAATCTTTTGTTAAATATAAAGTTTCTCTTAAATTTTTATAAAAGTTAAAATAACTTGTATTTTTTGTATTAATTGAATTTAATTTTTCAATTAAATCAAATGAGTCAGTAAAAGGTTTTGGAGGAGCTTTTAATATATCTAAATATACATAATAATTGTTTATTACTTTTATTATATTTTCTTTTATTAATGTATAATTTTCTTCTGATAATTTATGTAAATTTATTAAATTTATCCATTCTGAAAATGAAAAATTAGAATATTGATTATTATTTATCACATATTTTAAATTTTGGAATAGTAATATTAATAATAAAACTGAAATGTTTTTATAAAACATTTTGTTTTAATTTAATATTTATTAAAAAATTTTCTAATCATTTTCAAAATTTATAATTTTCTTTCATAAAAAATGACAAATAAAATGAAAATAAAAAAAGGGGATTGCGCATAGGAAATTGGGCATTAGGGATTGGGCCCAATCCCCAATCCCCAATCCCCAATCCACATTCCCCAATATAGATAAAAAAAAATACATTGATTTAAAAATAATCATTAAAAATTTTAAATAAAACAATAATATAAATATTATATAAAAACAAAATATATTTAAAAAAATTCTTCAAATAAAATTGATTGATTATTGATTAAAAATTATATTAAAAAATTTTAAAAAAATTTTAAAAGAATTAAATGGAAGGAGAAGGGACAAAATTATATTATTTTAATGCTAATGGAAGAGCAATGATAATAAGAGCTATTTTATATTATTCAAAAACCAAATTTGAAAATATTTTAATAGCGAAAGAAAATTGGAAAACAGAAAAAAAGAGTGGTAAATTTCAATATGAACAATTACCAATGTTAGAATTTGAAGGAAAAAAATATGTTCAATCTCATGCAATAGAGCTTTTATTAGGAAGAGCTTTTAATTTATATGGTAAAGACAACGAAGAAGATTATCAAATAAATGTTTTATTAGATTCTTTTGATGATTTATTTTCCGTTTTTAAACATATTTATGATCCAATTACTGAAGAAGATAAACAGCATATTGAAGATTATAAAAGAGCTCTTTTAAATAAATATGAATTTTTTGCTGAAGCTTGTGAAAAAAAATATATTTCTTATGGTACTAAAAAATATTTTTTAGGAGAAAAATTTTCACTAGCTGATATTTTTTTAACTTGTGTTTTTAATTATTATGCTGATTTAATGGGGATTGAAAAAAATTTTGAAGAACATGCACCTAAATTATATAAAGTTATTCAAGAAGTTAAAAATAATGAATTAAAAGAATTTTATGAAAAAGCTTATTTTAAAGATGCAGAATTTTAAAAAAATAAAAATAATTTATTTTAATATTAAGAATATTCACATAAATTTAATTAATAAAATTTCTATTTAATTGTCATCAATTTTTACTTTTTCTACTTCATTGAAATTAACTTCCATATTTTCAAATTTCGGAAAATCATTAGAATTAAACACTAATTTAAATCTTCCAGTATCAATTGTTTTTCTATCTTTCTCATCTTTTAATTGTTCTTCAGCATAATCAATAACAACTTTAATTAAATCTTGACTGGCAATTTTAACTAATTTTTCAGTTACTTTAGTGGAATAAGACCAATCTGGAGAAGCATTAATTTCAATTAAATAAACATTTAATTTATCATCAACCATAATATCATATCCAAACATTTCATGAGTATTTTTCCTTTGAAAAATTTTATGTTTAGCACTTTGAAGAGAATAAATTACAATTTTTTTAATTTTTTCTTTAATTTCAGGCCAATAATCTTTCCCATAATATTCAATTAAATAATTACTAAATTGATCAATTTCCCACATATCACCAATTATATTAGTTTCATTGAATTTTTCACTATGTTTAGCAATAGAATTATTAGTTAATTGACTAAAGATATTTTTAAAATCATTTATGTTAAAATCTTCTGCTGAAAATCTGACATAAGGAGTATCAAACATCCAAATTGTTAAAGGAGATAAATCAGTTACTAAAACCCATTGTCTAATATCAAATTTTCTATTATGAATTATTAAGGGGTTTTCTATATATTTTTGTATTATTGTTTGATCATATAATTTAACATCTGATAATATGTCATTTAATTGATCTATACAATGAATTCCTCTTCCACGAGATTTTCCTCCTGGTTTTACTATCCATAAATTTTTATATCCATCAAATGAATATTCTGGTAAATGATTTTTGATTAAATTTAATAATTCCTTTATTTCTGGAATTTTATTTTCATAATTTTCATTTTCTTTTCTTTTATTTGGACGAGGATGGGTTTTATTTTCTTTTAAATAATCTTCTTTCCATTTATTTTCTTTTTCTTCTTTTGTCATTTTTGGTTTTTTTATGAATTGTATTTCTGGTTCTTCATTCTTATTATTTTCTTCTTCTTCTTCTAATAATTCTTTTTCTCTTCTTTTCATTTCTTCTTCCAATAATTTTTCATTTTCTTTTTGACGCTCATTTTCTCTTTCTAATGCTTTTTGTTTAAACATTTCTTTTATTTCTTCTTCTAATTTTTTTTCATCTTCTATTTTTTCTGAATTATTATCTTTTGATTTTATTACAATATCATTTTCTTTTATTTTTTCTTTATTAATTTTATTTTCTTTTTTTAAATTTATATTTTTTTTAACATCCTTTTTAACACTAATTTTCCTTCCTTCATTAGATAATAATTTTTTTCTAATTAATTTCTCAATATAATCATGATAAATGTTCATATCTTCATCACTTATAATTTCCCATTCTTCATCTGTGATTAAAGGTATTTCATAAGAATTATCTTTATCATTCTTTTTATTTCCAAAAACCCTTCCTTTAACTTTATCAAATCTTTCTTTAACATTAATTTCTTCTTTGAAAATAGGTAATTTCCTTTTAATAATTGAAATAGCAGTATCAACAACTTCTTTATTAACATTGATTCCATTTTTAATTATGGTTTCTTTTAAAATAGAAATTGCTTTATTTGTTTTAAAATCTTCAATAAAATCTTCAAAATCATTTTTTTCAGTTAATTCATATGCTCTAGGAAAGAAATTATCAATGTTGATTTCTTTAAAATATAAATTTTTTAAATTATTTAATAATCCACTTTTTCTAGTTATTTCATTAGCTTTCCAAAAGTGACCTGACATTTGATTTGGTTTTAATTCTTGATGAGGAACTTTATTACTTTTAACAGTGTATATATAATCAAATGATCTGTCATTTTCATCTTTTAATTTTTTCCATCCCCTTTTTAATAGTTCTGCTTCTATATCTCTAAAACCGCCAATTAATAAAAATGATTTTTGTTTATTTTCTTCTTTCTTTTCTTCTTCTTTTTCTTTTGGAATTTCTAAGTTTTTTTCCTCTTTTTTTTCTTCTTCTATTATTACTTTTGTTTCTTTGTCTTCTTTTATATATATCATCACATCATTCGGTTTTTGTTGTTTGAATTTATTTTTTGATATTTCTTTGAAGATTTTATTATAATTTATTATTTTTTCTTTGAATTTTGATATTTGCTCATTCGATGTAAGAATTCTATTATAAGATGGGTGTTTGTATTTTGTATACAAGTGAAATATTTTATTTTCATCACAGACCTTTTCCATATGATATTTTAAATATTATTTTATATTATTTTATATATTTTTTAAAATTATTTTTAAATTAATTATTTTTTTTTAATTTTACATAATTTTATGGATGAAAAAGGAATTGAATTACAAGAAATTAATACAATGAAAGAAACTTTTGTGAATGGGAATTTTAATAATAATGCAAGAAGTTCAACTAATAATTTTTTATTAATAAATCAAAAAGAAACTGAAAGTTTAAAAGAAACTCTTCCTAATATAAGAAAAGCTTCATCAATTAAAGACCAAAAAATTAATAGAAATGAAGATGATAAAAAAGGATGTATTTTTACATCTTTTTTGTCATGTTTAAAATACATAGATATTATAAGAGAAAGAAAATTAAGTGTTCAAGTTGGAATTGTATATACTATTTTAATATTAATGTTTATTATAATGATTATCATATTTAAAATTCTACAAATGAATGAATTATTTGTAACACAAGCAGATAAAAACTATTATCAAAGTATTGTATCAGAAATGATTGATATTCAAAGACAAGTCAAAATTCAAATTGATACTATAAATAACGATGAATATGTTTCAATATTAAATGAAAATTTATATTTTATGAAATTATATACAGAAGAATTAATTACTATTAACAATTTTACTTCAGATATTTTCAGAGATAATTTAAATCATTTTGGAAAAAATTATGATAATATAGAAAAAAATTCAAATTTTACTTTAAATCCAAATTTAAGTGAAATGGTTGAGCCAAATAAAAGTATATCAAATTTAATTCCTTTTTATTATTATTTAACTCCAGTAATTTATCAAAATTATTTCTCCCAAGGAATTCCTATAGTAAATTTTTACTTTTTTGGTAATTTAAATGAAGAGCCTCAAAATTGTTCAGAGAATTTTTACTTTAAATATCCTTTAGAAGAAGCTTATAAAGGTTCTGATTCTCTTCCAAAAAATAATAAAATTTATGATTATATTTTAGACCCAGTAACAGAATGTTCAGAAATACCAAATGATATTAACAGAACAATAAATTGGTTTTATTATCTTGAAAAATCAAAAGACCCAAAATTTATAAATTTAGTAAAAGTAAATGAAGATAATGAAAGAGAAGATTATATTATGTTTTATTATAATTTTAATATAAGTATAGTAAAAAATTATTCAATGACTATTGCAATTAAAATTTTAAAAAATAATATGACTTGGCCTTTCATCAAATTAAATGAATTTAATGATACTAAAAATTATGATTTTTTTTCACTCATAAATTTTAGTGAAAAATTAAAGCATATAAATATTACTCAATTTATAGATGAAAAGATATATAAATATGAATATGATATTGATGATAGTAATACTATAATTTTTAAAACACCAAAGTTTATAGGAGATATTTTTAAATATTCAATGATACCAAATTCATTATTAGATCCAACTGATAAGGAATATGATATAAATATAAATTCTTTGTTATTAAAATATGATGAAATGGATTCAATAAAAGATAATTTTAATGTAAATTATCATTTTAAAAAAGATTCAAGAATTTATGAATTGATTGTTTTTTTAAATAAATTTTTATTATATAGGGAAAAATATCAAAATTTAACATTGAAAGAACAAATTAAAATTCAAACAGAAGATGAGCATTTATGTAATTTAAAAGATTATGATGAATATTATAACTATATTAGTCAATATTATAATTGTTTTGATGATTATTGTTTTTATAATGATTGTGATATGCAAGATAAATTTTATATACCACCTGAAAAACTCAGATTTATGCCAAATTGTTATTGTATTCCTTTATATTGTGGCGATAAATTTACATTTCAAACTCAATTTCATAAAGATATGATTAAAAAATTGGAGATTAAGGATTCAAATGAAAATTACAATAATTTAAATTATACATATGTTTCAGATAATTATGATGAGGAAAATGAATTCTCATATAATTCAATAATTGATGTTTATTTTAATAGAAAAGAAAATTACTTTAAATGTAAAATTCCTTTTTATCAAAAAAATAAATCTAATTCAACTTTTAATACAAAAATATTTTTAAGTAAATTAACTTATGATCAAAATATAAATATGTTATTATTTTTTTTAATGAATAATCAAGATATTGATGAAATAATTGAAATATTCAAAGAAAAATTCAATTATACAAAAAATAGTATTTATGGAATTTATTTTTTATTAATGATTTTTGTTTCAGTGATATTAATATTATTCATAATTAAACAAGTAAATAATTTAACTGAAAGAATGACAAAAATAAAGGAAATAAGAAGTTCTATTATAAGTAGTGGAAATTTAGAAAATAAAAAGAAAGAAATGAATCAAAATAATAATAATAAATATCCTAAAGAAACTAATGAAAAGCCAGATTTAGAAAGTTTCATATCAAATGAATTTGAGACAGAATCTTTAACAAATAATAATAATAATAAACAATTTGAAAATGAAAAAAATAAAAAAAATATATTAGAAGTAGATGAATTAGATGCATTAATTAACATAATCAATGATAATTTAAATGATTTTAAAATTGAATTTAATGTAAATGAAAATATGAATGATAGTATAAATGCGATAAAAAAACAATATAATGAAATAATGAAAGTAAATGAATATAAAAACAAACTTTTACCTAAAAATGAAGATTTAATAAATGATTATTTTGACCGAAATTCTTCTATTATTCAAACAAATTCAAATTTAAATTCTTCTTCACACAAAAGTATTTGGAATATATATAAAAATGAAAAAAAGACAATAAAAGAAAACAATGAAGTTAAAAAAGATGATTTGTCTTTAAAGATTTTTTATGAATTATTATCTTTATCAACAAGTGAAATTGATTTTAGTAATATAAAAACTAATTTTTATTATAGAGATAATAATGCTCCTCCTTTATTAAATTTTGAAGAAACAATAAATAAATTAAGTGAAGGTGATGTAAGTGGAAATGGAGAAATTACTAATCAAGAGAAATTACAAAATGCTATTAATTATTATTATAATCAAATTCACTGTTATTGGAAGAAACAATATGATTTACAAAAAAAAAAGGATGAAATATAAATTAATTATTAACTAATTCTAATTATAAATTTTACTATTTAATATTAAATTATGTTTTAATTTTTATTGTCATAAGAGAGTATTGTCTCTGTCTAATCCAGTTTCTTTTTTTTTATTTAATTTAAAAACCATTTTTTCATTTTTTTCATCTTCATGTTGAATCGTCTCTCTAAAATTTATTATTTTTTTATATTTTGCATTTCATTCTTTTTTTATTAACTTCTGCTTTAAAATATAAAAAGAAAGAGATTAATTACTCTTTCTGTTATTTTTCCTTTTTCAATACAAAAGATTAGACCATGAATAAAAATAATATTATTAAAAAATTTTTAATATTAAAAAATTGGGATTTTCATTTTTTTTTAAATAAGAAAATATTCAAAAAAAGAAAACTACCCTCCATATTTAGATATAATTTCTATAACAATTATTAAATTGTTTACCTTTTTCTCTATGGACTGCTATAATACCTATAATCATATTAAGATAAATTGACTTTTAACCAAAATTTTAGGAAAAAAGTAAAAGATATATAAAATAAATTATTAATATTTTTCCTTCTTATTATATTTTTTTTCCAATTTTTTCATGAAATTCATATTATACTCAAGTACTATCTTCAATCATATTATGTAATTCATTACAAATGTCATTTTCAGAATATCCAGAATTTTACAATAGGAAGAAATTCAATTTATTAATCCAATTGAATTTTTTCATCATTATTTTTATCTACTTGATTAAATAATTTATTTAAATTTAATTTTGTAAAATTTGATTTCCAATTTTTTTAATGTTTTATTTCTGACTATTATTTTATTATTATGAATATTCATTAAAATAAAATGAGCTTAATATTTCATTGTTATTAACTAAATTACTTGATTTAATGTTATACACTTTAGAACTAATATTTTTACTATCTATTTTTATTTAATTTATTGAATGATTGTAATTTATTTAAAAAATAAGATATTTAATTTTCAATAAATTTAAAATAATAGTTTTATTATAATTAATGAAATACATAAAAAATAAAAAAAATTCCAATAACTAAAAAAAATAATGTCATTCTATTTCTTTTTACTTCTTTATTATCTGGTAATCTAATGTTTTCGTTATCATTATTGTTAACTCCATAATAACCTAAACCATTTAAAATAGTATGATAAAAAGAAGGTCTTGAATTATTTCTTCTAGGTTCATTTCTTTGTGCTTGAGGTCTATCGTCAATTTCATCTTTATCATTATTATTATTTGTATATAATTTTACTATTCTATCCATTTCAATTCCATTTTTACATATTGGACATATTAAAACATTTTGAGAATCCAACCAATTTTTTAAACAATGCCAACAAAATATATGACCACATTGAGTTGCAACAGGGAGCCTTGTTGGCCCTAAACAAATTATACATTCTAAGTTATTGTCTAAACTCATTTTTTTAAATTATATTTTTTTATGATTATTTTTTGATTAATTATATTATTTTATTTTTTATTTCTCAAAAAATAATCTTTTAATGAGAGTTTTTTTTCAATTAACTTAATTCTTTATTTTATTATATATTGATCTTCTCATAAATATATTTCATTTTTTCATCTTTTTTGAAATATTCCATTAAATTTAATTCTTGACCAAAACTAATTTCCAATTCCAGATATTTAATTAAGTTATTATACATTAAAACTCCATTTATAAAAAAGAATAAATACTTCTTTTTTCAAATTTTTAAAATAATTATCCATTTTATTTTGTGTTATGTACTTAACCCATAATGAAAATAATTCAATTTTATTCTTAAAATAATTGATTTAAATATTATGGAGTAATCCGTTACTGTTGTTTTCTTTGTAATATTTAGTTAACTGTAATTTTATTTATCAAAAATGTAAGGATAAATGTCGATTGGTGAATTTTTTCAATAATCAAAACTAATTATTTAAAATATTTAAACCAATTACTGAAAAAAATAAAATATTTTATCTTATTATTGTATAATCATACAATAATTAAAAATAGATTAAAAATTATATAGATGAAAATATATCATCATTTTTGTTTATTTTGATTAATCAATTTATTTTTCATTAATCCTGATTCATTAAAGACATTATCATATTTATCTTTTTGCTTAATTGAGTCTATAACTTTTTAAACTCTTTTTTCTATTGTTCTAAATATAATATATCATCATTCAATCATTAATATTTTAAATTTCTTGTAATTCAACATATTTAAATACTCTTTTTATTGTTTTTGAGAAATGACATTTTTATCATAGTAAATTTCTACTTACTTATTTCTTTATCTTATTATTACATTAATAATTTCTCCTCAATAATATAGTTATTTCAAAGAGGAAAATAGGTTAATATTTACAATTTCTAGATATATTTAATTTTACTTCATCCACACTATATTAAAAAAATAAAAAAGACTCTCAAAAATTCTGCTATCTCCTTAATTTAATGTTTTCAATTCTGTTCTTCATATCTTTCTTTATGATGTTTTATGGAATTTCTTTTTTCTCTTAATTACATTATCACATGAATTTACGTCAGTTATTAAGAAATAAACAAATACCAATTAAAGAAAAACTTAGATAAGTTTAATAAATCAAATATAATATAATAAAAGTTTAGCTTCTCTAGGAGGGGTATTGTAAAGACAATTAGAAGAGTGAAATGAAAGAATCCGGATTTTTTGAAGTTATCTTTCCAAGAAAAAAGAATAAATTTTGTAGATTTGAATAAAAATTATTTACCCACTCAAAATAGAAAATACACTAAAATCTTTCAATCTATCATTAAATTAAACACAACTATCTTTTAAAAATATAAAACCAAATTTTTTTTAATGGTTTTCTTATATAAAAAGAATCACAGTTTGAAATGGTCTACTATTTAAAATTATTTCTCACATTGAACTATTGTTAGACTAATATATAATTTTTAAAAATTTATTTTTTTAATTATAATTATTAATTATAATTTAAACAAAAAATAGGCATATTAATAATATAAAGGTCAAAAATGAATAGCAATGTTCTCAGGAGAAGCAGAATAATAAAATATAGAAAATAAAATGACTTGGAAATTTATTCTTAAATGAGAGATGAAAATCCAAATATAAATAAGCTTCAAACATAAAGTTCAGAAACAGAAGAATTAACCAAACATTTAGTCAGGTTTAATAAGGATGAAGTAGCAAAAATTAATAAAGAATTTATACCATTTATACACTCATTTAGGATAAATTCAAATAACAACATATTATGGTATAAAAGAATACAATATGCTGGAAAAAAATATATAATGAGTCAATCTATGAAAACATTATCTAGCAATCTTATTAATTATTATTATACTTTACATAATACTAATATTAAAAATAAAGTTGAAACTAAATTAGGAAAAATTAAAAAATAATTGTTCTGGATTATTGGAGAGGTTGGAATACCAATCACATGGAGAGAAGGGGAATGGGGACATTCTTCAATTATCCATTATATTTACCTTATATTTTTATTATTTTCATATTTTAAAATATTTTAATTTATATTTTTTATTTTTTTAATTTTATTTTTTTTATTTATTTTTTTTACTTTTTATTTTCATTTATTATTTTGATTTATCAATGATATGGGGATTGGGGATTGGGGATTGGGGATTGGG
>JAEEGL010874164.1_pt1 | contig 13615 bp, 10 predicted proteins | sample 9134231 | NCBI WGS metagenome assembly JAEEGL01 (sample SAMN16246548, study PRJNA631951) | gut metagenome | biome: gut microbiome; feature: rumen; material: fiber-attached | host: Bos | place: Iran: Karaj | collected 2018-10
GATTCTCGATGAGGTTAGGTACTTCGATTACTTCGTTGATCTTGGAGTAAGACTGACGTTCTGTCTTGCCTTGTTTAACGGAATGGACCATAGCTAACGAATCACCTCACACAAAGCTTGAAACCTTTGATTTCAAGCGGTTTACAGTGGAAAAGTCTTTTTATTTAACACAAAAGACTAATCCCGTCAAGGAAAAAGGGCATAATACCCCTACCCAATACGACGCAGTAAACAATTATAAAGGGTCGTTCAAGTTATGTCAACAGTTAAGTAAGGAAATCAATAGGTAAACTGCTGAAGCCATCCTTTGTTAACTTCGTACGAAGGATTGTTAGCCTGGAGACCAAGCGACCATTCGTTGATGGAAGCAATGATGAGCTGGTTCTTTACCTGGTACTGCCAGCTGGGTTCATTGCACTCGAAGTAGTAAACATAGATCTTTGTCTTGTCCTGCGAGAGGATGACTGTATAATCGCCCTGGACTCTGGCAGGATCGAAGAGCCACTGACCTGCTTCAACGATATCCGTTGCAAGAGGTGTGTAGCCTGTCTCTGCGCTTGTGTCAGTGAACGAAGCAATCTTGGCACCCGGAGTATATCCGCCGTTGACCATCTCGTTGGTTATTACTGAATTCTGCTTGCAGATGTTGTAGAAGGTCAGGGAATCGACGGGACCGGAGATGATCTGAGCTACCTGAGCCTCAGCGTCAGCCTGGAGCGTAGCGGCATCAGTAGTCGTAAGATCAAGTGTCGTGTTGTTTGTCAGAGTCATGACTCTGTATGTGACTGTAGCCTCTTCGTCAAGGTAGACCTTGTCGAAACGGACTACATAGTATCCGTTGGGAGTGGGAAGAACGGCAACATCGCCCTCGGTTGCTTCGCCGCCGAAGATGAAGTTTGTGAAATCCTCACCGAAATAATCGGTGTAGTCTTTTGTATAAGCCTCGCATCTTGTAGGATCGTTGCCGTCCTCGAAGTTTGCAAGCCTGTCTTCGTCGCCCTTCTCTGTAAGATAATCGATTACGGCCTGACGGAAATCCTCTGTCGTGGCGCCGTAGACAGCGATCTTCTGTGCTGCTTCCTCTGCTGCCGTAAGGTCTGTGACGTTACCTGCGTCATCAGTCTCGCCTGCAATGAAGAAGAAGTTGAAGTCTGCCAGCATATAAGAATCGGATGAAGACTCAAAAGCAGTCTGGATCTGATCCTGGGTAGGCATGAACTTGAACTGGCCGATGTATTCCTGATACTCGTTGGCAAGGATCTCCTTGGCAAGGATGTCCTTATAGATACGTGATGTCATACCTGTGCCGTATACACCGAACAGGTATTGGTCAACAGAAGAGTATCCGTAGAGAGTTGCAGCCATGGTCATGCTCTCGCTCTGATTCTCCGCGATGGCAGCAGCCTGAGAATACTGGAGATATCCGTCCTGCTCAGCCGCACGGTTGACGAGCATCTGATTCATTACCTGCATTCCTGCCTGCTGGAGGATCATGTCGCGGTATGTCTCGCCTGTAGCGGGATTGTATACGTCATCAAGAGTGTCTCTTGTGACATAGCCGTACTGTGAGTACTGCTGGAATACTTCGTTAAAGTGGTAGTTGGTCTCTAATACCGAGATGCTCTCTACCTTCTGCAGGGTAACTCCGTCTGCGGCAGTCTCATAGATCGTCATGCCGGGAAGGAGCTGAGGAATGATACCTGATATATAGATAAACCAGCCGATAACACAAACGGCAATAACACCGATCGTGATACCAACGCCGATCTTAACGTTCTTGGAACTGCTTTTATGTGATTTGTTGTTCTTTGCCATATGGGCGGACCTGCCTTGAATTTAGTGGCTTAAAAAAGCAAAGACTATTATAATTCGGCAAGCCTGATAATGCAAGGAACACTCAAAACGGCCGTTTTACTCGCCTTTACCCTCTTTTTCCTCTTCGTCCGAGCATTCTTCGTTCTCGGGATTTGCGTGGATCATGACTTTGGCAATGGCATTCTCGGCGACCTTGAGCACCTTGATGTCGAGGTTCTTATAATGCACCACCGGCTTCTCGCGTTCTTCGGGAACACGGTCAAGGAGCGAGAGCACAAGACCTGCGATCGTATCGTACTCGTCATCGGTAAGCTCGACGCCTACCGCATCCTCAAGATCGCTGAGCGTCATGTCACCGGCGACGATGTAGTCACCGTTGGACAGTCTTACCAGCTCGTCATCGTCCTCGTCGAACTCATCGCTGATGTTGCCGACAAGCTCTTCAAGGATATCCTCTATGGTGCAGATGCCCATCGTTCCGCCGTATTCATCGACGATAACGGCCATCTGCATGCCTGAACTCTTCATCTCACTGAACAGGGACGATATCTTGCGCGTCTCATGTACGACCAGAGGATCCCTTATATATTTGGTAAGTATAAAAGGATGGTCGTTATCCGGAGGCGTGATGCCGAGGAGGTCCTTGATGTGAAGGATGCCCTCGATGTCGTCTATGGTCTCCCTGTATACGGGTATTCTCGTGAACTTCTCTTCCCTGGCGGTCTTCATGACCTCGTCGTATTCGGCATCGATCGGAAGTGAGACGATCTTCTTCCTGTGCGTCATGATCTCGGCGACTTCCTTGTCATTGAACTCGAAGACATTCTCGATCATCTCTTTCTCGTTGTCTTCGATGTTGCCGGACTCGGAGCCGACATCGACCATCATCCTGATCTCTTCCTCGGTTACGGTCTTGTCGTTCTTGTTCGGATCGATCTTGAACAGACGGAGGATGCCGTTGGTGGAAGCCGTAAGGAGTATGACGAACGGTCTTAATACGATGCTGAAGAAGTTGACGATGCCGGTGACGGCAAATGCCCACTTCTCAGGAAAGGTCTGTGCAATGCGTTTAGGCACGAGTTCGCCAAGGACAAGCGAGAAGTAAGACAGGATGACCGTGATGACAACGGTCCAGAGCGTCTCCATCCATGCATACTGTCCGGCGGGGTCGACAGTCTGGGCAAGCTGTCTTGCGAAATTATTGGCAGCGAAAGCCGATGACAGGAATCCTGCCAGGGTAACACCTACCTGGATGGTTGCAAGAAAACTGCCGGGGGTGTCAATGTACTTGACGATCCTCTTGGCCTTCTTGTTGCCTTCCTCGGCCATCTTGTGCATTTTCGCGTCGTTGAGCGATATCACGGCCATCTCCGTGCCGGAGAAGAACGCGTTGATGAGCACGAAGAAGAAGACTACCAAAAGATCTATAACCGTCTTTAACATTATCTCATCTGATCAAGCAGCATCTTCAGAGTGGTCCTTACCATCTGAGGGTCTGCTTTTCCTTTCAGGGCTCTCATCGACTGTCCGATAAGGAACTGGAAGTTCTTCTCGGAGCCTCCGAGGTACTCGGCTACAGCCTTCTCGTTTGCCGCGAGGACTTCCCTTATGACAGGCTCGATAGCGGAGCTGTCAGATACCTGCGCAAGGTTGTTGGCCTTGATGTACTCTTCGGGATCTACCTTCTCCTCGAAAACTTTCGCGAGGACCTGTCTTCCAGTCTTGCGGTTGACCTTGCCCTCGGAAACGAGGTTGATGATCGTACCCAGGTTCCTGCCGTCGAACTCCATGTCCTCTACTGCGACATGCGCATCCTTGCAGAGCTTGAGGAGGTCCGTCATGATCCAGTTGGATACATCCTTGGGGCTTCCCGTCATCTCGGATGCGGTCTCGAAGACCTTAACGAGCGTAGTGGCTCCCGTGATGATCTCAGCATCATACTCGGGCAGGCCCATCTCGCTTACATATCTCTCGCGCTTTGCGTCTGCAAACTCGGGCAGCTCGGATCTTACCTGCTCGAGGTGCTCTTCGGAGATCTCGATCGGCATGAGGTCCGGATCGGGGAAATACTTGTAATCCTGCGCATTCTCCTTGGAACGCATCGCATATGTGTATTCCTTCTCGTCGTCCCAGCGTCTTGTCTCCTGTACGACCTTGCCGCCTTCTTCGATGAGGTCGATCTGTCTGTCGCGCTCATACTCTATGGCACGCTCGATAGCCTTGAAGCTTGCGATGTTCTTCATCTCGGTCCTTGTGCCGAACTCCTTCTGGCCGACAGGTCTTACCGAGAGGTTGACGTCTGCTCTCATGGAGCCTTCCTGCATCTTGCAGTCGGATACTCCGAGGTACTGCATGGTGTCCCTGAGCTTGGTCAGGTAAGCGGTTACTTCCTCCGCACTTCTGAAGTCGGGCTCGGATACGATCTCAAGGAGCGGTACGCCGCACCTGTTGAAGTCGACCATCGTCATGCCCGTAACGGGGTCATGCACGAGCTTGCCGGCATCTTCTTCCATGTGGATCTCGTGGATGCCGATGGACTTGGTGCCCTCTGAAGTCTTGATGTCGACATGTCCGTTCCTGCAGATCGGGAAGTAGAGCTGTGATATCTGATATGCCTTCGGAAGGTCGGGGTAGAAATAGTTCTTTCTGTCGAACTTGTTCTTTCTCGTGATCTCGCAGTTAAGTGCAAGTCCGGTCTTTATCGCGTACTCGACTACCTGCTTGTTAAGAGTAGGAAGCGTGCCCGGCATGCCGGAGCAGACTTCGCACACGTGTGTATTCGGCTCGCCGCCGAACTTGGTCGAGCATCCGCAGAAGATCTTTGATTCCGTGGAAAGCTCGCAGTGGACTTCAAGTCCTATCACCATCTCATATTCTTTCATCTTCCTGCCTCCCTTCACTCTGCCGCCGGCGACTGCTGCTCGTAAGCCTTGTCAGCAGTTGCGCGCTGGAAATCGGAGGCGAAACCCAAGATGGTCTCCTCGTCATAGTGCTTACCGATGATCTGCATTCCCACAGGCAGTCCCGATGCGAAACCGCAGGGAACGGATACCGCGGGAACACCGACGATGTTGATGAGTACCGTGCAGATATCGCCCAGGTACATCTTGAGAGGATCTGACAGGCTCTCTCCCGCCTTGAGTGCAGGTGTCGGAGCGACAGGTCCTATTACAACGTCGTACTTGGAGAATGCTTCGTTGAATGCCTGATAGATCAGGTTCTTTACCTGAAGCGCCTTGTTGTAGTATGCATCGTAATAACCAGAGGACAGCACAAAGTTTCCGATCATGATCCTTCTCTTGACTTCCATGCCGAATCCTTCGGATCTCGACTTGATGTAAAGCTCGCCTAAGTCCTCGACTCCTTCGGGACGGAAGCCGTACTTGATGCCGTCATATCTCGACAGGTTCGAGCACGCCTCTGCGCAGGCGATGATGTAATATGTCGGGATCGCGTAATCCATGATGGGCATGGGGAAACGCTCGACGGTGGCACCCTCGCTCTCGAAAACCTTTACGGCATCCATGACAGCGGCCTTGACCTCGGGATCTATACCCTCTCCGAAATACTCTTCGGGGATGCCGATCTTCTTGCCTGCAACGGAATAATTCCTTACCCTGTCCAGATCGAGCTTTGTTGTCTCTGTGGAAGACTGATCCTTCTCGTCCACACCGCAGATGAGGTTATACAGGGAAGCAACGTCAACTGCGTCTCTTCCGATTGGGCCTATCTGGTCGAGCGAAGAAGCAAATGCGACGAGACCGTATCTGGATACGGTGCCGTATGTGGGCTTAAGTCCCGTTACGCCGCAGAACGAAGCAGGCTGCCTGATCGATCCGCCGGTATCGGAACCGAGGGAGATCGGAGCAAGCCTTGCGGCAACGCAGGCAGCGGATCCGCCGGAAGAACCTCCCGGAACCCTGTTCTCGCCCCAGGGATTGAGAGTGGGACCGAAGTAGGATGTCTCCGTCGTCGAGCCCATCGCGAACTCGTCCATGTTTGTCTTACCGAGGATGACCATACCCTCGGCATTGATCTTGCTGATGACCGTCGCATCGTAGGGCGGAACGAAATTGCTGAGCATCTTGGATGCGCAGGTCGTAAGCGTGCCCTTTGTGCAGATATTATCCTTGACAGCGACCGGAACGCCGGCAAGGTCGCCTGTCAGCTTACCGGAAGCGATGAGTTCATCGACTTCGGCCGCACGGGAAAGTGCGGAGTCGCGGCAGACGGTTATGTATGACTTGTACTTGGCATCGAGAGAATCGATGGCATCCAGGAAAGCCTGTGTTGCCTGAACGGATGTGATCTCTTTTGCCTTGATCTTGCTTCCTATTTCGAGAGCGGAGAGCTTCAAGATATCTTTGTTGTCCATTGCCATGCCCCCGTCACTCAAATGTCTTGGGTACGAGGATCGTACCGTCCTTGGTCTCGGGGCTGTTGGAGAGGATGTCTTCTCTCATGTCTCCGTTGACCGCACTGTCTTCCCTTACGACATTGGTCCTTCCGAACGCGTGGCTCAGAGGCTCCACTCCTGTCGTATCAAGCTCCGAGAGCTTGTCAAAGTATCCCAGGATGTCATTCAACTTTTCCTGGGTGACTATCTCATCTTCCCGGCTGAGCTCTATCCTGCCCAGTGCCTCCAGATACTTAACGAGGTCTGTTGTAATTTCCATAAGTTCTCCTAAAAACACAGCCAATAACGGCACTATAACCTAAGAATTCTATCATGACGACGCCTAATAGTAAATAAAAGTAAAGCGGGAGCCTTTCAGCCCCCGCCTGGTGTTTACTGCATATACCTGCGTTTTTACTCTTCGTCGTCTGTCTCCGGTTCTTCTTCCGGTTCCGGCTCTGCCTTCTTCTTTGCGGGCTTGGAAGGTTCGTCTGCGCCGTTTCCGCCGTTCTTGTTGCCGCCGGCGATGTTAACGACCAGTACGACGATAACGCCGACTATTGCCACGCCTCCGACTATCGCAAGAACGATAAGGATCGGATTGGAGCTGTCAGCTGCAGCAGGTGCGGCCTGCTCAGCCGGTGTGGGTGTCGTTGTAATGTTGAGAGATATCTCTCCGTTTCCTTCGGAATCAAAGACAATGCCGGAATCCACGGGCATTGCCGGGTCATAAGGCTGATCCGTTCCGAACTGATATGTTCCGGCATCGATCGCATCGCTTATCTCATTGCTGAGAGCGGTAAGTGCGATGGCATCAAGATCGTCCTGGTTTCTCTGCGCCAGACCGAGATAACCGACAACAAAGTAACCGTACTCATCACTCTTGATGACATCCATATCTCCTACACCGTGAGGCTCGTATGCCCATTCCTCAAAAGACGGTACCATCTGTCCCTTCGGAACAAGGATGTCGTTAGTCTCCATTACCGTGCCTGCAGTGTTGAGCTCCTGTGCCTTAGTCTGTAGATCATTGATATCAGCACACTGTGAAAGCAGGTCGTTTGCAGCAGCCTCTGCCTGGGAAAGGCTGTCTTCCGAAGATCCTGCAGGTGCATAGAACAGAGCATATCTGATGTTCGGGACGTACATCTCTTCATCAGTGAATTCATATGTCTTGCAGTACTCCTCTGAAAATGTGTCTGCGAGATAGTAATCCTCAAGTGTTGCCCTGAAAGCAGCCTCCGTCATTGAATCACCGAAATACAGTGCAAGATACTCGTCCAGGGTGATGCCCTGGGGAGCCGCGTAGTCTACTGCAAGAGACTCGACCATGTCATCTATGGCCTGGGCGTAATCATCACTTATGGTGACTCCTGCATCATTGGCCATCTTGCAGACTATCATCGTGCTCTCGATCGTGTTCTCCGCATATGCGACCAGATAATCTCCGTATGTGGGATAATCCGTGCCGAATTCCGCAGACAGGTCGACATATCCTTCTGAAGTCGAAGGTGCCTGTCCGTAATATGCATACTGGCTCAGTTCGAGGAATGCGTTGATGAAGTAGAAATTCGACTCGCTTACCGGGATCGCTTCACCTTCGAATGTGTATTGATGATCAAGGTAATTGCCGATCTGGCTTCCGTATATCGTCTCGAAAGTCTGTTCCTCCGTGGACTCGGTCGTTGTGCCGAGGCCGAGGTCCGGTTCGGTCTCTTCTGCCAGGACTGTTCCTGCAGGCGCCATAAGCATTGCAGTCATAACCGCACCTGCGATGATCTTCTGAATCTTTTTCATTTTTGCTCCTTATCCGATTATCTTGCTGAAATCCTCGGCCGCATCAGCGATCGTGTCATCCATGTCGTTATACTTGTATTTGCCGAGCCTGCCTCCGAAGAATACCTTGGGATCGCTGTCAGCGAGTTCCCTGTATTTGGCATAGAGCCCATTGTTCTTTTCGTTGTTGACAGGATAGTAAGGCTCGTCGCCCATCTTCCAGTCAGCGGGGTATTCTCTTGTTACTACCGTGCCCCTGCATGTCGAGAACTCGAAATGCTTGTGCTCGATGACACGTGTGTACGGGGTCTCCGCATCAGTGTAATTGATGACGGCGTTGCCCTGGTAGTCGTCTATGTCCGGCATCTCTTCCGTCTCGAACCTGAGGCTCCTGTATTCAAGATTGCCCAGGGAGTAATTATAGTACTCGTCGATCATTCCCGTATAGATGATCTTTGATGCGAGCTTATCCAAGTCATCTCTCTGTTCGAGGTAATCGGTGTTCAGTCTTACTTCGATGCCCTGCAGCATGTTCTCGATCCATGCAGTGTATCCGCCGATCGGGATGCCCTGATAGTTGTCGTTGAAGTAATTATTGTTGTATGTGAGTCTTACCGGAAGTCTCTTGATGATGAACGCAGGAAGCTCTGTTGCTTTCCTTCCCCACTGCTTCTCGGTATAGCCTTTTACCAGCTTGTTGTAGATGTCGGGACCGATCAGGGAGATTGCCTGTTCTTCCAGATTCTTAGGCTCTGCCACTGCGCCCAAAGCCCTCTGCTCTTCAAGTTTTGCCTGTGCCTCGGCAGGTGTTACCACGCCCCACATCTTGTTGAAGGTATACATGTTGAAAGGCATGGAGTAGAGTTCGCCCTTGTAGTTTGCAACCACCATGTTGGTATATCTGTTGAAGTCAGCGAACTTGTTCGCGAATTCCCACACCTCTTTGTTGCTGGTGTGGAAGATATGTGCACCGTACTTGTGAACATTGATGCCGTTCACGTCTTCGGTATATACATTTCCGGCGATATGGGAACGCCTGTCGATTACCAGGCACTTGTATCCCTTGTCTGTCGCAAGCCTTGCCACAGTCGCACCATAGAGACCCGCGCCGACGATCAAGAAATCATATTCACTCATTCCAGATTCTCCTATTCAGAATAAATCATAACTTCGGATAATATACACCATTTTCGGGAAGATATGTATTTTGGCGTGTGCGCCGGAGTGTTACCATTAGGAAAAAGGAGTCTTCTATGCCGGACAGAACCAAAGTGATCGTGGCAGGATGCGTATGCATCGATATCTCTCCGGAATTCCGCGGCGGACGTGTCGCGGACATCGGACAGCTCTTAAGGCCGGGCAAACTGATCGAGACCGGCAAGGCGACCATCTCCCCGGGCGGTGCGGTATCCAACACAGGTTTAGCACTCAAAGCATTGGGCGAGGATGTCGTCCTCATGGCCAGGATCGGTGATGATCTGCTGGGCGATACACTGTCCGGGATCATGGCGGGATACGGCGTCAAGGACAGCATGATCCGTGCGCCCGGCGAAGAGACTGCCTATTCGGTCGTGCTTGCCATCCCCGGCATTGACAGGATATTCCTTCACGATCCGGGAGCAAATCACACATTCTGTTCTGACGATGTGCCGCAGGCAGATCTTGAAGATGCCGCGATCTTCCATTTCGGCTACCCGCCTCTCATGCGCACCATGTACAGGGACGGCGGGGATGAACTGGTAAAGGTCATGGCGAAAGCAAAAGCCGCCGGATGCATAACGTCTCTCGACATGGCCATGGCGGATCCCGAATCCGAGGCAGGACAGGCCGACTGGCCTTCCATCCTGAAGAAAGTCCTTCCCCTGACCGATATCTTCGTTCCGAGTTTTGAAGAACTCCTGTTTATGCTGGACCGCGAAAGATACGATGCGCTCAAGAATGAAGCCGGAAAGAACGACATTACGGACATCCTAGATCTTGACAGGGACATCAAGCCCCTTGCAGACAAATGCATGGCAATGGGCACCAAGATACTCCTGCTCAAATGCGGTGTGCCGGGTCTTTATCTGAGGACTGCGGACATAGAGGATCTTCCCGGGATAGATGCCGCGAAGTGGGGCGGAAAGGATCTTTTCGAGAGATCGTATGTTACGGAGAAAGTCGTGTCCGCATCAGGTGCGGGGGACACGAGCATAGCAGGTTTCCTTGCAGGAATACTTCACGGCGAGTCGCCCGAAGACAGCCTGCACATAGCAGCCGCAGCGGGCGCTCTCAGCGTAACGGAATACGACGCCGTCAGCGCACTGATGCCGTTGGCAGATATCAAGGCAAAAATTAAAGCCGGTTGGAATAAGATCGGTTAAGCTCCGAACTTGCGGTATCTCTGATACCTTGCTTCGCAGACGGCGTTGCTGTCGAATTCCAGATTATTCCTGATGAATTCCGTCAGACCGTTCTTGATGCGCGAAGTCACTGCATCCAGATTCTCGTCTTTCAGATCCTCAGGCTCGTCGATGACTTTCTCGACTATTCCGAGATCGAGCATATCCTTTGCCGTGAGTTTCATCTCGGCAGCGGCTTCGTTTGCCCTCTTGGAATCTTTCCAGAGGATAGACGCATAACCTTCGGGTGACAGGATCGCATAGATGGAATTCTCGAGCATCCAGATCTGATCGGATACTGCGAGTGCGAGCGCTCCGCCGGAGCCTGCCTCGCTGATGATGACTGACAGTACGGGGACCTTAAGAGAAGACATCTCGTAGAGGTTTCTCGCGATGGCTTCGCCCTGGCCTCTCTCCTCTGCCTCGAGTCCGCAGTATGCACCGGGAGTATCGACGAAACAAATTACCGGACGGCCGAATTTCTCTGCCTGTCTCATGAGGCGGAGCGCCTTGCGGTATCCGTCAGGCGACGGCATTCCGAAGTTCCTTGCCACGTTCTCTTTCGTGTCGTGTCCCTTGGACTCTGCTATAACGGTAACGGTGCGGCCGGCAAATGTCGCGATGCCGCCCATGATGGCCTGGTCATCCCTGACGTAACGGTCGCCGTGGAATTCAATGAAATCCGGGAAGATATCTTCGATGTAATCTTCCGCGACAGGTCTGTCCTTACCCCTCGAGATCATTACCCTGTCCCATGGCGTAAGCTTGCCTGCTTTTTTCGGGATCTTGGTCTCTTTGTATTTAACGGCCTTGAACTCGCCCTTGTTCTCGTGCATGGCAAGGATGCGGCCGATGTAATCTTTCATGTCGGCTCTTGCGACGATGTCGTCGACAAAGCCGTGTTCCTTGAGATACTCGGAGCGTTGGAAGCCTGCGGGAAGCTTCTGGCCTATCGTCTGCTCGATGACCCTGGGGCCTGCAAAACCGATGAGCGCTTCAGGCTCAGCGAGGATGATGTCTCCTAACATCGCAAAGCTTGCGGTGACTCCGCCCGTGGTAGGATCGGTAAGAACCGTTATGTAAAGAAGTCCTGCATCGGAATGTCTCTTAAGGGCTGCCGATGTCTTTGCCATCTGCATGAGTGATACGATTCCCTCCTGCATCCTGGCACCGCCCGATGCGGTGAAGATGATCACGGGCAGTTTCTGCTCAGTTGCCTTCTCGACCATTCTTGTGATCTTCTCGCCGACGACTTCGCCCATGGAAGCCATCATGAAACGGCAGTCCATTACCGCGATGGCAGCCTCGCAGCCGTCAATGGCGCACTTGCCCGTTACGACAGCCTCATCAAGACCGGTCTTGTCTCTAAGCTTGGCAAGCTTATCCTCATATCCGGGAGTGCCGAGAGGATTGGTCTCTTTAATGTCAGTATCCCACTCCTCGAAAGTGCCTTCATCCGCCATCATGGCGATCCTGGTGCTTGCATACATGCGGAAATAATTGCCGCACGAAGGGCACACGAAAAGATCCTTGCGGAGTTCTTCCGAGAAGATGGTCTCTCCGCATCTTGCGCACTTGTGGAAAAGTCCCTGGGGAGCGGAAGGGATCTGCTCCTCGTTATTGGTCTCGGGGTCTTGAGTAGTCTGTGTTTTCTTAAAAAGGTATCTGAGTTCCATAGCTTATTTCCTGGAATGTTTCTCGATGAAATCTATGTCTGTGTTGCCTTCGACAAAATCCTTGTTCGTGAGTATGCCGTACTGGTAATCCACGTTGTTCTTTATGCCGGTTATGATGACTTCTCCAAGAGCGGTCTGAGCCTTCTTGATGGCTTCTGCCCTTGTGGGTGCCCATACCGATAATTTGGCAAGCATCGAATCGTAGTACGGAGGTATCTCGAGTCCGCTGTAGACAGCCGAATCGACTCTTACTCCCTTACCTCCGGGAAGATATACTGATTCGATCTTGCCGGGGCACGGTCTGAACTTATGGTCGGGGTCTTCTGCGTTGATCCTGACTTCGATCGAATGACCGCTCAGTTCAATGTCATCCTGCGAGTACTCAAGCTTCTCTCCTGAAGCGATCCTGATCTGCTCCTTGATAAGGTCTATTCCCGTAACCCATTCCGTGATAGGATGCTCGACCTGGATCCTCGTGTTCATCTCCATGAAATAGAACTTACCGTTCGGTTCGAGAAGGAATTCGCATGTTCCCGCATTCTCATAGTTAACAGCCCTGGCTGCCTTTACGGCTGCTTCGCAGATCTGCTTGCGCAGTTCGTCTGACAGAGCTTCGCAGGGAGTCTCCTCGATGAGCTTCTGGTGATTCCTCTGGATGGAGCAGTCACGCTCGCCGAGGTGGATTACATTGCCGAACGTGTCTGCAAGTATCTGCACCTCGATGTGCTTGGGGTGCTCTACGTAATGTTCGATGTACATCGAATCGTCGCCGAAAGCATTCTTTGCCTCCGACTGTGCCGTCAGGAAAGCAGACTCAAATGCCTCCTTTGTCCTTGCGACTCTCATGCCCTTGCCGCCGCCGCCGAGTGAAGCCTTGATCATGACAGGGTATGTCGCGATGTCGGCGAGCTTAAGTCCGTCCTTAACGGATGTAACTGCTTCCGCGCTTCCGGGGATGGTCGGAACACCTGCATCCATCATGGTCTTCTTGGCCTGGGCCTTGTTGCCGGATGCCGCGATCATGTCAGATGTGGGTCCGATGAAGGTTATGTTGCACCTCTCGCAGATGCGGGCGAATTTCGCGTCCTCGGAGAGGAATCCGAAGCCCGGATGTATGGCATCAGCGCCGGAGGTGATCGTCGCGGAGATGATCCTTCCGATATTGAGATAGCTCTCGGAGGAAGGTGCGGGACCGATGCAGATCGTCTGGTCTGCGAGCATCGCGTGAAGGGCATTCCTGTCCGCCTCGGAACATACCGCGACAGTCTCGATGCCCATCTCACGGCACGCCCTTATGATGCGGACCGCGATCTCTCCCCTGTTTGCTATCAGTACTTTCTTTATCATCTTAGTTGCCTTCGCTTACTGAAGGATCGCAAACTTCAGGATCGTCTGTACTGCGACCTTGCCGTCTACCGTAGCGATGCCCTCGCCGATGCGGACGGGACCTCTTACGGCAGTGATCTTTGTCTCAAGCCTTACTGTGTCACCGGGTACAATGGCCTTCTTGAACTTGCACTTGTCGATGCCTGCGAAAACAGCGATCTTACCCTTGAACTCTTCCTGGGAGA
>JAEEGL011894028.1_pt1 | contig 13615 bp, 13 predicted proteins | sample 9134231 | NCBI WGS metagenome assembly JAEEGL01 (sample SAMN16246548, study PRJNA631951) | gut metagenome | biome: gut microbiome; feature: rumen; material: fiber-attached | host: Bos | place: Iran: Karaj | collected 2018-10
AATACCGCAAATATCAAAAGCTGTATTCCACCTATGTGGAGGGGCTTTTAAACCAGATCGCGCCGGACGGGCGCGTGCATACGCGTTTTGAGCAGGCCGTCACGGGCACGGGACGCATCAGCTCCCGCGAACCGAACCTGCAAAACATTCCCGTGCGCACGGAGCTTGGCCGCGAGATCCGCCGCGCCTTCATTCCCGCCGAGGGCTGCGTGCTGGTGGACGCGGACTACAGCCAGATCGAATTGCGCGTGCTGGCCTCCATGAGCGGGGACGAGGGCATGCGGCAGGCGTTTTTGAACGATGTGGACATCCACCGCGCCACCGCTGCCGAGGTGTTCGGCATTCCGCTGAATATGGTCACGCCAGAAATGCGCTCTCGCGCCAAGGCCGTCAACTTCGGCGTGGTGTACGGCATCAGCGAGTTTGGCCTGGCCAAAAACACGGGCACGGGCGTGCGCGAGGCCGCGGGCTTTATCGAAAACTATTTTGCGCGCTATCCGGCGGTCAAGCGCTTTATGGACGAGCAGGTCAGAACCGGCAAGGCGCAGGGCTATGTCAAGACCCTCATGGGGCGCAGGCGCTATCTGCCTGAGCTCAGCGCGCAGGCTTTCCAGATGCGCTCCTTCGGCGAGCGCGCAGCCATGAACAGTCCCATTCAGGGCACGGCTGCCGACATCATCAAAATTGCGATGGTCAATACGCGAAGGGCGCTCAAAGAGAAAAAACTGAAAACGAAACTGATCCTTCAGGTGCATGACGAATTGATTATGGAAGCGCCTGAAAACGAAAAAGAAGAGGCCATGGCACTGCTAACGAGCTGTATGGAAAATGCCGTCAGACTGAGCGTGCCGCTGGTGGCCGAGGTCAATGCGGGAGGAAACTGGAATGAGTGCAAACCGTAATATTTATATCGTGGGACTGACCGGAGGCATCGCCTCGGGCAAGAGCGAGGCGGCGAAGTATCTGGAGAGCCTCGGCGCGCACTGCATTGACGCTGACGCGATCTCCCACTTCCTGACCGGCGCGGACGGGCCGCTGCTGACCGACATCAGACAGGTGTTCGGCGACGAGGTCTTTCACGAGGACGGTACGCTGGATCGCGCGGCGCTGGCCGAGATCGTTTTTAACGACGACGATAAGCGCAGGGCGCTGGACGGTATCACCCATCCCTCCATCCAGAAGGCCATGCTCGACGAGGTGGAGGCCGCGGAAAAGGCCGGCGAAAAGCTCGTGTTTTTAAACGTGCCGCTTTTGTTTGAGACCGGTATGGACACGCTTTGCGACGAAACGTGGCTGATCAACACCGATCCCGATCTGCAGCTCAGCCGCCTCATGGAGCGCGACGGCTTCGACGCGGATCAGGCGCAAAGCCGCGTGCGCTCCCAGATGAGCGCCGAGGACAAGCAGCAGCGCGCGGACCTGGTGATCGACAACAACAAGAGCCTTGAAAAAATGCTGGGCGAATTACAGAGCCACTACAATTCCCTCTTAAAACGCATCAGCAAGCTGGAAAACGAATAAATGACAAAAAAACTGTTATGCGTCCTGCTGATTCTGGCGATGGCGCTTTGCCCCGTGCAGGCTCTGGCGGCGAGCGAGGAAGAGTTTATTTTCGGCATGGTGTACGAAAGCGGCGCCTCCGTCAATCCCATTTACTGCAATCAGCGCGACCTCATCAGCTTAAACGAGCTGGTCTTTGAAAGCGTGATCGCGTTGGACGACGATTTGAAGCCCCAGTGCGAACTGTGCTACAGCTACAGCGTCAACGGCAGTGAATTTACCTTTCAGCTCCGCCAAAACGTGATGTTTCACGACGGAAACTATTTGAGTGCGCCCGACGTGCTGGCAACCTACCGGCGCATCATGCAGGTAGGGGAGAGCAGCCCGTACTATACGCGCTGCAGCTACATTACCGACATGGAGGTCGTGGATCTGTACACGATCAGGGTCACGGGCAAGTACGCCAGCTACTATACACTCTACGCCATGACCTTTCCGGTGATCGAAAGCAGCAGCCTTGACATGCTCCTGCCCACGGGCACGGGGCCGTACTGGTACATGTACTCCGATGCGGACTGGCTGCAGATCGACGTCAATCCCTACTGGTGGAAAAAGGCGCCCACGGTGGACACGGTATACGTGTTCCGCTACGACGAGACGGCGGACGCCCTTGAGGCGCTCAAGACCGGCGAGGTGGATGCGGTGCCAACGCGCAGCCAGACGGCCGCACTCAGCCGCCTGCGCAGCGACCGCATCAGCACGGACTATTCCACCCTCACCTACGAGATGCTGATCCCGAACCTGAACAACGAGGTCTTTAAGGACGTGCGCACGCGGCAGGCCATCATGTACGCCATCGATATCAGCACCATCGCCCAGAACATCTACATGAACATGGTGATGGAGACCGAAGCGCCCGTGATCACGGGCTCGTGGCTGTATGAGCCGCAAAGCGCCATCTACTATCTGTCGATGGAGCGCGCCCTGCAATTGCTCAACGAGGCCGGCTGGGGCGACTACAACAACGACGGCATCCTGGACAAGGTACAAGACGGCATCCTGGTGCAGCTGGAGTTCACTATCACCACCTACGTGGACGACAACGCCAACACCCGCGCCCACGCCGCGCAAATGATCGCCGACCAATTGCGGGTACTGGGCATCAGCGTGACCGTAAAAACCGTCAGCAAGTCAACGCTGGAAAAGCGCCTTAAAAACCGCGAATTTGACATGGTGCTGTGCGCGGTCAACCTGGCGGTGCTGCCGGATCTGACCTTCCTGCTCAATTCCGGCGGGCGCATGAACTATTCCGGCTATTCCAACTCCACCATGAACACGCTTTTACAGGATCTGTATAAGACGGTGGACGAGGACAGGTTTCGGGAGATCTTCAGTAAAATACAGATCCTCATCAGCCAGGATCTGCCGTTCATGGGGCTGTTCTTCCGCAAGGGAACGCTGATGACCACGGCGGACGTGACGGGCTTTCAACCCATTGTCGAGGGAAACGCCCTGCAGGGCTTTGAATATATTATCTTCAATTAGGAGAATCAGGAGCAAACGTTATGGATTTACAATACCTCTACGGCTCAAAGGAGCAGGCGGCGCTGCAGCAGGCGCGCTTTGAAAGCCTCAAAGACGAATTCGCGCGGCGCTTTGGCTCCCGCGAGGGCATTACGCTCATTTCCGCGCCCGGGCGCACCGAGATCGCGGGCAACCACACCGATCACAACCACGGCTGCGTGCTGGCAGCGAGCGTGGATATGGACAGCGTAGCTGCCGTAAAAGCGAACGGCACGAGCACAGTGACGCTGTATTCCGACCTGTACGAAGAGCCCTTCTGCGTGGATATCAATTGCCTGCAGCCCGCTAACGACGAAAAGGAGACCACCTACAGCCTCATTCGCGGCATGGCGGCGGGACTGAAGCAAAACGGCTTTGCGGTCGGCGGCTTTGATGCCTGCGTTACCAGCAGTGTGCAAAGGGGCAGCGGTCTTAGCTCCTCGGCGGCCTTCGAGGTGATGCTGGGCAAGATCTTCAGCGTCCTCTTTAACGACGATGCCCTGGATGCAATACAAAACGCCAAGATCTCCCAATGGGCGGAGAACAATTATTTCATGAAGCCCTGCGGCCTCATGGATCAGATGGCCAGCGCCGTGGGCGGCCTGGTATACATCAACTTTGCAGGCGGCGGCGCGCAGGTGGAATCCGTCAAATACGACTTTGCCGCCAAGGGCTTTACACCCTGCGTGGTTTCCGCCGGCGGCGACCACGGCAACCTCACAAACGAATATGCGTCCATTCCCGCCGAAATGAAGGCCGTGGCTGCGGTGCTGGGCGGAAAAACCCTGCGGGATGTGGAGGACAAAATCGCTTCCTCCATCCCCGTTTTAAAGGGCAAGGTCAGCGACCGCGCCATTTTGCGCGCGCTGCATTTTGTCGACGAGAATAAGCGCGTTCACGAAATGGTTGCCGCGCTCAAAAAGGACGATCTGTCCGCTTTCTTTGAAAACATGATCCTCTCGGGCGAGAGCAGCTGGAAGCTTTTGCAAAACCTGTACGTCGCGGGCGGCAGCAATCAGGAAATGCCGCTGGCGCTGGAGATGAGCCGCCGCTTTTTGAGCGGCAAGGGCGCCTGGCGCATTCACGGCGGCGGCTTTGCCGGCACGATCCTGGCCTTTGTGCCCACAAATGAGCTTGGCGCCTACACCGCCTATATGGAGGCCGTGTTCGGAAAGGGCGCCGTCAAGCCCATGTTTATCCGTCCTGAAGGCGCGGTAAAGCTGTGATACGCCTAAGGAGCCGCAGCGAAGAAGAGACCGCGCGGATCGCCGGGGCGCTCGGCGAAAAGCTGCTGCCGGGCGATACGGTATTGCTCTATGGCGAGCTCGGCGCAGGCAAGAGCGTCTTTGCGCGGGGCTGCGCGCGGGCGCTGGGCGTGAAAAACGAGATGGCGAGCCCCTCCTTTACGCTTTTGCAAAGCTACGAGGGCGAACGATACAAGGTCAACCACTTTGACCTGTACCGGCTGGGCAGTGCGGACGAACTGTATTATTCCGGCCTTGAGGAGCATATCGGTGAAAACGCCGTGTCGCTCATCGAATGGCCGCAGCAGGCGGACGTGTGCCCCGGCAAACGCATCGAGGTGGACATCGAGCGCGCCGGGGAAGGAGACAACGCGCGGCGCATCGAACTCAATTTCTTCCTCCCCGAGGGGCGGGAAGAGGACATCATTCAGGCGCTTGGGCGCTTTGAAACGGAGTAAAAGCTTGACGATTTTAGGAATAGACACGAGCTCCAAAGCCTGCTCCTGCGCTGTCACGCGTAACGGACAGGTGCTCGGTGAAACGGCGCTGAACCTCGGCCTTACGCACAGCCAGACGTTGATGCCGGCCGTGGACGCGCTGATGGAAAACACCGCGCTGTCGATCAGGGACATCGATCTTTTTGCCGCGGTCACGGGGCCCGGCTCGTTTACGGGCGTGCGCATCGGCGTATGCGCCGTCAAGGCGCTGAGCCTTGCCATGGACAAGCCCTGCGCCGCCGTGGACGCGCTGGAAGCGCTGGCGGACGGCGCGGCCTTTGAGGGCTATATTTCGCCGATCCTCGACGCGCGCAGGGGACAGGTGTACACCGCGCTGTTCAAGCGCGAAAACGGCATCCTGACGCGCATCTGCGCGGACGAAGCGCTGCCGCTTGACGAGTGGATAAGGCGGCTTGCGCCGTATGAGCGCGTATATTTTACAGGCGACGGGCTCGACACCTACGAGGACGACCTAAAAAAGAGCACGCTTCTGCAGGCCTTCGTCGCGCCAAAGCATCAGCGCTTTTTGCGCGCCTCGTCCGCCTGCTTTATCGCCGAACACGACGAAAGCACGCATGGTAGCGCCGCCGGGATCGCGCCGCTGTACCTGCGCCTGTCGCAGGCGGAGCGGGAGCGAAACGAGCGCCTGTCAAGGGAAAAGGCGTGACGACGTGCAAATATCCCCTGGACAGTGGGGATCTAAAGCCAATGCTTGCGATCGAGCGCGAAAGCTTTCCCTCGCCATGGAGCGAAAGCGACATCCTGACCGCATTGACAAGCGGCGCTCGCCTTCGCTGCCTTGGCCTGTTCGAGGACGGCTGCCTTGCGGGCTGGGGCTGCTTTGCGGCGGGGCTTGAGGAAGCGCACCTGCTGAGCGTAGCGATTGCCCCGGGCAAACGTCGGCGCGGACTTGGCCGCAGCCTTATGCAGGCGCTTATGCAGGCCGCTTCCGACGCGGGCTGCCGCTATATGGAACTGGAATGCCGAAGAGGCAACACGGCCGCGCAAAACCTGTATGCGTCGCTTGGCTTTTTAAAGGTCGGCACGCGGCCGCATTACTACACGGACACGGGCGAGGACGCGCTGATCTATGTTCACGTGGCTTTGCCGGAGGGAGATTGCGAAAGGGATCCCTTCCTGATACGCGAATAAAGGCTTGGGAGGACAAGCGATTGTTTTTTGAGCACGGGGGCGTAAGGCTCCGGTATGAAATCAGCGGCGAGGGCACGGACAACGTGCTTTTGCTGCACGGCTGGGGCGGCAGCACGCAAAGCTGGCTGCCCGTTGTGCGGGACTTAAGCGCAAAAAAGCGCGTCATCAACCTCGACTTTCCGGGCTTTGGCCAAAGCAGTGAGCCGCCCGAGCCGTGGTCGGTGACGGAATACTGCGATTTTACGCTGGCCTTCATCGATTTTCTGGCTATTGACAGCCTCGAATTGATCGCCCACTCTTTCGGCGGGCGCGTGGCGCTGATGATGAACCGGGCGCGGCCAAACCTCATCAAACGGCAGGTTCTGACCGGCTGCGCGGGGCTGATCGACACGCAAACGGCGTCAAACGGCAGCGTGCTGCACTCTTTGAGCAAGCTCTACGACAACGCCCTGAGCCGAAAGCTGCTGGGCGACAAGGGCGTAGGCAAGATCAAGGACATGCTGCGCAGCCATTTCGGCTCCGAGGACTATAAAAACGCTTCGCCCATGATGCGCGAGTGCTTTCAGCGGGTCATCAGGCAGGATCTGAGCGATTGCCTTAAATGCGTAAAAGCCTCCACGCTCCTCATCTGGGGACAAAACGACACCGCCACGCCCCTTTGGATGGGCAAGCGCATGGAGAACGAGATCGGTGACGCCGCGCTCATCGTGTTTGAAAACAGCGGACATTTTGCCTACCTTGAGCAATACGCGCGTTTTATCGCCATCGTCAAACAGTTTTTGGAAGTATAACGGGGGAATGTAATTATGTTGTGGCTGCTCCTCATCGAGCTTGCGGTCGCCTGGGCGCTGATCGTGCCCGCGTCGCTGCACTTTATTCACATGCTGCAGCTGGAAAGCTATCAGATCGACGGCTATTTTCGCCATTTGAAGCGCACCGTGAGCGAGTGGAACGGTTGGCGTCTGTACGACGGCGCCATCTGCTTTGTGGCGCACATCGTGCTGCCGGTCATCGTGACCAGCTTCTTTACGGGCGAGCGCGCCAGCGCCACGATCATCAGCCATATGATCGTGCTGGGGTTCTTTGTGCTCTACACGCTTTACAACCTCTACCGCGAGAGCAAAGCGCCCAAGAAAAAGCCGCTTGTGTACACCAAGCGCGTAAAGCGCCTGCTGGCCATCCATGCGGCGGTGACGCTGCTGATCCTCGCCTTTTTTGCTCTCGTGCTGGGGCGTACGGATGAGGGCGGCCTGCGCGTGACCTACATTACGCTGTTTGCGCTGATCGCCGCCTGCCCGCTTTTGCCCATCCTCAGCGCGGGCTGCGCCCGTCCCATCGAAGAGAGGATCAACGCCGGCTTCTTTATTTCCGCCCAGAGCAAGCTGGCTGCCCGCAAGGATCTGATCAAGATCGGCATTACCGGCAGCTACGGCAAAACCGGCACCAAATTCGCTCTTGCGACCATTCTCTCCGGCAAATACCGCGTATTGACCAGCGAAAGCTCCATCAATACGCCCATGGGCTTAAGCCGCATCATCAACGAGCATCTGGACAAGGATCACGAGGTCTTTATCGCCGAGATGGGCGCGCGCCACATCGGGGACATCACCGAGCTTACGCAGCTGGTGCACCCTACGGTGGGGCTCATTACCAGCGTGGGACCGCAGCACCTTGAAACCTTCGGCACCGTGGCCAACGTCGCCAAAACAAAGTACGAGCTCATCTCTGCCCTGCCCAGGGACGGCATCGCCGTGTTCGCCTCCGACGGCGCGTGGGTAGACAAAATGTACGATAAAGCGCCCTGCGAAAAGCTCAAAAGCGGCGTGGGCGAGGGCGACTACGACATGTGGGCGGAGGACATCGAAGTCGGCGCGTTCGGTTCGCGCTTTACCTTAAAGAGCAAAGATGGCGAAAGCATCGTCTGCGAAACAAAGCTGTTGGGGCGGCACGCCATTTCCAACATCGTGCTTTGCTGCTGCACCGCCAGAAGGCTGGGGCTCACGATGGAGCAGATCGCCCAGGGCGTCAAGCGCATCCAGCCCGTGGAGCACCGCCTGCAATTGATCGCGGGCGAGCTCAACGTGATCGACGATGCCTTCAATTCCAACCCCTCCGGCGCGAAGGAAGCGCTGAATGTGTTAAACGGCTTTCCCGGACGCCACCTCATCATCACCCCCGGTATGGTGGAAATGGGGCAGGACGAGGACAAATACAACTATGAATTCGGCAGGCAGATCGCCGAAAGCTGCGACGCGGCGATCCTCGTTGGCCCCCGTCACACCAAGCCTATTTTGCAGGGTATGCTAAAGCAGGGCTTTGACGAAAGCAAGGTGCTCACCGTGACCACGCTGGAGGAAGCCACCGCGCATATACGCGATTTCGTCAGCGCGGGCGACGCGGTGCTGTTTGAAAACGACCTGCCCGACAATTACAACGAATCTGAACAGAAAAACTGAAAGGAATCCCATCCATGAAACTGAAACTTGCCCTGATCTACGGCAGCCGCAGCTGCGAGCATGACGTGTCGATCATTTCCGCTCTGCAGGCGGCCAAAAACGTCAACCCCGATGAATATGAGCTGATCTATGTCTACATCGCCAAGAACGGCGACTGGTACACCGGCTGGCGGCTGGGCGACATCAACCTTTACCGCGACTTTGACCCCAAGGCGGCTACGCGCGTGATCCCCATGGGCGAAAACGGAAAGCTTGTATTGATGCAGCATCCCGCCGACCGCCTGCTTCCCATCGGCCATTTAAAGCGCGTTGCCGAGGCGGATGTGGCGCTGACCGTGCTGCACGGCATGCACGGCGAGGACGGAACCCTGCAGGGCATGCTGGAAATGTGGGGCGTTCCCTACACCTCCTCCGGCGTGATGGGCAGCGCGCTGGGCATGGATAAAATCGCCATGAAGCAGGTCTTTAAGGCAAACGGCTTAAATGTCCTGCCGGATGTCGTGGTAAACCGCGCGGAGCTTAAGCAAAACAAGGACGCGGTTATCAAGCGCGTGACAAGCGTACTCTCCTTCCCCGACTATGTCAAGCCCGCCAATCTGGGCTCCTCTATCGGCATCAGCCGCGCCGAAAACGAAGACGAGCTCGGCGAAGCCCTCGAGGTCGCGGCGAGCTACGACCGGCGCATCCTCGTGGAGCAGGGCGTAAAGAAGCTCATGGAGATCAACTGCTCCGTGCTGGGCTTTGACGGCGAGGCCGAGGCGTCGATCACCGAAATGCCGGTCAAGTGGGAGGCGTTTTTGTCTTTTGACGACAAATACCTGCGCGGCGGCAAAGGCGGCGCCAAGGGCGGAAAGCTGGGCGGCGGCAAAGGCGGCATGGCTTCCCTGAGCCGCAACATGCCCGCGCCCATCAGCCCGGAAATGACCCGGGTCGTCGAGCAGAACGCCATCGCCGCCTTCAACGCCCTCGACTGCAAGGGCGTGGCGCGCGTGGACTTTTTGCTGGATGAGTAAAGCGACACCCTGTACCTCGGCGAGATCAACACGATCCCCGGCTCCCTGTCCTACTACCTGTGGGAAAAGAAGGGTCTGAGCTTCTCCAAGCTCATCGACCGCCTCGTGGAGTACGCTTTCAAGGCCGCCGCCGAAAAGAACAGGAACGTGTTCTCCTATCAGTCGAGCATATTGAATGGCAGCGCCGGTACAAAGGGCGCAAAGCGCTGAACGCCCGGCCGGCCCGCCGGAAACAATAACAGGAATCACAAGAACAGTACAACAGCGATAAGGAAGCAAAAACCGTGTCTGTCGATAAACCCTCCCGTCTCTTTCGCGCCATCCGGAGCGCGGTGAAGCTTGTATACAGGCCCTTCGCCTTTGAAGGACTCGAAAACCTGCCCAAGGACGCGCCCGCCGTGCTCGTGGGAAATCACTCGCAACTGCACGGCCCGCTGTGCATGGAGCTCTATGCGCCAAGGCCCCACTACACCTGGTGCGCGGCGGAGATGATGTCCTTTAAGGAGGTTCCGGGCTACGCCTATCAGGACTTCTGGAGCAAAAAGCCAAAGCTCCTGCGTCCGCTGTTCAAGCTCGTCAGCTACCTCATCGCGCCGCTTTGCTATGTGCTGTTCAACAACGCGCGCGTGATCCCCGTCTACCGCGACACGCGGCTTTTAAGAACCTTCAAGCTGAGCGCGCAGCGCTTAAGCGAGGGCGCGGACGTGGTGATCTTTCCCGAGAGCTACACCCCGCGCAACAACATCATCTATGAGTTTCAAAAGGGCTTTGCGGACGTGGCGCTGTACTATCGCCACAAAAGCGGGCAAAACGTACACTTTGTGCCCATGTACCTGTGTCCGTCCCTGAAGAAGGTGGTTCTGGGCAAGCCCACAATGGTGGACTTTTCCCTGCCGCTCAAGCAGGAGACCGAGCGCGTGCGCGAATACCTGATGGATGAGATCACTTCTCTTGCCCTGTCGCTGCCGCCGCACCGGGTCATCCCGTATCCCAATATACCCAAAAAAGAGTATCCTATCAGCAAACAGGAAGGCATTCAATGAAGAAACCCGTTGTCGATTATAAAAGCTTCCGACTGAACAAGCTGCTTTGGCCGGAGTATCGCCACATACTTCTGCTGCTGGGCTGGGTCGGCTACTTTATCATGTACTTGCTGACCGAGAACCTGATCCCGGAAACGAACTGTCACGACATGTGCCGCGCGATCGATGCGAAGATCCCCTTTATGGAGGGCTTCGTGGTGTTTTACGTGTACTGGTATCTGTACCTCGTGGCGGCCCTTTTGTGGTATTTTTTGTATGACATTCCGCGCTTTAAGCAATTGCAGACCTTTATCATCATCACGCAGGCCGTGGGCATGCTTACCTACATCCTCTATCCCACGATGCAGAGCGGGCGGCCGGATCTGTCGACGCTCGGGCGCAGCAACGTATTTACCTGGGTGCTCAACATCATCTATAACTTTGACACGCCCACGGGCGTCAACCCCTCGCTGCACGTGGCCTATTCCTTTGGCATCGCCAGCGTGTTTTTAAAGGACGAGCACGCAAATAAGGGCGTTAAGCTCTTTATGCTTCTGTCTGCCGTCATCATCAGCATCTCCACTACCTTTGTCAAACAGCACGCGGCGCTGGATGTGCTGGGCGGCGTGCTGCTGGGCTTTTTTGCCGAGGCGCTCGTCTTCGGCAAAAGCTGGTATCTGCCGCGCATAAAGCGTCTGTTTAACCGTTGTAACCGTAATGAAAGCAAGCGAGAATGAAAGCAAGTAAAGCGATTTTCAAGGACGTCAGCTTCAAAAGCGCGCTGTTCCTGATGGCCTATTATATGACCAACAGCGTGTTTCAAAGCTTTATGTCGCTGTATTACGCCGACATTCATCTGAACGATGCCCAGATCGGCACGATCAACGCCATGATTGCCTGCGTCAGCGTGCCCGCCATGATCCTCTGGGGACATGCGGGCGACCGCGTGCGCGTGCGCAATACGCTTCTGGCCGTCATGTGGGTGTGCGCCGGCGCCTTGATGCTGCTGGTCAGGCTGAACACGGGCTTTGTGTACGTGCTCATCATTATCAGTATCTTTTCCTCGTTTTATACCTCCCTTCAGCCGATGGGGGACTCCATCGTGCTGACGGCGCTCGACCGCGAAGGGCGCCCCTTCGGCCCCGTGCGCATGGCGGGCGGATTGAGCTTTGCGGTGGTGGCCGCGCTCTTTGGCTATGTGGAGGAGGCGCTGGGCAGCGAAAGCGTGGTGTACACCACCGCCGGCATGTGCCTGGTGATTGCCCTGACCGCCCTGTATCTGCCGCGCGTCATGGGCAGCGAAACCAGAAAGAGCGCCAAGCGCATGTTAAGCCTTTTCCGGGACAGGGAGCTATTAAAGCTGTTTTGCCTCATGGTGCCCCTGCAGCTGACCTACGGCTATTTCTACGCCTTCTTTTCGCCCCTGCTCAAATACGACCTGCACGGCGGGGAATATGTGGGCTGGGCGTATTTCATTTCCGCCTGCAGCGAGGTACCGTTTTTGTTAAACAGCGACCGCCTGTTCAAAAAGCACGGCGCGGGGCGTCTGATGTGCGTCAGCGCCCTGTTCATGACCGTCCGTTGGGCGATCGTGGCCGCGACGGACAGCGCCTTGGTTGCGATGCTCAGCCAATTGCTCCACTGCATGGGCTTTATCGTCATTACCGTGACCGCCTCCAAATACGTGCAGGCGACCGTGCCTGAAAATCAAAAAGCGGGCGGACAGATGCTCATCAGCGTCTTTGGCTTTGGCGTAGCGCGGGCGCTGGGCTATTTTGGCGGCGGCCTGCTCAGCGATGCCAGCTCCCGGCAAAGCGTGTTTTATGTCTGCGCCGGCATCTGCCTTGTCTGCCTGCTCGTCTTTACGCCCTATTATTTTCGGCGGCCGCCGCTCAACGGAGAAACGAAATGAACAAGCTGATCGCAATCGTGGGTCCCAACGCCTCGGGCAAAAGCTCGCTGGGCGTAGCGCTGGCAAAGCACTTTGGCGGGGAGATCGTCTCCGCCGACAGCAGGCAGGTGTTTCGTTTTCTCGATCTGGGCAGCGGCAAGATTTCGCCCGAGGCCATGCAGGGCGTGCCTCATCATCTGCTGGATGTGGCCGAGCCCAACGACTTTTTTTCCATGGCGGACTTTCAACGCCTGGCCTACCGTGCCATTGACGACATCCATGCGCGCGGGCGCCTGCCCTTTCTTGTGGGCGGTACGGGGCTGTATGTGGACAGCGTGACCAAGGGCTATGTGCTCAGCACTGTCGCACCGGATCTGCAATACCGCGACGAACTGGAAAAGCTGTCCACGCCTGAGCTTGCCCAAATGCTGCTTCAGGCCGTTCCGGACATTGTGATCGACACCAAAAACCGCAACCGCGTCATGCGCGTACTGGAAAAGCTGCACGACGGCGACAGCGCTGCGCCCACAGCCGCTCCCCGCTACGACACGCTCACGCTGGGCGTGTACTGGGACAGGGAAACGCTCAAGCGCCGCATTGACGAGCGCCTGACCCGCCGCGAGGCCGAGGGCATGATCGACGAAGTGCGCTTTCTGCGCGAAAAAGGCGCGAGCGATGAATTCCTGCTCAAGCTCGGCCTCGAATACCGCTACATCACCGAGTACCTGCGCGGGGAATGGGGCAGCGAAGAAGAAATGCTTGCCGAGCTCAGCCTCGCCATCAAGCGCTTCGCCAAGCGCCAAATGACCTGGTTCAAGCGCGACCAAACCATCGTCCCGCTGGACATGCAGGGGAACTATGAGGAGCAGGCGAGAAAAGAGATCGAGAAGTTTTTAAACAAATGATTTAAACAGATAAAGGGAAAAGTCAGAAGTCAGAAGCTTTGGCAAAAATGCCCTTGGCGTTTCTTTGAATGGCGATTCAGGGATAAGTGTATTACGGTGACACAGACCGCAATCTTAAACCCTTCGTCCCAGCCAATCCAACCCCTCCGTCCGAAAATGAAGAAAATGAAGAAATTGAAGCTTTGCCAAGGGCAAAGCCCCCACGCCTGATTCCATCCCCCAAAAAGAAGGAGCATTACCATGGATTTCACAGCACTTCGTTCTTACCTTACCTCCCTTTCCACCGATTTGGTGCCGGGGTCGGATCTGATCGTGTACCGCGAGCATCAGCCGATCTTCCGCTGCTATACGGGCTTTCGGGATCGCGAGAAG
>JAEEGL013251406.1_pt1 | contig 13615 bp, 14 predicted proteins | sample 9134231 | NCBI WGS metagenome assembly JAEEGL01 (sample SAMN16246548, study PRJNA631951) | gut metagenome | biome: gut microbiome; feature: rumen; material: fiber-attached | host: Bos | place: Iran: Karaj | collected 2018-10
ATTCCTCCTGAAATATCATATTCTTTAGCAACTTGTTCAGTTGATTTACAATTTAATAATACTTCATTAATTATTTTTAACTTATCTTCTTTTGACCAATATCTATTTGGTTCTTTTCTTATCCTTGACATATCATCCCTCAAATTTTATTATAACAAAAAAATGTAGACCGTTTTTATGTGTCTACATTTATCTTACAACTTCAGATAAAAATCTACTGTTTTTTTTACTTATTTATTTGTATATTTATCTAACTCTAGTTTTTTCTTTTTCCATATTTCTGAACTGTGTCATTTCTTTAAGCATTCTATCATTTAAGAATTCATACATGTTAGTACCCATGAAAGAACCATTATAAGGTCTTCCAGCATAGTCCATATCTAAACCAGATATTAAACCATTCTTAGATACTAAAGTTTTAGTTTCTTTATCTATTAACCATTTTACTGGTGATACTTCAAGCCATACGTATTGATCATGAACAGAGAATCCTAATTCTTGTCCATTAGATAATACTATGTCTTGGTTATTAGGCATAACTTTCATACGAATATATTTAGTTCCTTCATATTCATAAACAGGATAACTAGTATATCTAGGGAATCCTTTATTGAAATATGAAAGATTATTTATTGAGAAAGCACCATTTGTATCTCTTAATTCGTTATTTTTATAAGCATTTTCTAGAACATCCTGCATTTCTATGCTAGCAGCATATTGAGGATATTCACCATATTCTACTTCTTCAAAATCTTCACTATGTGGTAAGTTTAGTAAATCTAAATAAACTTCGTTGCTTCTTAGTACTGGTCTTATAGTACCTTGTGCATCACTACTAATTGCAGACCATCTACCACCATTATTACCAAATGTTCTAACATTACCTTTCTTATCGCAAGATTTTGTATATACGAATTCAGCTAAGTTTTTATCTTCGTAGGAAAAGTTACCACCAGTTAGTTTTACAAGGTCAGTAATAGGTGTTCTAATATTTTCAGCTTTATCAAATACACTTAATCTATTACCACGAAAATTACCTTGCACCTCAGCTTTCATAAGAACGTTTAATATTACTTGTTCTTCTTCAGTCCATCCAAATACTTCTTCTTCACTTAAAATTGTTAATTCTTCTTTGCTAAACATTTTATATATCCCCCCCCTTATACGTTGCATATTATACCACAAAATTGCTTTTTTTTCAAGTTTTACATGATAAAACCAGTTATTTGATAACTGGTTTTTGTTTTAAAATATCTATTTTTCTATCTGTTATTTCATAATATATTAGGTCTTTATTAATATCATCTTTTATAAGATTATAATTATCTTTAGTAATATTAGTAATTATAGGAATATCTATATCTTTTTTAATTTTATTCAAGTAATTCTTTCCTAATTGATTGAATCCTAATACTCTGATATATCTAAGAGCTATATCGTTCTTTTCCCTTTTATAATTAAATAATATAAACGATAACATTCTTTCTATTTTATTGTATGTATTCATCTTAGATTTAATACTCTTAATAAGTTCATCTATATTATTACAGTTATTAATATTATTTTTTAATTTGATATCTATTCCTTCATCTACAAGATTATATACTTTTAAATCATCATCACTAATAATCTTATATTTTAATAGATCAAAATACTTATCTTCATAATCTGTTTTAATAAGTTCTATCTCTTCTTTAGGTACGTATTTAGATATATCTATATTGTTCTTATATGCCTCTCTAATACTTGATGCAGAAGATATTTCATCTAATTCTTTTGAGTGATAATCATTAGTTCTTTTAATAGTTATAGGTGTAATATTATAGCTATTCTTAATTATTTCTTTTATATAAGATAGAGCAAGTAAATCATTAGGTTTATCTATTTCTATTCCCGTTATTTCATTAAGAGCTTTATTTAAACTAGTAGGGTAGTTATATCCTTCTTTAAGATATTTCTTAACTATAGAGTCATACTCTTTATTATTAAGCTGAACATTTGCAGCTTTAATAAATTTATCGATAGCTCCTTCTTCGCTACCGAATACTAACTTATCTACATTAAGTTTATTTAATATTTCCATGCTTCCTTTAGCAAATATATCAGCACTTTGACTAGAGAAGGGGAAGGGTAGTTCTACTACTAGATCGACACCACTTTCAAGAGCTATCTTTGTTTTATCGTACTTCTCAATTACACTCAAGTTTCCTCTTTGAAGTACATTACCTCCAAGTACTACTATTATTTCATCATATGGAAACATCTTCTTAGCTTCTTCGATTAAATATTTATGACCATTATGAAATGGATTAAATTCTGCTACTATTCCTATAGACATAATAACACCTCGAGAGTATTATACACATAAATAAAAATGATGTCACTAATATTAGTGTTGCAATTATTAGATATTTATACTATAATGATTACTCGTGGTGATGGAAATGATAGACCTAACTAATCTTTTAAGTGGAGTAGTTGACCATATCGATATAGATGATGAATATGATTGTTTTAAAGAAAAGACACCCAATATCCTTTCCCTCTCTAAAATAAAAGTTAAGGGTGATATTTCTTTAAACAGTGATGGTAATTACTATACTAATCTACTTTGTAATGGTAAGATGCTTATTAACGATTCAATATCACTTGAAGAAGTTTGGTATCCATTTTCATTTACAATAGATGAAAATATCGATGATTTAGACAAAAATGATGAAAATTTTCTTGATATTTTGGAGCTTTTATGGCAAAATATTGTATTGGAAGTCCCACTTAGGTATTCCGTTGTGGAAGATACAAGTAAATATCAAGGGGATGGTTGGAAGCTAGTTAGTGAAGAAGAATTAAGATTAAAGAATAATCCTTTTAGCGCACTACAAAAAAATATGGATGGGAGTGATTAAAGATGGCAGTTCCTTTTAGAAAAGTTTCTAAGACTAGAAAAAGAATGAGAAGAAGTCATAATGCTTTAGAAGCTGTTGGTACAACTACTTGTAAAGAATGCGGTGCAGTTATTAAACCTCATCGTGTATGCAAAAATTGTGGAAGTTACAAGGGAAAAAAAGTTACTGATGTAAAAGATGCTGAATAGGCATTTTTTTTTGTTCATTTTATTGTATAGATTAAAAATTTATGTTATCATTTGTATTATAGAGGTGAGTGAAAAAGTGAAAAAGAAACTATTATTATTTTTATTTTTAATTCCTGCACTTGTAATTACTTTAACAGGATGCGGAATTAATATTGGTGGAGGAGACGGAGATGGTGGAATAAACATCGGATTCGGATCTAAAGAAAAGACTTTAACTTGTAGTGTTGTTTCTGAACAAGGATTTGAAAAATATGGAAACATTCAATATAATACACAAGTTAAATTTGGTAGCGATGACGTTGCTAAAGATGTTGATTTAGTAATTCATATCAACTTTACAAAGATTAATCCTACAACAGCACAATTTGAACAAATGAAGAAATTAATGGATGATCAATTCTGTGGAAGCTTATTTACAGGGGCTACTTGTTCAAGTAAGATTGAAGGAAATGCAATCGTTTATAACGTAAGTGGTAAAGTTGGAGATGTATATCATCAATATGGTTCATACAGTGATAACAAGTTAGAATCAGTTCAAAATTATCTTGAAACTACTGAAGGTATGACTTGTACAGTTAAATAATTGGTGAATTATGAAAAGAAAGTATGTATTTTTCTTATTATTAATTGTTCCAATGTTCTTATTTGGCTGTGATAACAAGAATACTACTACTTCTAAAAGTATGGTATGCAAAAAGACAATGCCATATAATGATACACAAATAAAGTGGAACAATGAAATTAATATTAAGTATGAGAATGAAACTATCGATAATATTGAAATAAAAGAAATAATTACAGTAGATCCTAGTGTAGAAGAAGAAAGAATAGCTTCTTTCAAAAATATGATTGAACTAGAATGTACTGGAGATTTAGGAAGAAAGTTTGATTCTTGTAATTTAACTAGCGAAGGAAACGTATTTACTATTACTATGACTACTAAGAAAATAGATGTACTTGATAGTGCAGTAAGTAGTAGTGTAGATGGTAATGCACTTGATTCTGCTAGTGTTGAAACTTTAAAAGATTATTTACAAAAACTTGAATATACATGTGAAGGGGCATAAGCCCTTTTTCTTTTTGTAAAAAAAGATTATAATGTTAGTGGTGAGTTTTATGAACTATCAATTAGTATTAGACGATATTATTAAAAACTTGAATGGAGAAAGGCCCAAAGTTCTTATGCATGCTTGTTGTGGCCCTTGTTCTAGTTATGTACTAGAGTATCTATCTCAGTATTTTGATATCGATATTTATTACTATAATCCAAATATTGATACTATAGAGGAATTTGATAAGAGAACTAAAGAAGTACAAAGACTAGTGAAGACAGCCACCTTTATAAGAAATACAGAAGTAATTGTAGCGCCTTACGAGAAAGAACTATTTGAAGAGATAGCTAAAGGCTTAGAACACGAAAAAGAAGGCGGAGCAAGATGTAAGAAGTGTTACTATCTAAGACTTGAAAAGACATCTAAGTATGCTAAAGAACATAATTATGATTATTTTTCTACTACGCTATCTATAAGTCCTTATAAAGATGCAGATGCACTTAATAATATTGGAAAGAAACTAGAAGAAAAATATGGTATTAAATATTTATATTCAGACTTTAAAAAGAGAAATGGATATAAAAGAAGTATAGAATTATCTAAGGAATATAATTTATATAGACAAGATTATTGTGGATGTATATATTCCAAATTAGAAAGGGAGAACTATGTTAAAAGTAAAGACAGTTATAACGGGTGAACTTGAAGAAAACTGCTATATTATCGAAAGTGAAAAAAACTCACTATTAATAGATCCAGGAGCAGATTTTGAACTTATAGATAAAGAGATTAAACTCCCTCTTCTTGGAGTACTTATAACTCATAGACATGAAGATCATATTGGAGCTCTAGAACAAATAATAGAAAAATATAAATGCCAATTATTTGATTATTTTTCTACTGATGAAGAAGAATATAAAGTAAGAGAATTTAACTTTAGTGTCATAAATATGCCAGGACATACTAGTGATTCAGTATGTTACTATTTCTATGAAGATAAGATAATGTTTACTGGAGATTTCCTATTTAAAGGAAGCATTGGTAGATGCGATTTAGGTGGTAGTGAAGTAGACATGGCTAAGAGTCTAGCTAAGATTAAAAAGTATGATGAAGACATAGTTATATATCCTGGACATGGACCTAAGTCAACTCTTAAAAAAGAATTTGAAAATAATATCTTTCTTACATAAAAGTATGTTAGAATTAAATAAGAATAGGAGAGGTTTATATGTATATAGATGCAATTATTGTTATTGTTCTTATAGCAATGTCTGTTCTTGTATTTAGAAGATTTTCAAGTTTTGTTTATAGTATGGCTATAATAGATATATTTTTAAGATTACTTAATTACATATGTACACATTTACCATTTGAGGCTGTTAAAACATATGTAGAGAACTATTTTCCTAAAGATATAGGTGCAATCATTGGTAAGTATACTAGTGGAATATTTTGTGATGTATTAATGTGGGGATATGTCATAGTATACTTAATATTCTTAGGTTATATTACAGCATACTTCGTAAATAAGAAAAAATAATAAAAAAAGCTTATTTTAGTTGATTTTATAACTAATTTAATATATAATTATTACTGACATCGAGTGGAAGACATCTTCCACTTTTTATATTAGTTAGGGGTGATAACTTGGATAAAGATTATAAAGAAGAATTAATTAAATTAGTAGGAGATAAACTTGAAACTACTAATATGTGGGTTGATGATTGTTTCTTTGAAAAGAAAGGAAGAAATCTAAATGTTGTCTTAGATAGTAAAGATGCTATAACTATCGATATGATAGTAGATGCTACTAAGATATTAGATCCAATAATTGAGAAAGCAGATTTTATTGAAGGAAAATATGTTTTAGATGTATATGGAAAGGCAAAAGGTGATTAAGATGAATGGTAAAGAATTTATTAAAGCAGTTGATTTAATAACTAAAGAAAAAGGAATTGATAGAGAAGTAGTATTTGAAGCTATGGAACTAGCTCTTGCTACAGCATATAAAAAGAACTTTAATGGTAATACTAATTCTAAAGTAATTATCGATAAAAATACTGGAGATATAAAAGTATATTCTTATAAGACAGTAGTAGATGATGCAATGGCAGAACCTGACTATTATGAGAAGATGCTTGATTCTCTTCCTGAACCAGAACTAGATGAAAATGGTGAAGAAAAAGAAGTAGAAATCGAAGAGTTTAATCCAGAGTATCATATTACTCTAACTGATGCTCGTAAAGAAAACAAAGCATTAAATATTGGAGATACTATTGATACAGAAGTTACTCCTCATGATTTTGGAAGAGTAGCAGCTTCTACTGCTAAACAAGTAATAACTCAAAAGATAAGAGAAGCTGAAAGAAGCTCAATAATGAGTGAATTTGGTGATAAACAAGATGAGTTAATGGTTGGTACAGTAGCTCTAGAAGACGTAGATAACTACTTTATCGATTTAGGAAGAAGTAATGGAATACTTCCTAAGAAAGAATGCATCCCAGGAGAAAAAATCGAAATGGGAAAACAAATAAAGGTATATGTAAGTAAGATAGATACTAGTGGTAAAGGATTATTTATTCTTTTATCAAGATGTCACTATGGATTCTTAAAAAGATTATTTGAACTAGAAATACCTGAGATTAACGATGGTAATGTAATGATTTACAGTGTTGCAAGAGAAGCCGGTTCAAGAAGTAAGATAGCTGTTTATAGTGACCATCCTAATATCGATCCTATTGGAGCATGTATTGGAGAAAAGAGTTCTAGAATAAGTAGAATTATCAATGAAATAAATGGAGAAAAGATTGACTTAGTAAGATATGATAAGACTCCAGAAAACTTCATTGCTAACGCTCTAGCTCCTGCTAAGAACTTACATGTAATTATTACAGACCCTAAGAAACAAGAATGTATCGTAGTAGCAGATGATGATAACTTCTCACTTGCTATCGGTAAAAAAGGACAAAATGCTAAACTAGCTAGTAAATTGACAAAATATAAAATCGATGTTAAAAACTATGAACAAGCTAGAGAAATGGGAATTAACTTTAGAGACTAGGAGGTATTTATGAAAGTAAAGAAAATACCTTTGAGAACCTGTGTAGTAACAGGAGAAAAGCTTCCTAAGAAAGAACTACTTAGAATAGTTAGAACTCCAGAAGGAAAAATAGAAACAGATTTAACAGGAAAAGTTAATGGAAGAGGAGCATATATTAAAGCAAGTTTAGATGTTTTAGAATTAGCTAAGAAGAAGAAAGCGTTAGATAGACATCTAGAGACTACTTTAAATGAAGAAGACTATTCTAAAATTGAAGAAGTTATAAAGAATATAGAAAAATAAAGAAAGAGGTGATTATTTATGATGAGTATTAAGGAATATGCAGAGGACGTATCTAAAAGCGTTGAAGAAATCTTAAAACTTTGCGATAGACTTGGTATCAATTATAAAGATGAAAATACTGATTTATCTGAAGATGATATAGTACTTCTAGATGGTGAAGTAGCTAGTAGTTTAGATGAAGAAGATGATGAGACATTTGATGAAGAAGATGAATTCTTAGAAAGAGAAGCTCTTGAAGATCATGTTGAACAAATAGTAATAGATTCTAAAATAGATATTGATAGTTCATCTAATAAACAAAAATTAAAATCTAAATCAGAGAGAACAGAAAATAATAAGGCTAAGTTTCAAAAAGATAAAAAAGAACTATATAAGCATAGAGAAAAGTTAATGACTAACGAAGAAAAAGAAGATAATATCGTTCTATATAAAGAAGATATGACAGTTAGTGATGTAGCAGAAATGCTTAATGTTAATAGTGTTGAGATTATTAAGAAACTAATGAAACTTGGTATTATGGCTAGTGTTAATAATCCACTTGCTTTCGAAGTAGTAGAACTTATTTGTCTAGACTATGATAAAGAGCTAAAAAATGCTGATAGTAAAGATATAAGTAATTTTGAAAAATTTGAAATAAATGAAAAGGAAGAAAACCTAGAATATAGACCACCAGTTGTTACAGTAATGGGACATGTTGACCATGGTAAGACAAGCCTTCTTGACTATATTAGAAATACTAATGTAGTAAGTGGTGAAGCAGGTGGTATCACACAAGCTATTGGAGCATATCAAGCAGATGTTAATGGAAAGAAAGTAACATTTATCGATACTCCAGGTCATGAAGCATTTACTGAAATGAGAGCTCGTGGTGCTAGTGTAACTGATATCGTTATCATTATAGTAGCAGCAGATGATGGAGTTAAACCTCAAACTAAAGAAGCAATTGACCATGCTAAAGCTGCTAAAGTACCAATCATAGTAGCAATTAATAAAATTGATAAACCTGAAGCTAACGTTGAAAGAGTAATGACAGAACTTTCTGAATACGGACTTCAACCAGAATCGTGGGGCGGAGATGTTATCATGAACGAAATATCTTGTAAGAGTGGACAAGGTATCGATAAGCTTCTTGAAAACATCATTCTAGTTAGTGAAATGGCTGATTTAAAAGCAAACCCTAATAGATATGCAATAGGAACAGTTCTAGAATCAAGACTAGATAAGAAGATTGGAGTAGTTGCAACAGTATTAGTACAAAATGGTACTCTTCGTTTAGGAGATCCAGTTGTAGTAGGAACTAGCTGTGGTAAGATTAGATCTTTAAAGAATGATAAAGGTCAAGATATAGCAAGTGCTAAACCATCAACTCCAGTAGAGATTACAGGTATTCAAGAAGTACCAAGTGCTGGAGATAAGTTCATGAGCTTTGAAACTGAAAAACAAGCTAAGAGCATCGCTGAAAGAAGAAAAGCAAGATTAAGAGCAAAAGATACTAATAGATCTGGAATGAGTTTAGAAGATTTATTTGGAAAAATTCAAGAAGGAGTTAAAGAAATTAATATCGTTCTTAAGACAGATGTTAATGGTTCACTTGAAGCAATTAAACAAAGTTTAGAAAAGATTAATGTCGATGGAGCTAAGGTAACAGTTATCCGTGGTGGAGTAGGAACAATTACAGAAAGTGACGTAGTTCTAGCTCATGCATCAAATGCAATTATAATTGGATTTAATGTAAGACCAACATCAAGTGTTATCGATAGTGCTAAAGAATATAATGTAGAAATTAAATTATATGACATTATCTATAAGATGATTGAAGATATAGAAAATGCTATGAAAGGATTATTAGATCCTATATATGAAGAAATAGTAATTGGAGAAGTAGAAGTAAGAAAGATATTCAAATTCTCTAAAGTAGGTAATATCGCAGGAAGCCATGTTAAGAGTGGTTCAGTTAAGATAGGAGCTAATGCAAGACTAGTTCGTGATGGAGTAGTAATTGCAAATACTAAGATTAAATCACTTCAAAGAGAAAAAGACCAAGTTAAAGAAGTTAATAAAGATATGGACTGTGGTCTAACTCTAGAAAACTATCAAGATGTTCGTGAAAACGATATTATTGAAGTATATGAGCTTAAAGAAGTTAAAAGATAATTTTTAACTTCTTTATTCCTAATAAGGAGGTTAATATGAATAGTGTTAAATTATCTAGATACAATAGTTTATTTTCTAAAGAAATAAGTAATATATTACAAACTGAAGTAAAAGATAGTGCTATTAAGTTTGTTACAATCACTGGTTGTGAGATAACAAATGACTTATCTTATGCTAAAGTATACTATACAGTACTAGATGAAACTAAAAAGGATGAAACAAAAAAAGCTTTAGAGAAAGCTAAAGGTTTCATAAGAGGAGAAATATCTAAAAGAGTAGATATAAGACATACTCCTGAATTAAGATTTGTATTTGATTCATCAGAAGAATATGGAAATAAGATTGATAAATTAATTAAACAAATACATGAAGAAGAAAAGTAATAGTAAACCTATTACTTTTTTTTAGTTTCCTTGGTATAATTATAATTGGTGATAGTATGAACAATAGAAAAGGATTTACTTTAATAGAAATACTAGCAGTATTAGTAATCATAGGAATAGTAGCAATGATTGTAATACCTAATGTATCAAGTTATGTAAGCGATACTAGAAACTCTGCATACAAAGCACACGAAAGAACTATGGAAGAGTCAGCTAAAAGTATGACTGTCGAATGTATCGCAGGAAGAGAAGAATGTAATCTTCCAAAAGAAGGAAATATCGAAGAAATTTATCTAAATGAACTAGAAGATAAAGACTTCGTACAGAGGTTGCAAGATCCAGGTGGAGATGGATTCTGTAGTGAGAATTTAAGTTACGTAAGAATAACTAATACTGGAAATGGTAATTATGAATATCATGCATGTTTGTATTGTCAAAATTATCATACAAATGATGAAAATTGTAAGTTAATAGAGTCAGAGTCTACTGATACGACACCACCAACATGTGGAGTAGTAACAGGGGAATCATCAGAATGGACTAAAGGATCAAGAACAATTACAGTTGCTTGTACAGACAACCCTGGTGGATCAGGATGTTTAAGAGATAAATTTACAAGAACATTTAATCAAACTACTGATATGGGAGAAATCGAAATAGTAGATAAAGCAGGAAGAACCAAGAGATGCCCTGTAAGCGTTAAAGTCGATAACACGCCACCAACATGTAGTCTAGTAACAACAGGTAATACATATACTGAAGGGGTGTTCGCTGGATCAGTAACAATAAGCTTTGGTAATAAAGACGATGCACATAGTAAACTAGATGTATTTGGAATAGGTACAAGTATTACTCCAAGTTACAATAACGAATCAACTATAACTGTATCTAGAGGAATAACAACAGTAATCGGATACGTTAAAGATAACGCAGGTAATGAAGGAGTTTGTACAAGTACAGTAGAATCAGTAATTGAAGACCCTGATTTTTCAATACTATATGGATATCAAATTTATCCAAATAAAGAAGTACCAAATATAGATTCAGGAAATAATAAAATTACATTCAGAACAAATATGGACAAATATAAAAATGTAAGAAGAGCAGTAATCGAATTTGATAGATCAGTAAGTCCTACAAACTATACGTTAAATGTTTCATCTAGTGTAAGAACAGCTAGTGGACAAGATGATAATGGAGATAACAAGAGAGTAGTATTTACTTTTACTAAAGGAACATACGAAAAATACGAATTTTCTCTATCAAATAGCGATGATATAAGTCATATAACAAAAATAGAATTAGAGATGGAACAATCTGATTTAAAAACAAGACATGATATAACAGTTAATTTAATACCTGATCCAGCAAAAGAAATAGTAAGGACAACAAAGTTTTCATTTGATGGAGGAACAACTTACCAAGGAATATATTATAAGAAATTTACTCCAACAAGTTCAAGACAAGAAGGATATGGTAAAACAGCAAACGTTGTACCAAGATATTCAACTTCTAAGAAGTATTCTGTAGCACCAGGAGATAGAAATGCACCAACTATAAATAGTTTAAGTGCAAACCCAACAGCTTGGACAAATGGAAATGTAACATTAACAGGAAAAGCTACAGATTCTAATAGTGGAATAATAGCATTTACATTTACTACAAATGCAAATTTACCATACGATAGTAATGAGTGGAGACTTATAACAAATACTAAAAATGAAATAACAAAAACAAAAGTAGTAGAGGTAAATAGAACATATTATTTCTATGTTAAAGACGAAGCAGGAAACGTTGCTAAACAAAATATTCAAGTAGCAAATATAGATAAGAACAAACCAACATGCTCATGGAGTGATTCAACAAGAAAAGTAACAGCAGCAGATCCAGCAGCAACAACTGATTATGGACAAAGTAAGCTAGCAGGCTATGCATTTACAACATCAAGTACAGAACCAGCTACTTTAACGACTGCAAATAATGCAGCAAGTATAAATCAAGCTATAACATTAAGTTCAGCAGGAACATATTATCTATATGTAAAAGACAATGCAGGTAACTTATGTACTGGAGATACTAATGGATATAAATATCACAAAGTAACATTTGATAGTAATGGTGGTAGTACAGTAGCAGCACAGTATGTATTAGATGGAAAAAAAGCTACTAAACCTACTAATCCAACAAGATTAGGATTTACATTTGTCGAGTGGCAATTAAATAATTCGGCATATAATTTTAATACGACAGTAACAAGTAATATAACATTAAAAGCAAAGTGGACATTAAATACTCCAGGAAGTGTAACGATAACTGGAGGAGCAACTAAAGTATATGGCTCAACAGATACGACTCTTACTTGTTCAACAACAACAAGTTATCCTACTGGAACAACACTATATTATTCATTTGGATATTCCACAACTGATGGAGGAACTCCAGGAAACTGGACAGCAGATTCTACAGCAAATACTTATAAAATTACTAAAACAGCATATTTAGGATCTAGATATTACTCTTGTAGAATATATGCTAAAAATGGAGAATATACATCATCTACTGGAACCTCACCAACTAGTGGTGACCAAATGGTTAAGATAAGAAGAGCTAAGATAACATTTAATACCAACAATGGAACAATAAGTGGAAGTCCTACATTATATGTTAAAACAGGAGAAAATATTTTATATACTGGAGAGTTTAATAATACTACGGCAAACCCTCCAACAGCATCTAGAAATGGATATACATATCTAGGATGGTATACAGCAAATAGTGGTGGAAGTCAGATATACGATGCATCTAATAATTTAAAAAATGTAACTAATTTTACTTCGGGTGGAAATTATAATATAACTAGAGATATAACTTTATATGCTCAGTGGAATCTAGTATGTAGCATAGGAGTAAATGGAAATTTATTCACAAGTAGTTGCGCTAGTGGAATAACATGTAGGTTCTCTAATAATTCTACTTCGATAACAGTAAATAGTTCAGGAACATATACATTAAGTGTTAGTGATGGTGAAGGAAGATCTACATCTTGTTCGAAAATAGTTACTGATGCTTCTATTACAAAATGGACTAAGAAACAGCATGAATGTACGTCGAGTACTAGTACAACTTACATAGTTAAAAACCGATCATCAAAAACTAATGATACTTGTTTGTCTAGAACATCCTGTAATTCATCTACCTTAAATCTAGAAGTTAGAGTAGGTTCTTGTACTAGTAAAAATCAATACTATACTTACCAAAGAGACTACAATAATCAACCAAATTGTATTGAACCTGGTTGTGTTGGTAAGGGATCAACTATACGTTGTGACGCAACCTATGATGGTAAATGCAAATACACGGAATATAGGCACGATGGTTTATGTGATGTACATGTAATTTATTGTACTCACAGGGTTGTACAAGCATATACATCTGGTAAATGCAGTACATCAACAACTACAAATTACTCATTTAACGCTTCAAATATCGAAAATCAAGATACATGTAGTAAGACATCATCGTTCAAATGTGAAGCTGGAAAAGTTGGAAACAAATACATTAGTGATTGTACGCCAACAGCATGGTCATG
>JAEEGL011252093.1_pt1 | contig 13614 bp, 11 predicted proteins | sample 9134231 | NCBI WGS metagenome assembly JAEEGL01 (sample SAMN16246548, study PRJNA631951) | gut metagenome | biome: gut microbiome; feature: rumen; material: fiber-attached | host: Bos | place: Iran: Karaj | collected 2018-10
CACTTTTTCAGTTTAATGTTGAGCCAGAATCCGTAAATACCGACAGTAATAATTGTCAGCAGAAGCCAAAGAATCCACTTGCCGAACAACTGTGCAGCGGTACCGTCAAATTCCAGCCGGTGTCCGTTAATCACGGTGTGTTTCGCTTCCCAGCGATAAACCATGCAGAATGCCCACGGGAAACAAATGCCAAGCGTCAAGGTTGTGATCAGTGCGCCGAGCAGACTCCAGCCGATCAGCTGCAGCAGTCCACCGTCAAAATACGATTCATCACTGCTTGTCTGGACGGTTGTCATGACAGGTTGATTGTTTTCCATAATACCAAAGACTCTCCTTTTCGGATAGAAGCAGCGGCTGACACCGGCGCCGCTTTACGGAATGAGCGTATCGAGACCGAGCTCTTTTTCGCAGTCGGTGCAGTAAAGGATCCAGTCGTCGGTGATGTTGGAATCTTCGGCAACCGGAACCTCCTTGCCGCAGCGGTCGCAATGCACGATGCGCATCGGCGTTTGCGAAAAAGGGGAGCTGCAGCCCGTGCACACGGCGAGCAGCAAAAGCAGCGCCGCAAGCACAAGACAAATGCGCTTATTCACCGAAGTAACGGTCCAGCAGACCCTTGAACGCTTTGCCGTGTCTGGCTTCGTCTCTCGCCATCTCGTGTACGGTGTCGTGGATGGCGTCGAGACCGAGCGCCTTCGCTTTCTTGGCGAGTTCGGTCTTGCCAAGCGTTGCGCCGTTTTCGGCTGCCACACGCATTTCAAGGTTCTTTTTGGTGGAATCGGTCAGCACTTCGCCCAAAAGCTCGGCAAACTTGGCGGCGTGTTCGGCTTCTTCAAACGCAGCCTTTTCCCAATACAGACCGATCTCCGGATAGCCTTCGCGGAACGCGACGCGGCTCATGGCAAGATACATGCCGACTTCGCTGCATTCGCCGTTGAAGTTCGCACGCAGGTCTTCTTTGATCTCGTCGTCCACGTCCTTGGCAATGCCGACCACGTGTTCGGCAGCCCAGGTGAGGTCAGCGCTCTCGCGCTCTTTCATCTTCGCTTTGCAGATCGGGCAGGTGTCGATGGGTTCGTCGCTTTCATAGCCGCAAACCGGGCAGTAATACTTTTTCATTGGAATCAGTCCTCCGTCTTGTATTTTGACCGATGCAAACGCGTCGGCTCTTGTGCATATTATACTGAAACGGGCGGGCGCTTGTCAAGCAAAAGGCGTGAAAGTGAGCATATGCTAACTGCTTGCGACCGACGCTTACCGTTCCAAAAACGACAGGATCTGCGCATAGCTTTGCGCTTCAAACGTCACGGGCAGCGCCCGGGTGTTCGGCGCCTTGTGCGGGTTGAACCACACGCTGTCGAGCCCCGCGTTGACCGCGCCCTGAATATCGGAGCCGAGCGAATCGCCGATGACGAGCACTTTGCTTTTGTCGGTTTCGTCGATGGCGTTGAGCACTGCGTCAAAGAACGCCGGCAGCGGCTTTTGCGCGCCGACCGATTCCGACACGAACACGTGGGAAAACAGGGGAGCAAGCCCGCTCTTTTGCAGCCGCCGCAGCTGGGTGCGCGCCACACCGTTGGTGATGAGGGCAAGATCGTACCCGCCGTTTTTCAGCGCATACAAAAAGGCGTCTGCACCGGGCAGCAGATAGTCGCTCTCTCCGAGCTGGGCGAGATAGGTGGTGCTGATTGCGTCGGGGTCTGTCTCTTTCGGAAAGCCGAACATGGCAAACAGCTCCTCAAACCGCTGCACGCGCAGCCGGTCCTTTGTGATTTCCCGCCGTTCAAACGCATGCCAGAGCGCCGCGTTGATCTCGTGATACCGCAACAGAATCTCTTCGCTGTGGGGCAGACCTCTGGCGGTAAGCACGGCTTTCAGACTGTCGTGCTCGGCGCGGATAAAATCGAAGATCGTCTCGTCTGCGTCCAGCAGCAGGGTGGTATAGCGGTGCGCCATCGCGTTCACTCCTTTCGTTTGCGGTTTCATTTTAGCGGTTTTGCGTCTGCTTGTCAATGCAGAAAACGCGGATGTGGAAGAAGCGACAAAAATTTCAAAGCATTGCGACAAAAATTTAAGAAAAAAGACATTTCTTTTTTTCTTCTTCTATGGTATGATTAATGCTGTATGAATAGATTTGACCGAGAGGTCGTTTTCACCGAAGGGAGCGTTCGTCTATGGAACAACAGGCATTCAGCGAAGGCATTGCGCCGGGCGGTCTGCGTGCGCAGAACGAGATCAAGCTGCTGGTGTGTTATCTGCTCAAATCGCTCGACCGTCCGCTGTCGCGCGTGCAGATCAACGAGATTCTGCAGGAGTATCCGATTGCGAATTACTTTGAAGTCAATCAGGCGATGAGCGATCTTGTGAAGAGCGGAAATCTGATCAGCGAGCTGAACGGCGAGGATGAAACGATGACGCTGTCTGCACGTGCGCGCTTTGACGTGGCTGCCATCGAAAAATCGCTGCCGCGCTCCATCCGTGAAAAAGCGGTCCGCGCCGCCTGGGTGGTGCTGACGCGCGAGCGGATCCGCCGCGAAAGCAAGGTGGACGTGCAGCCTGCGGCAAACGGCGGATTCCACGTAACGTTCAGCGTGGTGGACGTGGATACCGAGCTGATGAAGCTGACGATCTACGTTGCGGAAGCGGACCAGATCGAAACGGTGAAACGCAACTTTTTCGATCATGCCGTGGAGCTGTATTCGGATATCATCGCGTCGCTGACGGTGGACTAAAAACGGAGGGACTCACATGAAAAAATTCTTTGTATTGATGCTGTTGGCGCTGCTGCTCGTGGTTGGCGTGGCGGGCTTTTTCGTCCATCAGTATCTGCTGCGCGACTACATTGTGTTTATTGAAAGCTTCGACAACGGACTTCTGACGGTCGACAGCATCCGCACGGAGGGCACCGATCAGAAATTCCGCGTAAAATGCAAATACGGCGAATATCTGACCGTATCCATCAACCCCTCGCGCAGCGAGCGCGGCTACTTCGATCTGGACCGTCTGACCGTCAACGGTGAAAACGTGACCAAAGAGGTCTCCATGCTGCAGTACCGCACCAAGGTGACAAAGAAAATGACCATCACCGCGTCGTTCAAGCCCGGCGAAGAGACCGCCGCGCAGGAGACGGTGAACGAAACGCTGAACCTGGCTGCCCCGAGTCTGGATGTGACGAACAACACGCCGTATCTCGGCTCGCTCGGCGCTTATAACCTGAAGGATCCGTCCATCATTTTTGACGCCGACAGCGGCTTGTATTACGCGTTCTGCTCCGGCAACGTTGTGGTGCAGTCGAAGGATCTGATCAACTGGACGGCAAAGACCAACTATTTCAAGACCGTGACAACCGACGACAGCACGCTTGCGCTCGACTTTGACCAGTTCGACTGTGTGAAGGCGTGGGCGGCAGAGCACGGCTATGAAAAGAATAAACGCTATTCCTCCGCCACGAGCAACCGTTCCGTGCTGGCGCCGGAGATCGTGCGCGTGGGCAGCACCTATTATCTGTATTTCTCTGTTTCCAAAGCCGAAGAAGCGAACGAGGCCGCTATCTTCTGTGTGAAGACGAAGGACCTTTCGTCCGCGATTACCAACAAAAAATGGACAGAGGTCGGCATGGTGCTGAGCACCTGCGGCTACAGCGCCGGCATGGCGCCCTCCGCAGGAGAAGACAAGGCAACCAAGGCGCATTATGACGCCTCCTATGCCGTGCATCCGAGCGTTGTGCGCAGCGCGGACGGCAGCATGTATCTCGCCTACGGCGGCACCTGGGGTCGCGCGGAGATTCACGGTGCAATCTATCTTCTGGAGCTTGACCCGAAAACGGGGCTGCTCAAGGAAGGCAGCACCATCAACGAAACGGGCGACGTCGTCTCCACCGTGCACGGCGAAACGCGCTATCATACCGGCGTGCTGATTGCGCAGCCCGGCGCCATTCCCGAACGCGACAAAAATGAGGGCAGTCTGATCTGGGGCGCGGAGCTGGTGCGCAAGGGCGATCTGTTTTATTTGCTGACCACCTACGGCGTGGATGAGCGCAACTGCAGCATCCGCGTGGCGCGCAGCGACAATCCTGCCGGACCGTATCTGGATTCCCTCGGACGCAATCTGTCCAAATTCGAATCGCAGAGCTTTTTGAACCGCGACCAGTATCACAAGGGCGACATTCTGCTTGCCGGCTATAACTTCGACCGCTCCAATGAAGGCGGCGTGGCGTATGGAAACGCCGGCAAAGCCTCCACCGCGAGTCCGAGCGTGATCAAAACCGCCGACGGAGAGTGGATCATGGCGTCGCACTCCCAGATCTATTTCAAGGTGGACGGTGTGCTGGAAACGGGCTTTGATACCGCGAAGCAGCTCGAGGAGTCGCTGGACGCAAAGCCCGCCATGGAGATTCGTCAGATCCTCTGGAACGCCGACGGCTGGCCGCTTGCCGTACCCGAAGCTTATGCCGGTGAAGCCGTGAAGGAAAAATTCACCGCCAAGCAGATGTACGGAGAATGGGATGTGGTCGTCTTTGACCGTATGGAGGGTTCCGCGGTGTCCGATACCGCCTGCAGCCATTCGCAGATGGTCTCCATCCTCTCCGACGTTGCAATCACCAAAGAAAACATCGACAAGAACACGAAGCTCGACAAGCTCTATTTCGCAAAGCGCGACAGCCGCTCGTTTGAGATCCGCATCAACGGTGAGCTGTTTGTGATCTATCCGGTCGTTGCCTGGGACTGGGAGCTTGGCAAAGCCGCGCTGACCTTCACCGGTCAGGGAGAAGACGGCAGCACCGTCTGGGGCAAAAAGAGCTTTTCGCCCATGGTGGGTCTGTATACCGACACGCTCTACTATCTGCTTGATCAGGCGGATCCCGAAACGCTGCGTCCGGAATATGAGCTGAAGCTGCGCAAGATCGAAACCAACCCGACCCAGGCGCAGATCAACAAGCTCTGCCAGCAGCTGATCAAAGCGCTGCAGGCGCAGTGAGAGCGGTCAGCTGTCAGCAGACAGCGGTGCTTTTGCAAGCGTGTAAGAAAACAAGAAGAACGGCTGCCGCGGGGATTTCCTGCGGCAGCCGGCTTTTGTTCTTTTCTGTATATTCATTTCCATCCCCGGACACACTATATCCAGTCATATAAAAAGGGATGATCCTACCATGCAAACGAAACAAACCAATCGTTTTCTTTCCTTCTTCCTCGCGCTGCTTCTCGTCTTGTGCGGCAGCTTCACCTTAAACCGGCTGCACACGTTGTCGATGCCCAGCGCCGACGCGTCGGTGGATGTGCTCTCCCAGCTCGGTTCGCGCGGGCAGGAGGTGCGCTCCGTGCAGCAAAAGCTCCGTTCGCTCGGCTTTTACAGCGGCGCGGTGGACGGCATCTTCGGCGCCCAGACCCGGCGTGCGGTGGTGGCGTTCCAAAAGAGTGTCGGCATCACGGCGGACGGCGTGGCAGGACCCAAAACGCTGCTGTATCTCGGTCTCGGCACCGGCAGCGCATCCGCCTCAAACGGCGGCTACAGCAGTGCGGATATCACGCTGCTCGCCAAACTCATTGCCGCCGAAGCGCGCGGCGAAAGCTATACCGGACAGGTTGCCGTTGGCGCGGTGGTACTCAACCGGGTGCGTCATCCGTCGTTCCCCGACACCGTGGCCGGGGTGATCTATCAGAAGGGCGCCTTCTCCGCAGTCAACGACAGCAACTGGAGCGTGTCGCCGTCTGCAACCTCGCGCAAGGCAGCGCAGGACGCCATTAACGGCTGGGATCCGAGCGGCGGCGCCATCTATTATTACAACCCGGCAAAAACGAGCAACGCCTATATGCTCTCGCGTCCGGTCATCGTCACGATCGGCAACCACCGGTTTTGCAGCTGAGCTCCTGTATAGATGCACGAAGCGCCGCCCCTGAACGGGAACGGCGCTTCGTGTTTTAAGGATAGAGAAAGATAAAAGAGAAAAAGGCGTTTAAATCTGCGCGCGTCAGGCGGCGCGGTTTCTTTGGCTGCGCTGGGACGGGCGGTTTCCCTGCACCCGGCGAAGCGCCGGACGATGCTGCGCGCGTGGTCTGCTGCCGGAAACGGCTGCCTGCTTCTTGCCGGAAGCGCGTTTGCCGAACAGCTTCGCAAACAGCTTTTGTTCAAAGGCGATCAGTTTTTCTTCAAACAGGATGCCGAGGATAATCAGCGCGAGCGTGGGGAAGAAGAAAGCGAGAAAAGATTGCATGGTTTCAAACATTGTCATGACCTCCGAGAGAACATTCGTTCTTGATTTCTGATATCATTATAGCAGATTCTCCGCAAAAGTCAAGACAAATGTTCAGAAAATTTTGTTTTCGTATCCCTAAAAAAGGACTTAGCGTTTTTTGAGCCACTTTTTCCTTTATTTCTCTCCCTTTTTGTTTCATATAATGCGTGAAGTTCGGGAAACAGACCGAACAAACCGGAATCTGTTCTGCCAAAAAACGGAACGAGAATTTGTGAAAACTGCCGATTAGGAATCTTCGCAAAAGGCGTGAAAAAGATTTGCGTCTATGCTATAATGAAAAAAATTAGTATAAACGGAGGACATCATCATGAGCGTTAAAACAGAATTCTATTTTCCGTCGGTATCCGGACTTTGCGATATCCATGCCGCAAAGTTTCTTCCGGAAGATCCTGCAGGCGTGAAAGCGGTCATTCAGATCGCCCACGGCATGGCGGAGCATCTGGAGCGGTATGAACCGTTCGCAGACGTGCTTTGCGCCAACGGCTTCGCTGTTTATATCAACGATCACGTCGGTCACGGCAAGAGTGTGAAAAACGATGATGAGCTCGGCTATTTCGGCAAAAAAGACGGCTGGCAGAATTTCATCGGCGACTGCCGCAAGCTGATGGAAACCGCACAGTCCGAGTTCCCGGGCAAGCCGTATATCTTCTTCGGTCATTCCATGGGCTCGTTCGTGTCGCGCGCGTTCTCTGCAAAATATGCGTCCGATCTCGCCGGCGCCGTCTTTTGTGGCACGGCCGGTCCGAATCCGGCGGCGGCAGCAGGCATTATCATCGCCAACCTGATCTCCAAGCTCAAGGGCGACCATTACCGCAGCAAGATGATCGACAACATCGCCTTCGGTTCCTATAATAAACGCACCCCGGGCAGAACGCCGTTTGACTGGCTCTCCAGAGATGAGTTCCAGGTCGATAAATACATCGCCGACCCGTATTGCGGCTTCTTGTTCACCGCCAACGGCTATCGCGACATGTTCACGCTGCTCAACTACGTTTCCGGCAAGGAATGGTTCGCGTCCTACGACAAGGAACTGCCGGTGCTGCTGCTTGCCGGCGGCGACGATCCGGTCGGCCCTTACGGCGACGGCGTGAAGAAGGTCCGCGATCTGCTGGCTGCCAACGGCAAAAAGAATATCACCATGCATATCTATGAGGGCGGTCGCCACGAGATTCTCAACGAGTCCGCACTGTTTGACACGGTCTGCAAAGACATGATCGAATGGGCAAACAGCGTGATCTGATCTGCCTATACATATAAATAAAGGAGCGTACGACAATGACGGATCTTACGGGTTCATCCTGTTATACCATTGAAAACAGCTATCTTTCCTTGTCGTTCCCCGTAGAGGCCAAGCGCCTTTCCGGCTTCCTTTTGACCAATCGGCTCAGCGCGCGCCGTCTGTCCATGACAGACGGTACCGCGCTGTTTTTGCTGCAGTTCAAAGGGCTGCTCGGGGGCGAAACGCTGCGCGCCGGGGATTTCAGAATCAAGCAGGCGCTTTTGCAGCAGACCGGGGAGCAGCAAACACTGTCGATCCGGTTTGCGCCGTTTCGCGTGCGCGGCTGCCGGGTGGAGCTGACGTATGAAGTGCAGCTTTTGCAATACGACCAATTTGCCCGTGCCCGACTGCTGTTTTCCTGCAACAAGGAAAAAAGCGACCGTGCATTTCTGGAATTCATTGACTTTGCGCCGTTTGTGCTGCCGGAGGGCTCGTCCGGCTGGGCGCTGCCGAAGCAGGCGTCGTCGCTCATCGGCGGCACACCGCTGTCGCTCGGTCAGCCGTTTTTTATTGACCACTGTTTTTTCGGCAGCGAATTTCCGGCGGCGTATAACTCCATCCAAAACGGCGTCGCCTGTGCAAAGCGTTATTTCGGCCGCACACTCGACGAGCTGACCGACAAAACCGGCTGCTTTGAAACCGACGGCTTTGTGTTCGGCGCTGCGGAAACGCCGGACGTCTCGTCCGTGCGCACGGCGTTCTTTACCTATATTGAAAAGATTGCGCGTCCGTCGCGTCCGCGGGTGCAGTATAACACCTGGTTTGAACACATGCTGGAGATCGACGAAAAAATTCTCCTGCAGGACGTCGCCGATCTTGAAAAAAGCCGCAACGAAGCCGGCTGCGACGCGCTCGACTGCGTGGTGATCGACGACGGATGGAACGATTACAGTGCCGATTTCTGGGCGTTCAACAACAAGTTTCCAAATGCGCTGCACACTCTTTCCGCACAGGCGCGGACGTTGGGCGGCACCTTCGGCTTGTGGATCGGACCGCGCGGCGGCTATAACGGACAGACGAAGTCCTTTGCGCAGAGGATCGAAAAAAGCGGCAACGGCTATTTCAATAAAAAAAGCGGCGATATCTGTGTGGCGAGTAATCTGTATACCGAACGGCTCGCTTCGTTCATGGCAGGCTGCCAGCGCGATTTCGATCTTTCCTATTGGAAAATCGACGGGATCGCGCGTATGCCGTGCCGAAACAGGCACCATGACCACCCGGTCGGCGGCAAAGACGATATGCTGTATTACACGGGATTGTGGGAAGCGTGGATTCGTCTGTTCGAATCCCTGCACCGAAACAGCACGCAGCCGCTGTTTCTCAATCTGACAAGCTATGCCCCGCCGAGCCCGTGGCTGCTGCAATGGGTGCAGAGCGTCTGGATTCAGAACAGCAGCGATTTCGACTTTGCAAAAAGCGGCAGCGAAAAGCGCGGCGTCAACGCGGCGCTGACCTACCGCGACGGCAGATACTATGATTTCTATCACACCCGCCAGTTCTGCTTCCCGGCATCCCGCCTGTATCATCATGATCCGGTCTATGCAAAACACGCCGATCTGGAACTGTCGGACGAGGCGTTCTACACCTATCTGTTTGCCATTGCCGCACGCGGTTCCCGGCTGACGGAGCTGTACCTCGGCAACAGCCGGATGAACAAAACCAAATGGCGCATCTGCCGCGCAGCGGAGCAGTTCGGCAAGCAATACCGCCGTCTGCTCGACCATACGCTGCTGTTCGGCGGCGATCCGCTGCAGGGCGCGCTTTATGGCTACGCGGCGTTTGACGCCGATGCGGGTCTGCTGACCGTCCGCAATCCGTCGGATCAGCCGCAGTCTGTCACGTTGCGTCTGGATGAGACGCTCGGCGTGAAAAAGAGTATGCGGCATCTGCCGCTGGCACAGCTGGTGCCGCAGGAAACCACGGGCGAGTTCGGCACCTTCAGCTACGGCGACGATCTGCAGCTGTCGCTGCGCGGGCATGAATTGCAGATTTTCCATTTCGGTGCACTCTCGCCGGTTGCGGTACAACGCGTGCGTGCGCTGTCCGACCGGTCGGTTGAGGTGTTCTGCAACCAGGTGACGGACTGGAGCAACGTCAGCTGCGCCGCCAATCCCGTGGAAAAGGCGGAACCGCTGATCGGCGGCTGGTCTGCGGTCGTGACGTTCCGCAACGCGCTATCGGGCGACACGTTCCTCACGCTCAGCGGCGTCTGCAACGCGCTGGGTGAAGCGCAGACGCTGGATTTGCATGTGCTCGCGTTCCCGGACGACCGTGTGACCTCCGGCGGCTTTGCGGGCACCGGCGGCTTTTCCGTCAAAATCACGTTTGATCCGCTGCTCAACAAGGAGCTGTTCCGCCAGGGCGGCGACGTGTCGGTAGCAATCGAAGGGGGTCACGTTCTGTTTCGCGTCGGCAGCGCGTGTGTGCGCTCCGTGCGTGACGTGCGCAATATGGTGCAGCTTTGCGCCGTGCGCGAAGACAGCGGCGTGCTGAAGCTCTACCTCAACGGCGAGCTCGATGCCGGTCTGCGTCCGGTGGACGGTCCGCTGGATCTTGTGCAGGCTTTGCCGTCCTGCGCCGACCCGGCACGTACCAAGCTATATTGCCGCGCGCTGGCGTATGACGAGGTGTAACCCGATCAAAGCTTTTTTTAGGAGGAGTAGAAATGAGACCCACAGCCCGTAAAATCACAATCTATGTTTTGTTTGCCCTGACCCTGGTTTCCCTGTGCTTCCCCGTGTTTTCTCCATCCCTGCAGGCGACGGCCGCTGACGAAACACCGCATGTATCCATCAGCGCAAGCAGCATCGAGGTGCCGCTTCTGAAATCCGTCCGGCTTTCTGCCGAAGTGCAAAACGTGAACGGTTCGCCGTCGTTCCAATGGAAAAGCAGCGATCCGCTGAAGGCGACGGTTGACCGCAGCGGCAAGGTGACCGGTCTTGCCGTCGGCAAAGTGACCGTCACCGTCACCGCAAAAGCGGACGGGCTGACGCTGACCGACGAAATCGAGTTATATGTTGTCCGCCGCAGCAACGGCATCCGTGACTTTTTAAAGAACCGTCAGGTTCTCTCTTACCAATACAGCTATCAGGACGACTACTACTACGCCAACGACAAGCAAAGCTGGCAAAAGGCGATGGGCTTTTCCAAGTTCTATGATCTGGTTGCGCCGTATGCGCTGCTGGAAACGGACTATCTGCGCGTCAAGTTTCCGTATGGCGGCAAGGATTATATGATCCAGTTCTGGAAAGGGCAGTACGGCCTGCTGTTTTACGGCAGCGAAATCGGCATCTATACCAAAAAGCATTCGGACAAAGCCGACGGCACGTTCACCCTTTACAAATGCGCCTCAAAGGACGACTTCCTCAACATGGACATGACGCTGTATCATGACACCACGGGCTTCGGCACCTATGTACGGCAGTTTACCCGTCCGTATGACAACTACTGGTGGTGCACCGGCTTCAAAGCCGGCCATCTTCGGGTGGAGGAGCCGGCAAGGGAGCTGCGGATGGAAAGCCGGATCACACTGAAGGACGACGAGATGGCGACGCAATTTTGCAGCGCGCTCGAACAGTGCGGCCTGACCCGGATCACGGAGGGCAGCATCGGCGTCGACCAGTTCCGGCGCGAAGGCAACGACGTGCGTCTGGTGTGGCAAAACCTGTCCCACGCCGAAACCACCATGCCGGTCAAGATTGTGGCCGGCGCCAACGTTCTGGCGTTCTTTATGGGGCCGCTCGCATTTTTGTCAACGCTGCTGCTCGACCTCGGTCTGCTGGCGCTGGTAAAGGCGTAAGAGACGCGCAAAATGTGAAAACTGAAATGAAATCTGAAGCATTGAATAGCACGTAAGAACAGACGGCGCCGGTTGGGGTCGTTTGTTATCTGTTTGGGTCAATTCTACGTTTCATAGGTTGACTTTTTTTCGCTTGTTCGCTATGCTTTTGCAAAGCTTTCAAAGGAGACTGATAAAATGGACAGTGTGCGTGTCGGCGCGTTTATTGCCGCGCTGCGCAGGGAACAGGGCTTCACGCAAAAACAACTCGCCGAAAGAATCGGTGTCACAGACAAAGCAATCTCCCGTTGGGAAACGGGCAAGGGCTATCCAGATGTGACGCTGCTGCTGCAGCTCGGCGAAACGCTCGGCGTCACGCTGAACGAACTGCTCAGCGGACAAAGGCTGCAGCCGGAAACGATTCCCGCGGCAGCACAGGAGAATCTGACCGAAGCCTATCAGAATGTTGGCATCCTCCGGCGCGGCAACCGAAAAAGAGGGTTGCTCGCACTTGCGGCTTTCCTGCTTGCGGCAGTGCTCGCTTTTTGTGTGCTGCAACAAAAACGATACAGCCGCTTTAACTTTGAATTCGATCTCCCGACGGCTGCGGCCGAACAGGCGTATGAGCAGATCTTTGAAACACTGTGTGCCAAATCGGTATTTGACAGATACAGCGTCTGTGTGGATTGTTCTGTCACGCTGAATCGGCACGGCGAAATGCAAAGCGGAGACTGGCAGTTTGTGAACAGCAGCACACGCCTGCGCTGCTCGCTTGCGGCAAGGAAAAACGACGGAATCCTGCATTGCACGGCTGTGTTTTCACCTGCGGAACAATCCTATCCGGACGGTCTGCCGCCCGTGCGCATCTTTACCTTTTTGCAGGACTGCGACGCTGTCACGCTTGCAGACGACTGCCCGCGCGTCAAATCATATAACGCGGTGTCCGTCTCGTTTTCCAATCATCTCGGTTGGTACTTTGACGAGGCGTCGGAAGTCTCGTTCGGAAATTATCAGAATCTTTATCATTCCGGGCAGATCGAACAGGTAACGTCTTCCGCCGGAATGTCGGGCAAGTACTTCGAAGCGGTCCTGACCGCCCATCCAAACAGCCGGCCCTGCTGCTCGATCTATTTTCGATGAAAGAATCAACTGTTGACTTTCGACTGTCGACTGTCGGCTGATCGTCATAAATGCCCGACATATCGCATACCTATTAGCAACAATAAAACGCCAGGCGGAGGAATGTGTATGTCAGAGCCAATTTATCAGTCGATTGCAACACGGACGCAGGGAGATATCTATATCGGCGTGGTCGGTCCGGTGCGCACAGGGAAGTCATCGTTTATCAAGCGGTTTATGGACGTGCTGGTTTTGCCGCATATGGAAGACAGCGCCCAGAAAGAGCGCGCACAAGACGAGCTGCCGCAGTCTGCGTCGGGCAAAACGATCATGACCACGGAACCGAAATTTATTCCGGAAGAGGCGGCAGTGGTGGAGCTCGACGCAGGCACGCGTACCCGCATGCGGCTGATCGACTGCGTGGGCTATATCGTGCCGAGCAGCATCGGTTATATCGAAAACGAGCAGCCGCGCATGGTGAAGACGCCGTGGTTCGACAAGGAGATCCCGTTCAATATGGCGGCGGAGATCGGCACACAAAAGGTGATCACGGAGCATTCCACCATCGGACTGGTTGTCACGAGCGACGGCACCTTCGGCGAGATTCCGCGCAGTGAATACGCCGAAGCGGAGGCTCGGGTCGTTGCTGAGTTGCAGCAAATTGAAAAGCCTTTTATCGTGCTGCTCAATTCCGCCGCGCCGCTGGCACAGCAGACACAAACACTCGCTTTGTCGATGCAGGAGCAATACGGCACGCCTGTGCTGCCGGTCGACTGCACCGCGCTGACCGAACCGCAGATTCTGCAGATTCTGCAAACGCTGTTATATACCTTCCCGTTGACGGAGCTGCGGCTGCAGTTTGCGCCCTGGCTGCTGCAGCTGCCCCGAAGCCATCCGCTGCGTGTGTCGTTCCTGGAAGGAATCCTTGCGGCGGCAAAGCAATTGCGACAGGTGCGCGACGTGGAACCGTTTCTGCAATCGCTCGGTGCATTCCCGCAGGTGACGGGTGCCGCAGTCACAAACACCGATCTTGCCTGCGGCAGTGTCTGCGCAGCGCTGCAGCTGGAGCCGACGCTGTTTTACAGCGTGCTTTCCGAACAGACCGGGCTGTCTGTCAAAAACGACGCGCAGCTGCTCGCGTGCGTCAAAACACTGACCGAAACCAAACGCGAATACGACCGCTTCCGC
>JAEEGL011398140.1_pt1 | contig 13614 bp, 9 predicted proteins | sample 9134231 | NCBI WGS metagenome assembly JAEEGL01 (sample SAMN16246548, study PRJNA631951) | gut metagenome | biome: gut microbiome; feature: rumen; material: fiber-attached | host: Bos | place: Iran: Karaj | collected 2018-10
GAAGCTGAAGTAGTTGTAGCCTTCCCAACGGCCGTCGAAGGTAACATCGGCTGTAAAGGTCACATGGTCTTCAGTGTCCATGGCAAGACCCACATTAGTAGCCCAGTCGTTTTCGCCCACTTCACCGAGAATGTAAACATTGGTTTCTTCGGGCAGAGGTTCATTCCACTCGCCGCTCACAACTACAGTCATGTTAGTCGGATCGAGAGTGAATGTCCACTCGCCAGCCACGGGAATCTTGAAGTTGGCACCGTCGACCAGTTGAATAGCAGTACCTTCATTCACCATGTCCTTTGTCACCCAGAAGCAGCCAACACCAGCTTCGTCTTGACCACCATACCAGTTGCCATCCTGATCCTTGAACTTGAACTCAACATTGGCATCCATAGCCTTGGTGATGGTCCACTTGCCATCGTTCAACTCCATTGCGATGGGATCAGCCCACAAAGCATCCCAAGAACCAATAATGTAGTAAGCCTCTGTAGTTTGCTGACCCAGGTCACCCTTCACCACAAAGCGTTCACCATTACGGGCGACCCAGGGGCTACCATCGGGTTGATTCACATACCAGTCAACATACTCGGGATAAACATGCAGATTGGTTGGGTGATTATAGGGCTGCAGTTGCAGCGTGCCTTCCCACACATCATACATCGTAGGGTATAAAGGATTAGGATCGAGCGTAACATTATCAGGATTAAAATAGGCATAAACATCGAGCAAATATGTACAACCGTTAAAAGCTGCGTGCCCAATTTTTGTGAGGGTGGAGGGAAGAGTTAACGACTCGATGCCACTTCCCACAAATGCATGCTCCTTAACAACCGTAACACCTTCTGGAATTACAATTGATTTAAGTGTAGCTGTTGAATTCATGGAATGACTGCCGATTGCAGTTACAGTGCTTGGAATAACCGTGCCCTTGCAACCTACCACAAGCTCGTCTTTTTGATACTCTTGCGGCATGGTATATACGCGTTCTACACCATTATCTACATTAATATAAAGCACATCAACGGTCATGGCCTCTTTTGTGATAACGGCATTGCAGTTGTCGCGTGTGTCATATTTTGTATTGCCCTCGGCCACCGTTATGGTTTCGAGGTTATAGCAATACATAAAAGGATTCATTTCAACTGCAGTCACCGAAGCTGGGATAGAAATTGATTTCAATCCTAAACATCCCCAAAAGGCTTCCTGCTCAATTCTTGTCACAGTGTAGGTCACTCCGTTGTACTCTACTGTAGATGGAATAGAAACTGTTTCCGGCAGATTCTCATAAGTAGGACTGTAAATATTGGCACCATACTCATCGGACCAAGTAGGATTCAGTGTGTTTGATCTCTGCTCAAAGGTTACCGAGACCGTGTTAGTGCCATCGGTGTTGATTTTGTAGGCCAAGTCACCCGACTTAAAGTCGTAGGTGTAGGCGCTGGCTGCTACTGATGCGCAAAGCATAACCAGCAAACTCAGTAAAAGTTTCTTCATAATAGTTTGGTTTTGAAAGATAATTTGTTTTTTAAAAATATAATATTTATAATACAATGCTGCTATATATACTTTTAAGTGGTGCAAAATTATAAAAAATTTCGTAATAATCAGCATTTTGCCACATAAATAAATATAAATAAATGCGGTGTTACAGCACCTTAATAACAACAAGGGACCGCTCGTGGTGGAGCAGCCCCATTGTTTATGGTTTTCATCGCGTTGCAGGCAAGCCAACGTTGTGGCCAGCTGCAAGGAGATGTTGCATCAATAGTTGCTGGGATGCAGAATCATGTCGATGATGAGGGTCACATCCATCACGCTCACCGTGTCGTCGCCGTTGACGTTAGCATTGTCGTAGCTGAATGGACTGGGGTTCTTCTTGAGGATGTAGTTGATAACTGTGGTCACGTCGTTCACGTCGACCTTGCCATCGCAGTTGGCGTCGCCCAACTTGCCTTCGGCCTTCTTGGTGATGACGAGCTTCATGTCGGCATAGTTGAGTGAGAGGTTGTATTCGCCAGCAGGAATCTTGAAGGCATCGCCGCCGGGTTCGAGACTCAACTCGGTGCCCAGCAGGTCGTCGCTCACGAGGAAGTCGTCATTGCTCACAGCACCAAAGCGGAATGGGGCGATATAGTCCCAACTACCCTGGTCGTTGTACTCGGCCAACTCGGTGGTGAAGCTGAAGTAGTCGTAGCCGTTTTGGTCGGCATCGATGCACTCGATAGCAGCAGTATAGAGGCCCGTCTCGGCATTATATTCCATCTTTGTGCCAGCATTGGGAGCCCAAGTCTGTGTACCCACTTCACCCAGAATGTAGACATCGGGAATAGACACGCCCAAGTCATCAATCACATTGAACTCTTTCCACTGGTCGGCTGTGCTATAGTAATCAAAGTCTGCGGGATAAACGTGCAAGTTGCAGTTTGGCTGATCCACACCTGCCCATATAACATCGCCAAGCGTGACACTTCCACCTGCAGGATAAGCATAGACATCGGCAAGTGCGACACAGTCAATGAACGAACCAGTACCAATGCTCTCAAGCGAAGCTGGCAAGGTAACAGTCTCTAACGATTGGCAATTATTAAAAACAAACATATCGATGGTTTTCACACCTTCAAAGGTGATATCCTTCAAAGTGCTTCCCAAAAATGCATAATCTTCAACTTTTGTCACATTCTCGGGAACGACAAGAGAAGTTATCGTAATTTCTCTGAAAGCACTTTTCCCGATAGTGGTTACCGTGGCCGGCACGGTGGTGCCTTTACATGCATAAAGAAGTTTGTTTGTGGCAGTTTCAATAATAGCGTTGCAGTTGTCACGCGAGTCATATTTCGGATTTCCTTCTTCTACCACGAGTGTTGTCAGATTGTCGCAACCGTAAGTCGGACCATATAAACCATTGACTCCATCTCCATGAATTTGAGTTACTGAAGCGGGGATTGTAAGCGAAGTGAGTGATGTACAATTCTTGAATGCACCATACCATAATATTTGCAGGCTATTTGGCAGGCTAATGGAAGTGATATTATTGCAATTAGCGAAAGCACTCTGATTGACTGAATGCACTGAATAGGTAATGCCATTATTGACCACCTCACTGGGAATGACCAAATCTCCACTCAGAGTGCTAGCATAATCGATTCCAGCATAGCTTCCTGGAACTATCGTAGCGATATGAGCATTCGTGGTGTTGATCTGATAGCAAATACCGTCAACTACGAAGTTAATTGTTTCGGCGCTGGCTACTTTGGCTGCACAAAGGACAACCAGCATAGTAAGTAATAGTTTCTTCATAATAGTTATAATTTTATAGTTTTATTTATTAAATTCTTCTAATTATTTTTGGTGGTGCAAATATATAAAAAAAAATTGAAAAACAATCATTTTACCACATAATAAAAAAAGAATATCACATTATTTAAAAATTATTTCAATTTTGATAACATTTTAGCATGACCAATGTGTATAGTTACCAATTTATGTCAAAAACACTACTGAAATTAGTTAATTTTTCTCAAATCAATCATTTCTTGAACATTTTTTGTGATAAATGTTAGGAAATTCAGTTTTTTTTCTTACATTTGCAAAGCGAAATAAAAACTCCTCACCTTGTGAGGGGCAAAAACAAGCAAATTTCTTTAATCTAATTATACACTTTTATTATGGCTAACGCAAAACTCGACTCACTTGATTACAAAATCTTGAAAATGCTCTCGCTCAACGCGAGAAAGCCCTATCTGGAAATTGCTCGGGCATGCAATGTTTCGGGCGCAGCAATTCACCAACGCATCCAGAAACTCTACTCGATGGGAGTGATCAACGGCTCCATTTCTCAAATCAATCCCAACTCGGTGGGTTATGATACCTGTGCCTATGTGGGTATATTCCTGAATGACTCATCGAAGTTTGATGAAGTTGTAGAGCACCTGCGTCAGATGCCCGAAGTGGTTGAATGCTATTTCACCACCGGCAAGTATGACATGTTCCTGAAAATCTATGCTCACAACAACGACCACCTGCTCAATCTCATCCACAAGGAGTTTCTGCAGATGGGTCTGGGCCGTACCGAGACGCTTATCACCTTCAAGGAAGTGTTCAAGCGCCAGATTCCCATTGCAGCCGACGACGAGTAAAAAACGCGTCCTGACTATGACCCATTAACCCCTTAACAGGTAAAAGGTTAAAGAATTCAAGCGGCACCCTGAATGGAGTGCCGCTCTCTTTTTTTCGAGAATCGGTGATTTGAGTTCCAGTCCCCTATTCAAGACAATTCATGACCAACCGGTTCATGCATATAAGGACATATTTTTATTTGGCAATATCACGATTTATTTGTAATTTTGTTGATAAATGAGCAGCATCGCATGAAACAGAGAATTGCAGTTATTTTTGAAGGCAACATCTCCAACAGACTTGGGGTGTTTAACGCCGTGGTCAACAGGGTGAAACACCTGCGCAGCATCGCCCCTTACGACATCGACCTGTTCATGATTCAGGTATATGACACGGGGCTCACACGGCTCTTGCGACGTTCCAAACCTGTAGGCTACAGACCCTTGACCGTTGAGGCCGAGGGGGAGACCCTGAGCCTGTGGTGGGTGAAGCGCTCACTGTGCGACTCACTGTTGCACCGCATCCTAGGCAAGAAACCCGCCCGGTTCCTGAAGCGGCTGCGCCAGCTTGGTAAAGGGCTTGAGGGCTACGCCATAGTCTCGGCTCACGACCGTATCGCCGGTCATGTGGCAAGGGCTGCTCATGATGAACATAGCATCCCCTACTTCATTACCTGGCACGGGGCCAGCATCTATACCGACCCTCCACGCGACCCAATGCTCAAAGCACTCACCGTGGACTTGCTGCACGATGCCACCAACAACTTCTTTGTGAGCGAAGGCCTGGTGAAAAAGGCTGAACTGCTCACTACCGGCTTCCCACACCAGGTGCTGCTCAACGGCGCCAACAGCGCCTTCCACCGCTACGATGACGAAAAGCGACAAGCCCTGCGCGAGAAATACGGCCTAGGCGATGCTCCTGTGGTGGCTTTCGTGGGCCGCTTCGAGCCTGTGAAGAATGTTACCATGCTCCCCGAGATATTCACAAAAATCGCCAAGAAATATGGTGGAAAGGTGAAGTTCTGGACCATAGGGAACGGCTGGCAGCACCCCACAGTGGAGAAAATGATGCAGGAAACTAGCCTTGACTGCAAAATGTGGGGCGCACTGCCCCCAGAGCAAATGCCCGAGATGATGAACTGCATGTCGGTACTCATCCTGCCCAGCAGTCTCGAGGGCCTGCCGCTGGTCACCATCGAGGCACTCGCCTGCGGAGCCAATGTGGCGGCGAGCAATGTGGTGGGCACAGCCGAGAGCATAGGGTGTGAAAATGCCTTTGATCTCGACGACGAGTTTATCGAGAACATCACAGACCGCGCCGTGCAGATGCTCAACGGCGAGGTGACGCAGACGCTGCCGCCCGACGTGAGCTGGAGCGCCACCGCAATCAAGGAGAACAACATTTATCTGTCACACCTTAACAACAAATAGTACTGAATATCGCCATGCCACAGTTTGCCGAAGTATTGCTGCCTCTAGCCATTCAAGGCTCTTACACCTATCGCATCACGCCCGAACTGCAACCAACGATAGTGGTGGGAAGCCGTGTGCTCGTGCCCTTTGGCCGCCGCAAGATATACACCGCCATTGTGGTCATGGTGCACGACATCGAGCCTCAAGGCTATCGAGTGAAGGAAATCATTGCCGCACTCGACCCCTTCCCCATCGTCAGACATCCACAAGTCAAGTTCTGGCAATGGATTGCCGACTACTACCTGTGCACCATGGGCGAGGTCTATAAGGCCGCCATTCCGAGCGGGCTCAAAGTGGAGAGCGAGACTTTTATCAGCGTCAACCCCGACTTTGAGGAGCAAGAGCCCGGACAACTCAGCGACAAGGGCCGAACCATTCTTGACTTTACCGCTCAACGAGGCCGCGTGCAAATCAACGAAATCTCAAATGCCACCGGATATAAGCATGTGGAGGCCACCGTGAGCAAGTTGCTCGACATCGGCGCAATCCACGTGTCGGAACGTGTGGTAGATAACTACCGGCCCAAGACCCGCACCTGCGTGCGCCTGAACCTGCAGCGTGACGACGAGGCAGGCCTGCACCAATACTTTGACGACGTGAAACGCGCCAAGAAACAGGAGGCCCTGCTACTAGCCTACCTTGACCTTTCGCACTGGCTGCAGCACAGCAAACCTGTGGTCGAAGTCACTAAGGACGACCTGCTCAAGCGAGCCGATGCCACCGCCGCCGTGCTCAGCGCCGCCTGCCAGCGTGGCATCTTTGAAATCTATAAGCGAGAAATCAACCGCTTCGAACATGACAACCGTACGCTGCAGCTCCCACCTGAACTCTCGAGCGAGCAAAAGCGAGCCTACGGCGAAATTCACCAGTCGTTCCACGACAAGAATATCACCCTGCTGCACGGGGTGACCTCAAGCGGCAAGACCGCCATCTATATGCACCTCATCGCCGATGCGCTGAAACTGGGCAAACAGGTGCTCTACCTCGTGCCCGAAATCGCACTCACTACCCAACTCACACAACGGCTCGAGCAGGTGTTTGGCGACAAGTTGCTCATCTATCACTCCAAATTCAGCGACAACGAGCGCGTGGACATCTGGAAAAAACTGCTTCACAGCAGCGAACCCTGTGTGGTGATTGGCGTGCGCTCATCCATCTTCCTGCCCTACAGCAACCTGGGCCTCGTGATTATTGACGAGGAGCATGATGCCAGCTACAAGCAGCAAGACCCAGCCCCACGCTACAACGGCCGCAATGCCGCCATGATACTTGCCTCGATGCATGGCGCCAAGACGCTGCTAGGCTCGGCCACTCCCGCCATCGAGGTGTATCGCAAGGCGCAACAGGGCGACTACGGATTTGTTGAACTGCTCAACCGCTACGAAGACATACAGATGCCACTCGTGAGTGTCATCGACACCAAACGGGCCCGAAAACGCCACGAGATGCAAGGGCTCTTCTCACTCGACCTGATCAAGGAGTGCCGTCACGCACTGGAAGGCAACGAACAGGTAATCCTGTTCCAGAACCGCCGAGGCTATGCCCCAATGGTTCGTTGCAAAGAGTGCGGCTGGGTTCCCTCCTGCATCAATTGCGACGTGAGCCTCACCTATCATAAGCACACTCGCTCGCTCACTTGCCACTACTGCGGGCACACCATCAGCCTGCCCGACCTGTGCCCCGCCTGCGGGTTGCCAGGCATTGAGATTGTGGGCTATGGCACCGAGCGCATCGAGGACGACATCGACCAGGTGTTTCCGGGCGAGAAAATCTCGCGCATGGACCTCGACACGACCCGCAACAAGAACAGCTACGATCGTATCATCAACGAGTTCTCGGCTCACAAGACCAACATTCTCGTGGGCACGCAAATGGTGACCAAGGGTCTCGACTTCGATGCTGTGAGCATTGTTGGCATCCTGAATGCCGACACCATGATCAGTTTCCCTGACTTCCGTTCCAGCGAGCGCGCCTTTGACATGATGGAACAGGTGGCAGGGCGCGCCGGACGCGCCCACAAACGGGGCAAGGTGCTCATCCAAACGTCGAACCCACAACACCCCATCATCGATTTTGTCGTGAAGCACGACTACCAGGGCTTTTATGAGCACGAACTCGCCGAACGCGAAAAATTTGGTTACCCGCCCTTCACACGCATCATCAACATCTATATAAAGCATCGCGACGACAATGTGCTCACCGAGGTAGCCGTGCGCTACAGTAACATGCTGCGCCAGGTGTTTGCCCACCGCGTGCTGGGTCCTGAGGCCCCGCTTGTGGCACGGGTTCAGAGCCTATACATTCGCCAGATTGTGTTGAAAATGGAGTTGCAGGCCTCGATGAGCAAGGTAAAGAAGATACTGCGCGACATCTACGAGCAATTGGTTGCCATCGACTCGCGCGCCAAAGCCGCCATCATCTACTTTGACGTGGACCCCGTTTAAAGCCTCCTAGCCCCACTAGATAATCTTGTCTCTCTAGAAATACTAGAAAAACTAGAAATAAAGGCCTTTCTAGATTCTAGAAAGGCCTGTAATCTTGTTAGGTGTGAAAATCTTATTCCTCGGCTGGCAGTTTGAAATTTACTGGCAGCGTATATCTCACATTCACCGGCTTAGTATCTTTGAGGCCGGGTTTGAACTTCTTGAGTTTTTTAACGGCTTCGATGGCAGCCTGGTCGCATTCGGGCGACAGTGATTTTGCCACCGTGATGTTATCGATATCGATTGAGCCATCTTTCTTGATTACGAACTGCAAAACCACTCGGCCATGAGTCCCTTCAATGATGGCTTGAGGGGGATATACCAAATTGGCAGCCAAGTCTTGAACCAAGGCTTCATCGCCACCGGGATAGAAGGGCATGCTATAAGGGTCGCGGAACACCTCGGTGTCAGGATTGGAAGTTCTCACCAGCTTATAATCCTCATCGGGATTGGCTGCTGCGGTTGAATCGTGGTTGCAAGGGGGCAGGCCGTTCATCAAGCCATCGTCGATGAAGTCGGGGTCATCGGCACCATAGCCCACAACCACCTCTTTCACCTTGCCTTTCTTTTTCTTCTTGTTGACCTTTTCGGTTTTGGACTTCTTGTCTTTGCGAAGTTCGGCACCACTGGCTTCCAATGCCATCAGGGGTACCAGCGCCACCAGCAATATCATAAACAATCTTCTCATGGCTCCTTATATTTTTAATGTTTAATCATCAATCACAAAACCCGAGCCTCTAAACCCCTAATTATAGAAGTCGTTGAGTGCTTCCTGGTCTTGAGCATGAGTATTCTCCTGCTCCTCGTTGTGCGATTCGCTCGAGCGCCTGCTCGAGCCCGTGCGCTCAAAGGGCAACTGGTCGCCACACATGTCAAAGTCCTTGGGAATTGCAAACTGCACCTTCTTGCTGTAGGGCAGCGACGAGTCGGCGAGCACTGCCTTCATGAAGCGTTCAAACATAGGCAATGCGGCTGCGGCACCCTGACCTTCGCCCGTGGAGGCAAAGTGGATGTAACGGTCTTCACCGCCAACCCACACGCCGGTCACCAGTTCGGGGGTGAATCCCATGAACCATGCGTCGGCATTGAAGTTGGTAGTACCCGTCTTGCCGCACACATCCACATCGAGGTTCAGTCGGCGTGCAGTGCCTCGCTTGACCACGGCGCGCAGCATGTCGATCATGCGATAGGCCGATTCGGCACTGATGGCCTGATTCTTCTTGGGGAAGAACTCGGCAAGCACATTGCCGTGGTTGTCGCAGATGCGGGTCACCATGACGGGCATCACGCGGCTGCCATAGTTGGCAAAGGCGCTGTAGGCCGATATCATCTCGTAGAGCGAAATCTCGCAGGCTCCCAGACTCAATGCGAGGTTGGCCTGCAGGTCGCTCGTGATACCGAAGTCGTTGTGCATCACCTCCACCATTTTCTCGGGCGTGTAACGCTCAAGGATGCGAGGCGGAATCCAGTTGCTCGACACGGCAAGCGCATCGCGCAATTGCGGATGTGAGCCCAGTCCGTGGCCACCACCGCCAGGAGCCCAACTGCCGTAGTGCGGCTGCGAGTTCTCGAAGTCGGTGCTGCAGGGTGTCTGTCCGTTCTGCATGGCCAGCGCATAGACAAAGGGCTTGACCGTAGAACCAATCTGGCGCGTACCGGTGGACACCATGTCATATTTGAAATGCTTGAAGTCGAGGCCGCCCACATAGGCTTTAACCTTGCCGGTGCGTGGGTCCATCGACATCATGCCGCAGCGCAAGAAGGTCTTCATGTAGAGCATGGAGTCGAGCGGCGACATGAGCAGTTCCTTCTCGCCACGGTCGTAGTCGAACACGCGCAAGTTCTGCTTTTGATTGAATGCCGACATGATTTCGGGGTCGCTCATGCCTTGGGCCTTCATGGTGCGGTAACGCTCGGTCTTCCTGATGGAGCGCTTGATGAGGTCTTCCTTGGCCTTGGTCGAGAGCTCGGCGGTGTTGCGGGTATATGGATCCTTGTAACTGCCTCGGCACTCGTTGCGGAAGAAGCGGTTCTGCTCGGCAATCATGTGGTCGCGCATGGCCTTCTCGGCATGCTCCTGCATGCGCGAATCGATGGTGGTGTAGATGCGCAGGCCGTCGCTGTAGATGTCGTAATCGGAGCCATCGGCCTTCTTGTTCTTGTGGCACCAGCCATAGAGCGGATTGTTGTCCCAGTTATACTTGTCGGCATTATAGGCATTGATGTTGGAGTAATTGCTGCGCACCGGCTCCTTGGCCATCATGATGCGGCGGAGTTCTTCGCGGAAGTATGGCGCAATACCGTTCTCGTGGTTATCGACGGCATGGCGGTTGAGCAGCAGTTCACTCTGCTTGCCCTCGTCGCAACGCTCGGCGGTAAGCATTCCTTCCTTATACATCTGGTCGAGCACCACATTGCGTCGTGCACGCACGCGCTCTGGATAGCGGAAGGGGTTGTAATAAGACGGGTTCTTGCACATGCCCACCAGTGTGGCGGCTTCCTCGAGCGTGAGGTTCTTGGGTTCCTTGCCAAAGTATACCCAAGCTGCGCTCTTGATACCCACGGCATTGTTCAGGAAGTCGAACTGGTTGAAATACATCTTGATGATTTCCTCCTTGGTGTAGTAGCGCTCCAGTTTGAGCGCAATGACCCACTCGATGGGCTTTTGCAAAGCTCGCTCGAAGATGTTGGCCGACTCGGGCGTGTAGAGCTGCTTGGCAAGCTGCTGCGTGATGGTGCTACCGCCACCGGCACTTGTCTGTCCCATGATGATGCGCTTGACGAAGGAGCGCAGAATGGCGATGGCGTCGATACCCGAGTGCTCCTCGAAACGGGCGTCCTCGGTAGCGATGAGCGCATCGCTCAGGTACTTCGACATCTGGTCGTAGTCGACATAAGTGCGGTTGCCACGGCTGCGGTAGAACTTGCCCATCTCCTTACCGTCGGCGGTGTAGAGTGTGGAAGCAAACTTGTCGGCAGGATTCTTGAGGGCCTCGATGGGCGGCATGTAGCCAATCACACCGTTGTAGATGAGGATGAATACCACTATCATGAGTGCAAAGAAGCCCGCAAGCGACCACCAGATAGTTTTGATGATGCGGTTGTTGCGACGGGCACGCTTAGCGGGGTCAACAGCTTTCTTGTTAGTTCCCATATCTAATTATTATTGATTATGGTTTTAGTTTCTATAATTTCTGCTCTAAAAAAAAGAGGAATAAAGTGCAAAGTTAGTAAAAAATTTTGCCTTTTCACGCATTTTTCAACAAAAGTTTCATTCTGCAATTTTTTATCATTTTCTAGATGATATTTTCCATCTTTTTTGCCTACCTTTGCACAAAACGGCGAAACCTACTCACTTGTGCGCTGCCTCTCTTTCATCCCAAGCCGTTTTCAAAGCAGCATGACTTCATGTGAGGTAAAGGGAGTTAAGCGCGCGACTGGTGTCCAGGCAGGCTGTTTTTGTCAGCGATTTCTATCTTTTTTTATTTAAATAATTTATATGGACAACAGAAGCTTAATTTCAATCTCCGATCTGAGTAAAGACGAAATTATGGCGATGCTCAAACGAGCAGCCGAGTTTGAAAAGAATCCCAATTGCAACATCCTGGAAGGCAAGGTAGTAGGCTCACTCTTCTTTGAGCCATCGACCCGCACACGCCTCAGCTTCGAGACGGCGGTGAACCGCTTGGGCGGTCGCGTCATTGGTTTCAGTGATGCCAGGACCAGCAGTCAGGCCAAGGGCGAGACGCTCAAGGACACGATTATGATGGTGAGCAACTATGCGGACCTCATTGTAATGCGTCACTATCTTGAGGGTGCCGCACGCTATGCTAGCGAACTCTCGAATGTGCCCATCATCAACGCCGGCGACGGTGCCAACCAGCACCCCACCCAGACTATGCTCGACCTCTACTCCATCTACAAAACTCAGGGCACGCTCGAAAACCTGACCATCACTATGGTGGGTGACCTGAAGTATGGTCGCACCGTTCACTCCCTGCTTGAAGCCATGCGCTTCTGGAATCCGAAATTCAACTTTGTGGCATGCGAAGAGCTCAAGATGCCTGCCAAGTACAAGAAATTCTGTGAAGAAAACGGAATCGAGTACCGTGAGAGCGTTGACTTCTCGGAGGAAATCATCAACGAGACCGACATCCTCTATATGACCCGCGTACAACGCGAACGTTTCACCGACCTCATGGAGTATGAGCGGACCAAGAACCTCTACACCCTGCACAATGCGATGCTTGCCAACAGCAAGCCTAACCTGCGCGTGCTGCACCCGCTGCCTCGCGTGACCGAAATCAGCCAGGACGTGGACGACAACCCCAAGGCCTACTACTTCCAGCAAGCCAAGAACGGCCTCTATGCCCGTCAGGCCATCATTTGCCGTGCTCTGGGCATTGACTAATTCATCCATTTCTCACAATTACATTAATACTCAACAGAAACAATTATGGAAAAACGAAATAAAAAAGAACTCGCTGTTGCGGCACTCGAAAACGGCACCGTAATCGACCACATCCCCTCTGAATCGCTCTTCAAGGTAGTTGACCTGCTTGACCTCAAGTCGCTCAACGTGAGCGTCACCATCGGTTTCAACCTCGACAGCGCCATGATGGGAAAGAAGAGCATCATCAAGATAGCCGACACCTTCTATCCCGAGGAAATCCTGAACCGCATCGCCCTCATCGCCCCTCATGCAGTGATTAACACCATCAAGGGCTATGATGTGGTTGACAAGCGCCCGGTGACTCTGCCCGACGAACTGATTGACATCGTGAAGTGCAGCAACCCCAAGTGCATCTCTAACAACGAGCCGATGCGCACCCACTTCCACGTCATCGACCGCAAGAATGTGGTGCTGCGCTGCCACCACTGCGAGTGCACCATTGACCAGAAGGAAGTTCTACTGAAGTAATATCGTTTAATCGACATAAAAACGCAACGATATGAAGCAGTGCTGGCGACCAGGAACCATGATCTATCCCTTGCCGGCACTGCTTGTGTCGTGCGGGGCTAATCCTGAAGAATATAACGTGTTTACCGCTGCGTGGACCGGAACCATCTGTTCCGACCCAGCGATGTGCTACGTCTCCATTCGCAAAGAGCGTTTGAGTCACGGTATCATAGAGCGCAACATGGCGTTCACGCTGAACCTCACCACCGAACGGCTCGCACGCGCCACCGACTGGTGCGGTGTGCGCTCAGGCCGGGACTACGACAAGTTCAAGGAGATGGGCATCACTCCCGTGAAAGGCATCAAGGTGGCGGCCCCCTACCTCGAAGAGGCCCCCATGAGCATCGAGTGCCAGGTGCGCGACATCGTGCGCCTGGGCACCCACGACATGTTCATAGCGGAGGTAATGAATGTGATTGCCGACGACGCCTACCTCGACCCTGAGACCGGCAAGTTTGATATGGAGCGCGCAGGCCTCATCACCTACTGCCATGGCCAGTATTACACCCTGGGTAAACGACTGGGACACTTCGGGTGGACTGTTAAGAAAAAATAAACCTCAGAAAAAAAGCGACTATCTCAAAAATAA
>JAEEGL011976863.1_pt1 | contig 13614 bp, 8 predicted proteins | sample 9134231 | NCBI WGS metagenome assembly JAEEGL01 (sample SAMN16246548, study PRJNA631951) | gut metagenome | biome: gut microbiome; feature: rumen; material: fiber-attached | host: Bos | place: Iran: Karaj | collected 2018-10
AGCCACGGGCACCATCTCCGCCATGTCGCAGCGGAATCCGTCTATTTGTTTCGAGGCCCAGAAGCGCAGGATGTCACGCATCTTGAACCATGTGTCCGGAATGGGATCGAATGCGGTCTGGCCGCCATGCAGGTAATCGACGCCGTAGTTGAGTTTCACGGTCTCGTACCAGTCGTTGGCCGACGGCGTTGCCGTAAAGCAGTCGTTGCCTGTCGCACGGGCGGGCCATTCCCGGTAGGGTGTTCCGTCGGCGGACGCAGGCGACACGAACGGCTGGTCTGGAATGTAATAGAAATTGTTGGCCGGATGGAATGCAAGACCGGTGCGGTCGGAAGCGCCAAGGTCCTCCACCCCGGCCGGACGGCTGTCCGAACGGTACACCCGTGCCACATGGTTCGGCACAAAGTCGATGATGACGCGCATACCGGCCCGGTGCGTCCGCGCCACCAGTGCTTCGAACTCCCGCATCCGGGCTGTCACGTCGACCGCCAGGTCGGGATCAACGTCGTAATAATCGCGGATGGCGTACGGCGACCCGGCCTTGCCTTTCAGCACGGCGGCCGGCGCCGCTGCGATGCCGGCTTCCGGATAGGCGGTGGCTGATGCATGCGCAATGACACCAGTGTACCAGACATGCGTCACGCCCATATCCCGGATGTCCTGCAGAGTTTCTTTCGTATAATCGTTGAATTTGCCGCAGCCGTTGCGCTGCAGTGTACCGTCCGGTACGCCGTCGGTGCAGTCGTTGCCGAACAGCCGGGGCAGTGTCTGGTATATTATTATCTTATGCATTGTGCGTCGTCATTTCTTATTGTTACCAAGTTTCTTCTGTTCGCGTTCAAACTGTTCCAAAAAATGAATCTCCACTGGTGTCAATTCATTCCTGGTGCGTTCTTTGAACTTATCGTATTCCTCGTCAGCTTTTGCTTTGGCTATTTGGGCTGATATGCGCCCTGCATGAGTCAATATATCCTTACGGGATATACGCAGGAAATCATCGAGAATTGCAATCCAATCCCACATGCGAAACTTAACACCCCGGTAAGAATCTATACGGTAGCCCACGCTGATAATCATGTCGAGGTTGTAAAAGTCAACCAAGCGACTTTGCGTTTTGCCCTCTATGGCACCATGCTGAGTGGTAGTTGCAAATTTTGCAACCACCACATCCTTGTCCAATTCTCCCTCCTCAAACACATTCTTGATGTACCTTGAGATGGTGGATTTGTTGCGCTGAAACAACTCGGCCATCTGGTCAAGGCTGAGCCACACAGTCTCACCCTGCAGCCTCACTTCAATTTTTAATTCTCCGTCAGGAGTCTGATAGAGCAATATCTGTCCTTTATCTTGTTCCATATTCAATAAACGCTCTCAATTAATTATTTTCATGGTATCAACAAACCTCTATATTTAAGGTCGTTCTTCATCATTTCTTCCATTTGATGCGTTTCAAGGTCAATTTGATTCAGGCGCTTTTCCTTTGCTTCTTTACATAATTTACATATGTCCATACATTAGTAGTTTTTTTACTCTCATGTTCTCTTTTTGAGTTAAATGCCGTGCCACATATGGATATGTATTAATGAAAAGTTTCTTCATTTTTTCAAAAGCATCATCACTCATGTCTTGTTCTTTTTGTATGCCATTAAAAAATGCCATTATTTTTGAAATCCAGATTGCTGGGTTACAAAGCTCATCAATAGATTCCCAGCCGAAATCAGACAGCCCCTTTTCTTGAAATGCTTTCTTTAAAGTTTGATCACAATCTCCTCTACAAGCAAAATACATGTCTTTATATTGCTTTTTATATCCACCATTATCCAAATCTTCTTCTTTTAATAACACATAGTTCCCATGTTCGCCTTCCAACAGCAGATTTTTACCACAATAATCACAACAAAGTTCAGCTTTCTCATCGAAGATTTTTGCAGGCGTAGGATTCTCTATTTGATATTGACGAAAAGAAATAGGGAAATATCTATATGCTATTCTATGACCTTCAAGATTATCCAACAGATATGATTCAATCTTTTCATGGTCAAATACAATATAGTGTTCTTGTCCCTGCAACACACCAGAAAGCGATGTTGCTGCCAATGTTGAATATACCCCCATGAAACCATCACAATGATGCTGTTTTAATCTATCGCTGATATTGAATTCATCACTATCTTTTACTGCACTGCCAGAATGAGCGTAGTGCTTGCAACTTACCAACCACCTTATGGTGTATTCTGAAGCAATGCCTTTTATTACTTCATCCACTATCATGTCTTTTTTACCATCTGCTCCCCTATCTGGATCTTGCACTATTCTATATCCAAGAAAAGACAGGAAGTCTCTTGTAAAGAGTTCAAATGTATCTTGGACACCAGTACCCTTATTTGCTTGTGGAATTTCTTTAAAATCTAACACCATAACATAGATTCTTTAAGTTATTTGGAGAAATTAGGTAATACAATTAATGTAACAAATTGTGATATTGTGAATTTTCAGTCCAATGCAAGTATTCTAAAACAGGCGTTAATTTGTTTCGCATTTTCTTGTCAATACTCGCTATCAAAATCAACTGAATAAACATCTTAATAGTCTCTTCTGGGACTTCATGACCATATTCCAATATCTTCCCTTTGTTCATCTCAGATAAAGGCGTCTTGGTATGTATATCTGTTGCCTCATACCCATAAGCATTATAACGACCAGTATATGTTCTTTTGTATTTCCATGTATAAACGTAGGAATCGCCAAAAACACATTCAGTAAAGTCTGTAATAAGCCTTTTTACCTTATACTGTGTTATAAAAAAGTCTACGACGTAGAATAATACTGTCAACACGGCAAAAATAGTTAACCAAACCCAAAGCGGAAGTTGAATCTTCCAAAAAGATTGATTTGATACCAAGCTATAAATATATGTGCCAATGACGCATATACCAACTTCATAAAGAATTCTTTTTAAGGCATTCATATTTTCAATAAGTTTTATTTTTCGTATTCTTCTCTCGTTATTGGAGTCTCTGGATCTACGATGAGGACTTCATCGTAGGTCAGACCGTAGAGGTGATAGACGAGGAGATCTATCTGCTTTTCTTTTTGGAATGCTATTATCTCATTACCATTCTTCTTGGCTAATAAAATATCTCCAGCTAAGACAGAAATCTCATTCTGAACTTGTACATTGCTCTTTATTATCGGGAATGAGGCTATTACTTGTGAAGTAATATTTGTATTTGTGCTGGTTTGCTTAACAAAGAAATTAATTAGACTTGAATTCAGAACCCCCAATAGATATAAAAAATCTATTGATTTGTCAATAGATACATAATTCGCAGAGTTAGCACATAGGCAAAGACCCTTTATATAAGTGCATACTAGTCTTCTCTTAGAATCGACTCCTGTAATTCTTTGCATAACAATCCTTGGATTCTGTATTACTTCTTTTCGTTTTTCAGAAAAACATTGATATTGCTTATCCATATAAACCACATCTCCCTGAGATGGGTTATCAGTTATTGAATACCTAAGGATTTGAGCTCCAGTAAGAACCCTGTCTCCCACCCTTCTCAAATTGAAGAATGGTTTATACTTTGTCATGTCGATTTCTCCTGCAGAAGCAATGATTGTATATTCTTTTTGGTTAATCAGTTTCCTTAAAATTGAAAACTTCTCATTGCTACTGATTGGAATTATCAAATCGTCCGGATATAAGTCTAGAATCTCTTGTTTCCGTATTAAAAGACTATGATAATCGGTCATGTACTTTGAGTGCCACACGGTAATGGGTATTATAACATCTATAGATGGTGAAAACTTTTTCTTTAATGTACATATACATACACTCATTTTTACAGATTCGAAAACCCTGGTCTTTTTATTATCTCTCTCTGGAAATGAGTCAACAGAAACGATGTCGGTCCTTTCCATAAAAAGCTTCCGGTTCCCTAATGTACTATTTTCTGCTAATATTGAGTTCTGAGTAATCAAGGATATTATACCATCTTCATTAGCGATATCAATAGTTAAAGGATAAAAGAACTGAAATAGATTTAGCCTTCCTCCTTTTGCATGCCTGTAATATTGTGATTTTTTCAAAGAATCTTGAGATTGTTCATCTATATCTCTAAGTTCATTGTATGGCGGATTACCTATCACAATGTCAAATCCTCCCTGCGAGAATACATCATAGAACCATGTATGCCAAAGGGTAAACTGGTCGTTGGCAGAGAGGTCAAGATCTCCAAAGTCCACATTGATGCTTTGCTCGCGAAGCTGTTGCTTGACATTATTAATGATGTCCTGCTTCAGTTGTTCCTTACGGTGGTGGTCGGAACAGTTGTAGTATTCATTGAGTTTCTCGCGGAGGTCAAAACGAAGTACGTCAAGCATGTCATCGAACATAGAGATTTGATAGTTCCCTTGCTTGTCTGCTTTTAGTTCAGTCATTTTCGAGAGATCAACTCCTTTGTACTGCTCCAGAAGCGAGTTGCCTTGCATAATCTTGAAGTCGAGGTTAGGCAGGAATCGCGGTGTTTCTTCATCAACAATAAGTGAGAGCCAGAAGCGGAGACGGGCAATGTCAACGGCTCCTTTCTCAATGTCCACGCCGTAGATATTGTTCTGAATAATATGTCGCTTGATATCGGCAGCATTCTTCTCTTCCAGTTCAGGATGGATGGCACACTGACAGAGATAGAGTTGGCGCAGCAATCCCATCGGGAAAGCACCGCTACCAATGGCTGGGTCACAAATCTTGACATTGAGCAGTTTGATGCTGATGTCCTCTGCCATCGAGCCCAAGTGCTCTGACTCATGCGTCAGCACAAATTGTCTGATAGACTCTTTATTGGCTTCTTCCTCAATACCTGTTTGGAGATAAGCAATCAAACTTTCCTGACACATGTACTGCACAATCTCCTTGGGCGTATAGAACGCGCCTTTGTCCTTGTTGTCTTCCAGCAAGTTCTCGAATACTCGTCCCAGCATTTCAGGGTCAACGCCGATCTGGGCATCATTGGGGTCGTTCTCATCGATGGTGAAGTTGTATCTCTCAAAGAATTCAAGCACATCACCCAACAGATGCTGTGGCAGACGGATATCTGTGCAATCTTCTTCATCCAACTGGAACAGGCCACCATTGAGGAACGGAATCTTAATGTCCTTGCCCACTTTGGGCGAAGCGATGTCATTCTTATTCTGTCGGTTGGTGTTGAGGTCGTTGAATAGCGGTTCGAGGAAGCCGTCAATGAAGTTGTCTTTGTCCTCAAACTCGTTGAACTTGTTTTGCAGGAAGCGTGCGTCGCCACCAGTCCAATCCTGGCGGTCAGCAGGCACACCCATCCATCCCTTCTTCTGAAGGAACTGAAGAAAGACCATCCGTCCCATCAACTTCTTGATGTAGTCACGCACCGTCTTCTCCGGGTCTTTATAGACGGCGGCGAATTGGCCGAATATCTCATGGCTGGGCTCATGGATCGTTTTCTCCACCCACTTGCCTTTTTCTTTCACATAGCGTTTGCCCGTGATATACTCCACAATGTCGGCATAATGCTCACGGTATTCATCGAAGAACTCTTTGGAGAGCGCTTCCACAGAGAACGCGTCCTTGATATTCTCGAACGAGATACCTTTGCGTTGCAATGCATCAAAGCGACCAACAGGCGTATTATAGAAGCTGCCACCCTCGCCAAAGACGTAGGTGTAGCGTTTGGGGGCAGTGCTCTCTCCCTTGATGTCGCTTACAATAGACAGCCGCCACAGCTCACCACTATCAAATACTACTAAGGCAGCATCGAATTCTCCCCAATTAGGATTGACAAATGACTTCACCAGGTTACGAAGTCCGACACGCTTACGAGCCACATCGCCATGCAGAATCTGGTAATAGAACAAACCGATGCGATAGCTGTCGGCAGTATCGATGGCGCCAAGGTAATAACCTTGCTCGTCTTCTGGAGTTCCATCAATGCGTTCTGGTTCTGCCCTCAGCTCTGTTGCCTGAAAGTAGTGATGCAACATCTGCTGCCATTCATTGGCATTGAACGGCTGTTGGAATATCTGTCGGAGGTTGTCTTTTGTATAGGTCATCGGGGTATCTGCTTTTTATTTTTGAATGTCATCGTCTTGTACAAATCCTAATCTCCGTGGTGGTTTTTGTTGGGGCTTTTTCGATTGCAGTTCAGCTAAAGCTATACTAATGGCATCGAGTTGAGCACGAGTCGATTCGTTAATATCATTCTGGTCAGCCAGTATTTGATTAACTTCATTTCGTAAACCATTGATACTCCGCTCCAATTCTGATAATTTTGAAGGGAGTGAAGCGGTCATGATCGTTTGACGCATTGCAACGAATGCACGTGTGATTTTAATACTGGTCTCTATTGCAACCTCACTGCGTAATACGCTTGCAAGCATCAATGCACCATGCTCGGTGAATGCCAATGGTAAGGCTGTCTTTGGGCGCTTTGCTCTTGATGTCATCACAAACTGTGATGAGATGGTTGCCCATTCCGTTTCTGTCAGGCGGAACATAAAATCATCCGGGAATCGGTTCTCATTACGCTTTACTGCTTGATTAAGAACGCGAGTCTCTACTTGATAGAGTTCTGCCAGATCAGTGTCAAGCATTATGCGCGCTCCACGAATTTCAAAAATCTTACTCTGTATAATTGAAATTTCGTTCATCTTATTTGTTTTTAGTCTTCCAACTGGTAACTATTCGTAACCGTTTCATTTTGCTTTTCACATAAATGTCTCTGATATGATGATTTGCGGGTCGGAGACTTTGGGTACAGCCTCTTCCTTTTTCTCCTTGCTGATGGTCTGGTATTCATCAACAAGTGAGACAATTTCTTTTTTCAGTTTCTCTTCGTCTTGCTTAATCTGCACTTTGTCGCCTTTGTATGGTTTGGAGAGGTCACGCAGACGGCGAGGCAACTGTGTATAAACACCTTGATTGATGTAAGCCGCCAAGACATCACACTGGGCTTTCGCTAAGCTGTCTGTCATAGTTTGCTTCAGTCGGCGCAGGAAGTTAAGCGCCGTCTTCGAAATGTTGTCGAGATCAGTTCGATTGATAGAAGAATCGTCGGCAGCCTCCACATATTCAGACGTGTATTTACGAAGCGCACGATTGACGTGGTCGTAATTCTTGCTGCCAGGCAAGAACGGAGAAGCCAGTTCTTCTGGCTTGGCTCTGAGATACTTTACAGCTTCGAGGAAATCGATAGGCACAACCGTCTTGTCGGTAGCCAAATAGAACTCTGTCTTCACGTCTGACGATATGAAGATAACAGTCTTGTCGGCATGCTTGCCTGTATTGCGGGCGACACGGCTCTTCAGCGGCAATTGCTTCACCTTGTCATACAGTTCCCTGTTGTTGTTATACACATCACGCAACTCCCGGATCAAGGCAAGTTTTTCATCCATCGAGTCCTTTATATTGCTGTCGAACATCTTGAACTGTTTGACGATTTCCTCTTTGGAGTAGATCTGCACATCCTCACCAAAGGCAGAATGAAAACCTTGCAACTTGACAAGCGCATTCTCGTAAAGTTTGATTTCCTTGTTGCCTTGTGGAGACGGATAGAACATGTAATTGTAGATGAATTCAGCCACAGAGCCGATACGGTTGACACGACCGATACGCTGCATCAGTCGGGAGGCATTCCATGGTGAGTCGTAATTGACGATGATGTGGGAACGGTGCAGGTTGACACCTTCGGCCAACACGTCAGAAGTAAGAATGATGTTGTAACGGTCTTTCTTTACTGGGCTGTTGGCATCGAAGTTTTCTTTGATGTCCGTTGACCTGCGGTCGCGGTTCTCGGCTGTGATGGTCAGCACATCTGTTCTTCCCAGTTCTTTCTCTAACCTGCCCTTCAAATAATTGAGGGTGTCAACACTCTCGGAGAACACTACTAACTTACCTGACAAGTTGCGGGGGTCGAAGAACTCTTTTTCCAGTTTCTCACGGAACAAATCGAACTTCTGGTCGTCATGTTCCTGATGCCAGTCGGCATTCAGGGCTTCAAGCACCTCTTTGTCGTGCCGCAGCATCTCTATAAAACCAGGCTCGAAGTCGTCTGACTTGTAGAGGATGTCACTTTCCAGATAGCCTTTCTCTAATGCCTTTTCTATTATCTGGTCAAGTTCCATCCCTTTTGCCTGCAGGTCTTTCACGTTGAGTTCAGGGGCAATGATGACTTTATCCTCGGCAAACATCTTCAACATGTCGTTGGTGATGCGCAAGAGAGTTGCCAGTGACAATTTGAAAGCATGAAAACTGCTTTCCAGTCTTTTCACCATGTGAACGCGATAGATGCCTGCCAACGTCTGGCCGACATGGACTGCATTGCGATATTTGGCACGAAGTTCGGGCTTCAAGAACTCAACAGCACGATAACGGGCATAGTACAAATGCGGATCAAATTTGTCATCTGACAGCACATTCAAAGTATGGAAGAACCGGTTGCTGGTGTCCTCATCCATTTTGTACTCCAAGGAAATGGGTGGCTGAGGCTTTGGGAAAGAAATACCCTGTGACTTCAAGTCTTTTTTATACTCCGGGTCGTTTTCGATGTTGCTACGGGTTCGGCGAACAGTCACTTTATCGATGACACGCTCGCGAATCTTTTCATATATCTTGTCAACATCAGAAGTTACATCGCGCGTCTCCCGCTCTTTCATCAGGAGGTTATATGCCTTGATATGCTCAGCAAAGAATCCTTTGAGATTGGGAATGCCATCGATAGTGCAGCTTTGACTGTCCTGGAACAGAAGCAACAGATTGAGCAAATCATCAGGACGATTGTTGAGAGGCGTGGCTGAAAGCAGCATTACTTTCTTTCGCTGACTTTTCAGCAGGCCCATGTTAATGCAGTCTGCCTTACAGATTTTCTGAAGGTCGTCATATTTCCCCGAACCTCCATTGCGGAAACCATGCGCTTCATCGACAATAATCAAGTCGAACTCTTCCTTTGACTTGTATCTGTCTTTGTTATCGAGGACTCTGTCTAATTTTCCATTGGTAATAAACTGGGCTTTATTGTAGATGCTAAACAACTTGAAAGTGTTCTCCCAGTTGTCGCGCAAGGCAGGAGGAAAAACGACAAGAATATTGGTGTTCCTTCCGTTGGCTTCGATGAAACGTTTGGCAATCATCGTAGCAATCATCGTTTTTCCAAGACCTACAACATCGGCGAGAAACAGTCCATTGTGGCGCATCAGCATCTGGAACCCTTGGATAACGGCATCGGTTTGATACTTGAGCTCCATGACACCGTTGGGCAGCTGAATTGAAAAATCATCCTCAATCTGGTCACCAAAAGTGTCGATGAGCACCTTCAGGTAGATCTCGTATGGCGTAGGTTGGTAACCCAAATAGGTCTTTTGCTTGATGCTCTCAATGTCATCGAATGTCAAAGTAACGGCCTCTTCCCAAAGCTTCTTGAACTCTGTATGACAATAATCTACATCATCGAAGTCCTTCATGGCCACGTTCAGCTCATACCTCGGCGACTGCGTCGTGCCCAATCCTGAATCTGAAATGTTGGACGAGCCCATGATAACCCATCCGTCAGTATGCTCAGAATGGTTTTGAGGCAAGCATAAATAAAACTTAGCATGAAGATTTTTTGTGGAGTGTATCTTCATTTGAAGCCTGCCGTCCACCAAATCCTGACACATCTGCAGAATGCCTTCCTCTACCTCTGGTGCATATCGGGCATTGATAATGTCCTGACGAAATTCCTCGTCATAGATAACTTTCGCCTTTTCTGCGCTCTCCAACATCAGCATGGTCTTGTTATGCCTGCGGAATATATCATCGATGTTAATGCCTACAAGTATCTTGATTTCTTCAACATCCTTCAACTCCTTGCGGAGTTTGAAATAGCCAGAAGAACGAAAGAAGCCGACAACAGCCAAGAACCGATCGAAGTTGGCCATACCGGATGCTATTCCCTTTAACTTGTCGAAGAGAGTGTTGCCAGATTCGTTGTTGAAAAACTTGCTGCTCATTTTGTTCTTTTTCGATTTATGCCTTTTCCTGACTACAAATTTACAAAATATCCTCCGGAATACTTTTTGATTTGATAAAAAAACTATTTTCTTTTTGTTTCTTATTCTTAAGGTGATAGAACATGAAAAAACAAATCCCACGAGGAATTGGCAAGAAAGATGAGGCTCTCTGCAGGATTTCATTGAGACCACCCCTCGGAATAAGGCAATAAATGCAATTGGACTGCAGAAGCAGCCTTAATTTGTGCAACTTCGCGCAGCCTGCTTACTCCATTTACCGTTCCCAGGTATCACCGGCCCAGAGCTGCACCGTCCGGCGCAACACTTCACAGGCCTTTTCCATGGCCCCATAGGGAATATATTCGTACCGGCCGTGGAAATTATGACCACCGGTGAAGAGGTTCGGGCACGGCAGTCCCTTGAATGACAGCATGGCGCCGTCCGTACCGCCGCGGATGGGCCGGACATCGGGCTGCACGCCCGCCTGCCGCATCGCCTCCGATACAAGGGCAATCTGCCGGGCGCACTGCGGCAGCACACGGTCCTTCATGTTGTAGTACTGGTCGCGCAGCGTCACCTCCACCGTCCCTTCGCCATACAGGGCATTCAGATCGGTCGCTGCCTGCGTCATCTGCTGTTTGCGCATCTCAAAATGCGCCCGGTCGTGGTCGCGGACGATGTAATCCATTTCGGCATGCTCTACCGTTCCTGTGAGCGACATCAGGTGGAAGAAGCCTTCGTAACCTTCGGTCATTTCGGGGCGTTCGACGTCCGGCAGCCGGCGGTCGAACGCCATGGCCACCGTCAGTGCATTGAGCATCTTGCCTTTGGCTGACCCCGGATGAATATTGCGGCCCGCAATCTTCACATTGGCCGCGGCCGCATTGAAATTTTCGTACTGGAGTTCACCCAGCGCGCCGCCGTCAACGGTCAGAGCGAATTCCGCCCCGAAGGCAGACAGCGGAAAATGGTCGGTTCCCCGGCCGATTTCCTCATCCGGCGTGAAAGCCACCCAGACACTTCCGTGCCGGACTTCCGGATGCAAAACCAGATATTGCATGAGTTCCATGATCTCAGCGACACCGGCCTTGTCGTCGGCGCCGAGCAGCGTGGCACCGTCGCTCACGACCAGCATATCCCCGCGCTGCTGCAGCAATTCCGGGAACATGGCCGGAGAAATGACGCCGCCCTGTGGCAGTTCGATGTCCGTACCGTCGTAAGCGGGAACGAGCATCGGGCAGACCGGATAGCCCGGTGCCTCCGGCGAGGTGTCGGCATGGGCGATGAAACCAATCGGCACGTCCGGCATGTCCGGCGGCAGATTGCCCGGGAGCACGGCCGTGACATAGGCCTGCGGCGTCATCTCCGCCCGGACGCCCGGCATGGCGCACAGTTCGTCGTAAAGCATCCGGAGAAAGATGCGCTGACCTTCGGTCGAGGGCGTTTCGGACGAGGTCTCCGAGGATTGGGTGTCGTAGGTGACATAGCGCAGGAAACGCCCGAGCAATGCCGGCATTTCGGGCAGGATATCAGGAGATACAGGCTTCATATACAGTATATTTACAATCGTTCCACCGCCTCGCGCCACACGCTCCATACGGCATCGCTCGGCATACTCCAGTCGCCGCGCGGCGAAAGTCCGACCGACAGAATCTTCGGGCCGTCCGGCATGCACGAACGTTTGAACTGCTGGGTGAAGAAACGGCGGTAGAAGGTCTTCATCCAATGCACAATCTCCGGCCGGTCGAAGGTGCCGCTGAAGGCGTGGCACGCCATGAAACATATTTTTTCGGGAGAATAACCGTAGCAAAGCGTATAGTACAGGAAGAAATCGTGCAGATCGTACGGTCCCACCAGGCTCTCGGTTTTCTGGGCGATATGCCCCTCGGCATCGGCCGGCAGAAGTTCCGGACTGACCGGCGTGTCGAGCACGTCGAGCAGACAGCGGCGCACCGCCTCGTCGGCATCTTTTCCGGCAGCCCAGCGGACGATGTGGCGGATGAGGGTCTTCGGCAGGTCTCCGTTGACGCCATACATCGACATATGGTCACCATTGTAGGTGGCCCATCCCAGCGCAAGTTCGGACAAATCGCCGGTGCCGACCACGAGGCCGTTCTCCCGGTTGCCCAGGTCCATCAGGATCTGTGTCCGTTCGCGGGCCTGCGCATTCTCGTAGGTTACGTCGTGCTGTGCCGGGTCGTGGCCGATGTCGCTGAAATGCTGCAGGCAGGCCTCCCGGATACTGATCTCGCGGAACGTGGCTCCGAGGCTTTTGATCAGGCCGACCGCGTTTTGATAGGTGCGTGACGTAGTGCCGAAACCGGGCATGGTTACGCCCGTAATCCGGCTGCGTTCCCATCCGAGGTAGTCCATGGCGCCGGCAATGACGAGCAGGGCCAGTGTCGAATCGAGACCGCCCGACACGCCGATCAGCACGGTGTCGGGACGTACCTGGGCGAGCCGGCGGGCCAGGGCCGACACCTGCATGGAGAAAATCTCGGCACAACGCGCCTCACGGACGTCCTCTGCCGGGACGAAAGGCCACGGCGAAATATCGCGCAGCAGGCGCTCATCCTGTGGTTCTGCAAGTTGCAATTTGATTATATAGTCTCGCCGATGCATACGGGCCGACATCGCATCCTCCGGCTCATCCGGCTGCCCCCGGCCGTCCGTACGTCCGTCCAGCCGCAGGGCGGTGAGCACATCGGCGAAGATGCTGTCACCGGTCCGTCCGGCCCGCAGCCGGTCTGTATCGACATCCGCCACGCAGCGGACGTCGCCCGAGATCAGGATATCGCCCGACTCAATGACGGCGACCTGCCGGTCGGACACATACACAAACGCAGCCCGGAGCGAGGCGGCACAGGCCGACAGCAGTACGGGCGACCACTTCCCGGCCGGGTCGTAGCAACAGAAAACATGGGCACCCTGCAAGGCGGCACAGGCCACCGGCGAGGACAAGTCGCCGAGTTCTTCCACGCGGCAGGCCGACAAGCCGCAAGAGTCCGCCTCGATCCGGCCGTCGCGGCCGAACGGCACATGCTGTCCGGCATAGGTCAATGCCGTGACGGGCGGCAGTATACGTGCATCCCACGCGGAAGGCATCATCCAGAGCAGACGTCCGCGGCAGAAGAACACGGCCGCCTCGACGGTACGGCCCTGCAACTGCAAGTCTGTCCAAGTGCATACCGCCGTATCGTACGCAGCGGTATCGGCCAGCAAAGTATGCCAGGCCTTCTCCCGGCCGTCCGGCGTGGACGGCGTATTGTCTTTCGGAAGCACGAGCAGCTGCACACCTTCCGCAGCTGCCTGGCGGACAATCTGAATCCGCCGGTCCTCGCCGTGTTCTTCGTTCCCGGTCTCCTGCCGGGACAAAGTTGCGGCCACACGTAGGTATCCTTTCATTTTGGGATTGTTTTGCAAACGGCAGGAAGTCCGTCCGGACACGCCGGCAGACCCTGTCTTTCGAAAACAAATATAATCCAAAAGTTCCGTCGGAACAAAGAATGCGTCATTTTTCCGTGATAGAGCGGAAAGCATCGCCGAAACGGCTGATTTCGGCTTTTTGACTATCTTTGTCGGAGACATTTTCCCGAT
>JAEEGL012513286.1_pt1 | contig 13614 bp, 12 predicted proteins | sample 9134231 | NCBI WGS metagenome assembly JAEEGL01 (sample SAMN16246548, study PRJNA631951) | gut metagenome | biome: gut microbiome; feature: rumen; material: fiber-attached | host: Bos | place: Iran: Karaj | collected 2018-10
AGATGCATATACATAAAAAAGGGGACGATATGGCTAAACAAAACATTTACGACAACGAAACATTTTTTGACGGCTACAAAAAACTTCGGGAACGGAAAAACAACGCGAACATTCTTTTTGAAATTCCTGCATTGTTTTCATTGATACCCGATTTAACCGGAAAATCCGTGCTCGATTTAGGCTGCGGTTTCGGCGAGCATTGCAAAAGTTTTGTAGAAAAAGGCGCGGTAAAAGTTATTGGAATCGATATCTCCGAGAAAATGCTTGAGGTCGCCAAAACGGAAAACGCTGACCCGAAAATTACGTATCTTAATATCCCGATGGAAGATATTGGAACTATCGAAGAAAAGTTCGACGTGGTTATAAGCTCGCTCGCGCTTCATTATGTAGAAGATTTCTCCGGTGTCGTGAAGAATGTCTACAATCTTTTGAAGGACGGTGGATTTTTCATTTTCTCGCAGGAGCATCCGCTTAATACATGTCATTCCGGGGGCGACCGATGGACACGCGACAAAGACGGAAACAAGCTGTATCTGAATCTTAAGAACTACGGCATTGAAGGAGAGCGCGAGTCTGTCTGGTTTGTGGATAACGTGAAAAAGTATCACAGAACATTCTCAACGGTAATAAACACGCTTATCAATGGCGGGTTTGCAGTTGAGAAACTGATTGAGCCGCTCCCGACAGCCGAGCTTCTTAAAGAGCACCCCGATCAGGAAGATTTGTTCCACAAACCAGATTTTCTGCTCGTAAAGGTGAGAAAGCCTGCCTGATAAGTTCTGATGGGGGAGTGCGCCAAAATCTATTGACATCAAAGTTCGCAGTTTTATCGTAAAAGCTCCTTTAATCGCTTATATCAACGTCGAGCGTGATATTTATCTTGTAGCTGGTGAATTTCTGCTGAATCTCGTCATATATCGTTTTGTATAATTCTTCTCTATTCTTTATGCTGAAATCAATTATGATGTCAAAGCTGATTATCTTCTCTGCTTCGTCCAAATAGAAACCGTGCATCTGCAAAATGCCGTTGTGGCTGAAAACAATGTCGTGAATGTCTTTTTGGATTTTCGCTGTTTTCTCGTCTTGTGTATTTACGGAATAAACTCCTATTGTGTGAAGAATTACTCCGTATTTTTCCATGATTGTTTTCGTGATTTTCCGTGAAATTTTATCGACTTCCGCGACTGTCAAAGTATCGGAAACTTCGATGTGGACAGAGCCAAGGTATTTATCAGGCCCGTAATTGTTCAGTATCAGGTCGAACGCGCCTTGTACATCAGGCTCCTTTATTATTTCCATTTTAATGTTGTTTGCTAAATCGCTTTCGATTCTTACGCCAAGTATGTTGTCAACGGATTCTTTGACAAGCTCTAAACCTGATTTTATGATAAATACAGATAAAACAGCGCCGACATAAGCTTCCAGGCTGATTTTGAATATCATATATATGACGGCGGATATGAGGACTGAAATTGAAAGAATCGCGTCGTTGAATGCGTCTGAGCCGCTTGCAACGAGTGAATCGGAATTTACGTCTTTTCCCTTTTTCTTGACGAATATTCCAAGAATGAATTTGACGACTATGCCGGAAATCAAGATTATCAAAGTGATTATGCTGTAATCTGCTGCTTCGGGATGAATTATCTTTTTTATAGATTCAACTAAAGATGTGATACCGGCGTATAAAACGATGCATGAAATAATGGACGAAGTTATATATTCGATTCGTCCGTAGCCGTAGGGATGTTTTTTGTCCGGTGCTTTTCCGGCAAGCTTTGTGCCTGCGATCGTAATGATGCTTGATAATGCGTCGCTCGTGTTGTTTACCGCATCAGAGATAATGGCGATAGAATTTGAAAGCAAGCCTACAAAAGCTTTGAATCCTGCCAAAACTATGTTCGCGATAATACTTATTACGCTTGTTCTTATTATTGTCTTTTCTCTGCTGTTGCTCATAGAATTCCGCCATTTTATAGATGAGTGAGTGAAGCCGAATTTGTTAATAAGGTTTGCGTTGCAGAAGATGCAATAACGCCCCTATGGGAATTGATATAGAAATTGAGTTTATGCACATGGCGAAGAGTCCGGTGTTCGGATCTTTCTGTCTGAACACCGGAAATCGTCTTTATCCCAGTATCTTCTTTACGATTGCCGAAAGCTTCTCGGATGTGAAAGGCTTTACGATCCAGCCTGTTGCGCCTGCCGCTTTTCCTTCCTGCATCTTTCCGTCTTGGCTTTCTGTAGTCAGTGCGATAATCGGAGTGAACCTATAAGCCGGAAGATTTCTTACGTTCTTGATGAAATCGATTCCGTTCATGTTAGGCATGTTTATATCGGTAATAATCAGCTGGAACTCGTTCGCTTCGGCTTTTTTCAAACCGTCGATACCGTCATCAGCTTCTATTACTTCGTATCCTTCTTGCGAGAGAACAAAAGAAACACTCTTTCTTATAGAAACCGAGTCATCCACAATCATTATTTTTGCCATATTATCCTCCTTATAACCCATCGCAGTTTTGCGAAGTGAAATTGTCATGTTTATACTGTACGACGTATTACTTCATCCGCTATACTAGCGAGCGGAAGAATACAGTCAACAGCTCCTGCTCTTATTGCTTCTGCGGGCATTCCAAACACCACGCAAGTTTTTTCGTCCTGCGCGATATTGTAAGCACCCGCTTCGTGCATTTCAAGCATGCCTTTCGCACCGTCGTCGCCCATACCTGTCATTATAACGCCTACCGCGTTTTTTCCAGCATGGCGCGCTGCCGATCTGAAAAGCACGTCTACGGATGGTCTGTGCCGCGACACGAGCGGACCATCCTTTACCTCTACATAATAACGCGCTCCGCTCCTTTTGAGAAGAGTGTGTTTGTTTCCTGGAGCAATAAGTACCGTTCCTCGTAGAACCGAATCGTTGTCTTTTGCCTCTGTGACGTGAACTTTACACAGAGAATCGAGCCGCTGGGCAAATGATTGCGTAAAGTGTTCCGGCATGTGCTGAACAATTACGATACCAGGAGCATTTATAGGAAGCATTTCTAAAAAAGCTTTCAGTGCTTCCGTGCCTCCGGTGCTTGCGCCAACTACTACGATTTTTTCGGTTGTCTCTATATTATCACATTTCGGCATTGTTGGGGCGGGCCGTTTTATTTCTCCTTTTAGTCCTGATGTTACGGACGGAGAAGCTGTCATCACAGGCGTAATAGACGCATGGCGCCCGAATCTTGCCTTTATGCGAGCGGCAGAAAGTGAAGCCGCTTTTACCGCGTCGCAAATCTGTATGCGCGATTCCTCAATGAACTGTTTCGTGCTTAGTTTCGGTTTCTGTATTATGTTTACAGCTCCATATTCCAGAGCTTTCATTGCGTTGTAAGAGCTATCTTCCGCCATGCTGGAGCATATTACGACCGGAACAGGATTCGTCTCCATCAGCTGATGTAAAAACGTAAGTCCGTCCATGCGCGGCATCTCTATGTCGAGCGTTATTACGTCTGGCTTGATGGTTTCCATCTTCTTCAGTGCAATAAGCGGGTCGCCCGCTGTGCCGATGACTTCTATTTCCGGGTCGGAAGCAAGAACTTTTGACAAGGACTCTCGGACAACCGCTGAATCATCAATAACAAGAACTTTTATCATAATTTCTGAATACTCTCCGTTTTTCTGTAAACAGTAGGGGCGACTGTCTGAAGAGGCAGCGTCATAGAAAGGATTGTCTCTGAATGCCCTAGAAAAAGAAAGCCACCTGTCTCTAAATTACGTATCAGTTTAGAAATAATAGCTTCTTGTGTCAGTTTGTCAAAGTATATAAGAACATTCCGGCAAAAAATTGCGTTGAACGTTTCTTTGACGTTGTATGACGAATCCATGAAATTAAGCCGCCTGAAAGAGACGCACGATCTGAGTTCCTGCTTGATTCGTACTTTCGGATTCGTCCTGTCGGTACTTTTCAGAAAATAGCGTTTTTTCTGCTCAAAAGGTATATCTTCTGTGGAGGCTTCGTCATAAACAGCATTTACGGCTTTGTCCAGTACTTTTGTCGAGATATCTGTCGCGAAAATGTGGTAGCTGTTGAAAGCTCCTCTGTATCTGCGCATGAATTCTCTAAGAACTATGGAGATTGTGTACACTTCTTCACCGCTTGAGCAGCCTGCTGACCAGATATTTGGTATTTTTACGCCGCGTTCTGCAAATTCAGGTAAAACCGCATTCGCAAGGAACTGAAAATGATCGTTTTCTCGGAAAAACTCCGTTTTGTTTGTCGTCAGCGCGTCTGTAAGCAGAATTTTTTCGTTGCCGGATATATCCTTGTTGAAGGCATAGTCGATATAGTCGCTGAAAGATGTTAAGCCTAGAGCTTTCAGCCTTCCCACAAGCCGTGATTGCATCATGACTCGTTTCGCTTCTGGCATACGTATTCCTACCGTAGTTTCTATATAGGAGGAAATTGTTTTGAAATCCTTGTCAGTAAGCTCAATCGATCTGCTGATGAAATCCGTCATTGCATGTTCCTGTCTGCATTCCTCTTGTCAGGCATTTGAGTCTAGCTTCCTTACGATGTCGGAAAGCTTGTACACGTCAAGAATAAGCGCAACTGAGCCATCGCCAAGAATCGTCGCTCCTGAGAGTCCTGAGACATTCTGATAAAGTCTTCCAAGCGGTTTTATTACAGTCTGGTAGTTTCCTATAACCCTGTCGATTATTATTCCGATTCTGGAATCCTGATCTGTTACGATGACCATTTGCTGAATTTCGGGTCTTTCACCTTCTATTCCAAAGAAAGAGCGCAAGTCAATGTAAGGCATCATTTCGTCACGGATCTTCATCGATGAGCAGAATGTGTTTCTCTTGATAGGCTGGTCAAATTCAAGGCATTCCACGACGTTCGAGAGCGGCAGAATATAGAAGTTGTCGCCCAGTTGTATCAGTATGCCCTCGATTATGGCCAAGGTAAGAGGTATCTTAAGTGTGAAAGTCGTTCCTGAGCCAGGCGTTGACTGAATCGATACGCTTCCGCCTAGTGATGTTATGTCTTTTTTGACAACATCCATGCCGACGCCTCTGCCTGATATGGACGTGACTTTATCTGCGGTGGAGAATCCTGGCATGAAAATAAGATTATCTATCTCACTGTCAGATAATTCGTCAGTAGCGCTTATAAGGCCGCGCTCAACGGCTTTCGCTTTGATTTTTTCCCTATTGAGACCAGCACCGTCATCAGTGATTGTGATAAGTACAAACGCGCCTGCATGCTGCGCCCTAAGCCGGACTTTGCCCATAGAAGGCTTCCCGTTCAGCGTCCTTGTCTCTGGAAGTTCTATTCCGTGGTCGCACGAGTTTCGTATAAGATGAACGAGAGGATCATTCAGTTTTTCTATGACTGTTTTATCAAGTTCCGTCTCAGCGCCTTCTGTTATAAGCTCAATATCTTTATGAGTTTCGGAAGCGAGGTCACGCACGAGTCTTCTGAACCGCGAGAAAATTGTGCCAATGGGGAGCATCCTCATATCCATAGTGGTATCGCGAAGCTCCAGAATCAGACGCTCTCCTTGTTCTCCTAGAGTGGAAAGCTGCTGAGATGCAAATGTAGAAGCTACCTGGTTGAGACGAGCGTTGAATGTAACAAGCTCACCCACAAGGTCAATGAGTTTGTCAAGTTTGCCTGAGTTGACTTTTATAGTCTGTGCGTTCAGCTCCTGATTCTTTTTCTCGCTCTGTTCCTTGAGGTGTTTTTGTTCTGCAAGAGCAGCCTGGACGTCTTCCTTGCTTACGATGTTTTTCTCTGTCAGCAGAGTACCGATCGGCTTTTGTCCGCCAAGAACGTCGTTCAGTGCTTCCTGTGTCACGAGTTTTTTATCAAGAAGAATCTCGCCGAGCCGTTTTGGCGTTCCTGTTGTATTCTGATCCGAATCGGTGATTTTCTGTATCAAGATTTTGCTTGTATCGTCAAGGAATATGAACACATCCTTTATGTCTTCCTCAGTCTTTGTCGTAGTAAGGATGACATCCCATGAAACATAGCATTTCACCGGGTCTATATCTTTAAGACGTGGGACACCGTTGAAGTGCGGGCTTATAGAAATTGTACCCATGTCGGCAAGCTCCGCTATAAGCGCATGTGGACGAGTTCCGTTTATGAAAACATCGGGTGAGAATTCCAGCCTTATGCGCCATGTTATCTCAGGTGCGTCCGACTCATCTTCTTTTTTAGAGACTGGTTTAGGCAATTCTTTTTCTGGAGCAGGCTTTGCTTTTTCTTCTTCTGCCTCTTTCCGTGCAACTGCTGTTTTTTCTTCTGCGGCTGCAGTTTTCTCTTTATTCTTTTCTCCGCCTGTCTTGTCGTGCTTTAGAAGATAAACCTGGAATTCTCTTATAAGCCGTTCAGATTCTGCTGCTATGGAAGGATCATCTCCGTTGTCGAGCATTTCCCGTATATGGTCGCGCGCTTGAAGCGTAAGTGTTATCAGTTCCGATGAGACAGAGACCCTGCCGTTCCTTACTTCATCGAAAGTAGTCTCCGCCTCATGTGTGAAGTGAGATATGGCATCAAAGCCGAACATACCGGCAGAGCCCTTTATCGTGTGCATGCTTCTGAACACAGCGGATATAGTGTCCATGTCATCCGGGTTCTGTTCCAGCTCCAGAAGATATTCTTCAAGCTTGTCAAGAAGATCGTTAGCTTCGCTCAGAAATACATCTGCAATTTTATCAAGGCTTTCACTCATGAGGCTTCTCCCATTTTGTCGTCAATCGCACTGACAATCGATTTGTCGTCCATGTTCGGATCTGGAATTATTCCGCATATATAAAGGCGTTTTTTTACTAGTGATGAAAAAGAACCGGAGAAAGATGGCTTCCCTTTTTGTCCCATAGAGGAGTAAAGGCTGCTTATGAGCTGCAGGATTGATACGTCAATGTCTTCCAGACCGGATACGTCAAGCGTTATGGTATTATTCTGCTGCAGAGTCTGAATCAGTGTCTTGTGAAGTTTTTCCGCATTACTCACCGAAAGGTTTCCTTTTAGCTCGATTGTTGCCATTTAGTTTTCTCCTTTAAAACTTCTTGATTTATCGTTTTTTATGTCTTAGTATTTCCTAAGGAGACATTCATGAACGAAAATCTTTCAAGTACAGCGTATTTTACGTTTTTACTCGGTGATGTTACTTACGCTGTTGAAGTAACTGCCGTAAAAGAAGTTCTTCCCTACGAGAAGATTACGCCTGTTCCTCGCACAGAGGAATACATGAAGGGCGTAATTAACATCCGAGGAACAGTCGTTACCGTCATCGATTTCCGCGTCCTTTTTGGAATAGACATAAAGCCAGTCAAAAAGGATACTTCCATAATAGTTGCAGAGATTCAGCAAGATGACGGCTCCAACATGACGCTCGGCTTCATAGCTGATTCTGTGAACGGGGTCGGTCCCCTGGAAAAGGAACCGTCCGCGACCGGTACGAACACTCAGTTCGTAAAGATGCTCGGCAAAGACGGAGATAACCTCGTCCTTGTCCTTGATTTGAACAAGATTCTTGGTGAAGTGGAGAAGAGACTCAACTCCTAGCCATAGAGTCATGGCTGTTTGCCGGAACCTTGTTTTCCTAAAACCATGTGATATCGCCTGCAGACGCTTTTGCTTGCTGCAGGTGAGCCTGATACTGTTCCTCCCTCTGTTTTATCTGGTCAACTGAAAATCCGCTCTTCTGTATACGTTTCAGGTATACTTTTGAAGTCTGCGGATGAAAATATATTTTACGCGGAAAAATTCCGCCAGTATCATTAACGACAATAGGTATTCGCTCAGTCTCCAAATACGAGAGAGCGAAATTAATATTGTTTATACCCGTCATGCTCATCTTTGACGAGCTTGTCTCTAGTACGTTTCCTCCGCCGAACACTTTTGCCCGGAGATTCTCGTGCTTCGCCCCTTTTTTCAAAAGATCATTTATAAGAAGCTCTACCGCAAAATTGCCGAACCGACCCTCCTCTTCCATAGAAACATCCTCGCGTCCTGATTTTGGAAGCATAAAATGGTTAAGTCCGCCCAAGTGAATTGATATGTCAAAAAGAGCTATGCTTATGCATGATCCTAGTACAGTGGCAATGTATATATCCTCGAAAGTGGAATAATACTCTCCGGGATGAATCGTCACTATATCTTTCTGAAAATGAGGGTCAAAATGCCTGTTCATAGCCTAGTGTTATTCTAGAAGAATGTTATTTCCCCTGATTCAGCTCCTCCGGTGACCGAGATTCCTGCAATATTTCCTGCTTCAAGCTTGTCGTCGGTTATTGTAAAATGCTGCAGGAAATCCTCTATGTCGGCATTATGCACCCCGTTGTCAGTAAGTTTGTACATTCTCATGTGTTTGTCTTTTTGCACGCGGTTATCGTTAGCATAATCCTGAATGTTCTCGATTTCTGTGGCCAGTTTTCCTGAGAGTGTTTTCAACGAGGTTATTTTTTGCTCGATTTTGTCGTAGTTAGAGTAGAAGTCTGGTGAGTAGATGCGGAAGTTTCGTATCGCTTCCTTCAGTTCGTTGTAAAGCCTGTTGAGTGTCTCTGAGAACGTGCGCTTCGATTCCGTAACATCGGCAAAAGTTGTTTTGTTGTGCGACGTCGTCTCCAAAAAGCTTTGTATTTGGGCGTGGCTTGTGTCTGTGAACTCCTGCAGCTGCTTTTGTGCAGTATCTACATTATCCTTTGTGTTGGAGATAAGTTCAGCCATATATTCTACAGTCTCTTTTATACTGCTTATAGCATCGTTTCTTGCGACTTCGATGCGTTGTGCTATGGCGACATACTGCAAGTTCGTTATTATCGGAAGGAATGCGTTGAAACACAGCGACATTATCTGTACGGCTTCCTGAATATTCTGAACTGCTTCAAGAACCTTGCTCTGAACTGATTGATACAACCCGAAAAGTTCTGAGAACCCGTTGAAATCATCAATTGCGCTTTCTATGTTCATTTTGAGCGTCAGAAGACCTGATATGGATTCATTGTCAGTATTAACGAACGTGTCTTTTGTCTGGTCAATCTCACTAAGGATTTTTGCGGCTTCAGATTTGTTCGTGTCGAACATTTCTATGCTTCCGTCGAGTTTTTGCTTTATCTTCGTAAGGCAGCGTATGCAAAGCGTTGATAGCTTGTCGTTCGCATTGTAAACATAGAGCTTTTGTTCTGGCGAAAGATTCGCATCTGGAGTCTTGAGCTTCTGGACAGCGATAAGTACATCGTCAAGTGACTGGCGGATTATATCCTGCATTTGGATACCTTCCATGGCCTTTATGACAGGAGCTTTTACTTGTTTTGAATACTCCAGCATATTTGTCAGTTTCGCGGATATTTCCTCAATTGCGCTTATCATCGATGCAGATGAGTCGTACGATTCAGCTGATGAATTCTTGTTGAGACTGTTGACTTTTGAGATTTCGTCTTTGAGAATTTGGAGCGCATTGTGAACGTTTGAGCCGTCCTCGATGAGCTGCTCGGACTGGCTTATAAGGCGCAGCGACATATGCTTCAGGTTAGACGTGATATATGAGAAAGCCTGTCCAGCCTTTCCTGATTTTATGGAAACGACCATAGCGTTAAGAGATATAACTTCCATCTCTTGGCAGCCGTCTCTTATCCCGGAGATAATATCTTGTATCGTGTCAAGAAGATGCATTTTCTCTGAGAAATGTGTGAAAAGGCTATTGTTCTTCTCGCGCACATCGGCAAGAAATTTACGGTTCTCTGTAAGAAGAGCCTGCTGAGCCTCAATTGATTCCTTTAGATGTGTCTGTATGGACGAGAACATCCTCAGACTCATCATTGCAGATGAGTTGCGGTTCGAAATCGCGTCAAGCTCCCGGAGCATTACCGGAAAATTTTTGCTGAGCTCCAGAAAGTCAGCTCCGCTCTCCTTGCTTATTGAGAGCAGATTGTTGTAAATCTCAGTAGTTGTTTGTCTCATGTTTCATCCTGCCGTTTTTTATCTAGTTTCTCATAGTAATTCTTTACGATTTCCTCAAGGTTCTCCTGCATATCCTCAAGGAAAACATCCTGATTGCTTGCTGTTGACTCAATCCTTGCTGCGATGTCAGGCATCGCAAGACACAGAGGCGAGTCCGGTTTCATGATGGAAAGAGGCTGCCTTCTTGCTATTGAAAGCGATACGTTGTCATCGTATGGAACGAAGCCAATGTACTCCGCTGTTATGGACAGCTTGTTGTGCGTAAGGTTCAGAAGCCTGTTTCCAAGCTCCACGTCCGCTGAGCCTCGGCCCATATTCATTATAATCCGCGGATGAAGTTTTTTCATCTCTGTGAAAGCTTTTTCTGCAGATTCCGGGAATTTTGACGCGATTACGGAAAGAATCTGCTCGAACGAATATTCTTTCCCTTCCATGCGCTGAAGAATACTGTTCTGCAGAATCTGGCGTTCCGGGCTTTTAGGCTTGAATTGCCGGTAGCAAAATCGGAAAACAGCCGATTTAAGGAACGAGTATGCGTTCAGTATGGATGTAAGGTCTGGCGACACAACGATGAGCCCGTCATACGAAGTAAGGAAAAAATCGATTATATTGTACGTTGAGCCAGCTCCTAAATCCATTATGACGTAATCTGCGTCTAGTGACTGAATGTTCTTGATTATCTTTTGCTTCGTGAAAAAATCCATGTTGGCGACACCAGGGTAATGGCAGTCGCCTGCAATAAACTGTAAAGACGGGATGCCTGTCGCCTGAAGAAGATTCAAGAAATCTGTCTCAATTTTCGTTATGTATGTTCCTAAGCCCGCCTGATTGTTTTTGAGCCCGAGCAAAGTATGAAGATTCGCCCCCCCTAAGTCCATGTCGCATAGGATGGTGTTCTTGCATTGATGTGCAAGTGTGACTGCGAGATTCAATGATACTATACTCTTCCCAACGCCGCCTTTCCCTCCGGCTACGGGCAACAAAACTGCCATATTCCCACTATATTCCATATGGAGACTACTCGCAAGAAAAATCTTATATTAAAGCGTAAAAAAATATTTATAGAACTGATAAGCTTGACACATGATTTTTTCTGGTTACGATAGAGTAAGGTGGAAATTTTAATTTTGCAAGTTGAATTAAAATGCTGACCAGTGACGGTTTTGTTGCTTAACCTTGTTATGGAGGAAAACAATTTATGAAATTAAAAACCCGGTTGCTCGGATCATTCATCATGATTGTTGTCGTGTCTGTTGTCGTGATTTTTATGTGCGTTGTAAGTTCAAGTACAGTGATGACGAAGATTTCTGCCATTGCGGAGGATTTTGTCGCATCAGGTGCGTTGGATGAGGAAGCTGGAAAGGAGCTTCTTTCTACTTTTAATGCGTTAAAGAAATCGTCAAGCATGCAGACGGCGGCGCTGATGATAATAACGGATGTGTTTGCGGTTTTGTTCCTTCTTTTGGGTATTTTTTCGACATTAGCGGTTATAAAGCCGCTTAAGAGTTTTTCTAAGGCTTTCAAAATGATAACATCAGGCGATCTCGTTATGAAAGATTTGTCTGAGGCTGACAGAAAGATGATAAGCGGCAGAAAAGACGAGATAGGGGAGCTTGGTGACAATTTCAATCAGCTTCTGGAGTCTTTGCGCAACGTTGTTTCTGTCGTCTATGCGGCAGGCGAGAACGTGGCTGCTGGCAGTGTGGAGCTTAGCCATGGAAGCCAGGTTATTTCGACGGATGCGACGTCTCAGGCGGCGTTTGCAGAGGAGATATCCTCTACGATGGAAGAAATGTCGTCAAATATACGGCGCAATGCGGACAATGCTGCAGAGACAGACTCCATAGCCCAGAAGGTGCTGGAGGAAAGCCGCGCCGGTGGAGAAGCCGTTAAGCGCACTGTTGACGCAATGCACGCAATTGCAGACAAGATTTCGATTATCGAGGATATTTCAAGCCAGACGAACCGTCTTGCGCTTAACGCAGCTATAGAGGCAGCGCGCGCGGGCGAGGTTGGGCGCGGCTTCGCGGTTGTAGCTAGTGAAGTTCGTAAGCTTGCAGAGCGTAGCCAAGCCGCCGCCGTGGACATAATCGAGCTCTCCGAAGAAAGCGTTAAGATTGCCGAAGATACAGGAAAGCGTTTTGACGTGATGATTCCTAATATCATAAAGACTGCTGACCTTACTCAGGAGATTTCGGCGGCGGCGCGTGAGGAAGATATCGGTGCGCAGCAGATTAACAAAGCTGTTATAGAGCTTGATTCTCTTGTACAGCGGAGTGCTTCATCAGCAGAGGAGTTTGCTTCGCTTTCCGAGGAGATGGCTTCTCAGTCCGATGATTTGCTGAAGGCTCTTCAGTTCTTTAAATTTGAGCGTCAAAAAATAGTTGCTTCTCCCGCTAAACATACTGCAAAGCCTGCTCTTAAGGCACCTGTGGTAAAACCTGGTTTGCCTCCGTCTCCTGCGTCTGTTCAGCCTGAAAAATCGGCGAAACCGGAGCGATTTAGTTCAGAGCGTTCTTCTGGAGACAGTGTTAGACAGCCTAATGTTATCGCTCATGAAGATAACGGTACTTCTGACAGGGTTTCTAGGAATAACGGCAGGTTTGCGAATGGTTCGGTAAGTACGGATTCTCCGCGCCGCCATGTTATAAAGCCGGATGCTGAAATTCCGCCTACCGCGGATAAATTGGTAAATCCTGCTTTTGCAAATAAATCGTTCGCTAATCCTGGAAAGGACGTTAATCAGGCGGATGCTGAAAGAACGGGAAGTGTCGGCGGCGCGGAGAAAAAGCCAGAGCCGTCTGCTGCGGATACGCAATTTTCGTCGCAGGAGTACGTACCAACATCATACGTTTCCGACAGCGACTTCGAAGAGTTCTAAGCCGATTCACGCGCGAATATGAGAAAAATCAGAGTAAGGCTTGACCAATACTCTCTGGGCTGATGGCGATTCTCATAACGTTTTTTAGGCTGGTGAAATTGCGTAGTCGGTAGGTTCCCTGTGTGGAAAGCATTGACGAGCGATAGCGAGGAACCTGCATTGACACACAGGATGACGGCGAAAGCACTGGCGGTAATGTGTAGCTGGAGCCTGTCTGAATATAATACTTCGACAACAGGGGTTTTAGGGGGCGGTAGCCCACTAGGCGAGGGGGAATCGCGCAACGAGCGCGTATGCGCGAAGTTTCTAGCGCACCTCCCCCTATAAGCTTGACCTTACTCTTGATTTATGTTATATGTTTAAGCTACTTGCAATAGTCTGTAACTTTTGTAAGTAGCTTTTTTTACGCGATTGCGTCAGAGCGTGCATCCGCGACGCTGCGGAAAAATAAGGCGCGACACAAATCAGTACGTTTTGGGCATGAGAACATGTCCAATTGGAGGATAGAAGTGGTAAGAATCAGACTCAAGAAGTTTGGAACCAAGAAACGTCCGTACTACAGAATCGTAGTGCAGGACTCACGCAAGCCCCGCGATGGCACGACAATCGAAGAGATTGGTGTTTATCATCCTATTGAGGCAGCCGACAAGCAGGTTTCTTTCAATGAGGAAAGGGCAAAGTATTGGATCAGTGTAGGAGCTCAGCCTTCAGACACAGTTAAGAAACTTTTCAGCAAGAAAAGTTCTTAGTAGCACCGGGAGTTTGGAATGGAAAA
>JAEEGL015189859.1_pt1 | contig 13614 bp, 9 predicted proteins | sample 9134231 | NCBI WGS metagenome assembly JAEEGL01 (sample SAMN16246548, study PRJNA631951) | gut metagenome | biome: gut microbiome; feature: rumen; material: fiber-attached | host: Bos | place: Iran: Karaj | collected 2018-10
GCCATTGTAGCATTTCTTTCAGAACCCGTCAAGGGCTAGCCGCCTGCGGCGGTGGCTGGGTTTTCCTCCGGTTCGAAATCTAAGAACAGCTCTTGATTTCATTTGCTAGTGCTTTCCTTGTTGCGCGCTGGTGCTTTCCGTGAAGCGAAATGGTGCTTTCCTTAGTGCGATTCAGTGCTTTCCTTGTTTCGGATTGATGCTTTCACGGAGCACGGAATAATCACTTGTTGTATACTCCTTGTGTATATACTGATAATGATTATCGCTTCCTATTATCCTTATTCCATTTTGACAAAAGCTAAGAAGTCCGTTTGTGCTAATTGCTCAAATGATGCGCCGCATATTGACAGAATAGTATGCCAGGTGTATAATATATATGTAAATATTTACAGTCTCCGGTTATTTATTTATGTATTTATGCTTAGATCATGCGATTTTAAACTAGCAAGCAACATTCTGGAATCATTACATTGCAGTGTAATCAATAGGCATAGAATACTCATGGTGGTGATAATATGCACAGGAAGATCGGGCTAGTACTGGATGGCGGCGGCGGCAAAGGCGCCTACCAGATTGGTGTATGGAAAGCAATGCGTGAAACTGGTTTAGACAAAGATATTGCTGCAATTGCGGGCACGTCTGTCGGCGGCTTAAATGCTGCACTGTTTGTGATGAATGACTATTCTCTTGCGGAACACATTTGGACCGAAGAAATCGGAGATATGCATCCATGGAATATTCAAATGGTTCTGGAACGCATCATTGACGAACATTTTGACCTATCAGTATTTCGTCGCAGCAAAATCGATTGCTTTCTCACTACCTATACTGCAATGCAAAGTGGTGAGTTTTGTGAGACAAACAGCAGGGGTGTAGTTGAAAAATATGTCACTGGGAATGTCACTTACTTCAATCTGAGAACCATGGATGAAACGAATTGCCGGCGGATGTTCAAAGAATGCTCGACTCCCAAAGCAGTCATGCTTGCAACTTCAGCGCTTCCCGTATTATGCAGGCGAATCAAGATTGGCAACGATTCGCATGTTGACGGTGGAGTACCGTGGGGCGGCGATAATTCGCCGGTATATCCATTGTCTTGGAAGGGCGCAAATTGTGATACGATTATTGTCATACACCTCGACCCCTTAAAAGACAGAATCGCAAAAGATTTATATCCTGATATACAGATTCTAGAAATAATACCTAGCGTGGAAATCAAAGGCTTTCTCATAGATACGCTCAATTTCAAACCGAAACATGCTAGAAAACTAATTGATGCTGGGTATAAGGATGCCTTAAGATGCTTTCATGATCTAATTGAAAATCAGAATCTGAAAGGCCGAGAAAGAAATGCAGATGAAAGAATATCCGAATGGAGAAGAAACCGAAACAGATTTGATGATACCAAAAATAAATGATGTTTAATTAGGAGGATATGAAGATGTATCAAGTACAGTCATACATTGTAGAAGGAATGTCCGCCCCCAAAAAATACGAATTACTTGATGAAATTTCTTTCCTGATGGAGAATATTCAGGCAGAAAACAGCATCGTCTGTGAGCCGCATCGCTGTAAAAGGTTTATCTATGCGATTACAGGAAAAAAGGGCGCAGCTCAGCGCCAACTCACCATGGATTCCTATGAAGCGGCTAAAAACATCGTCGAAATTCAGCGTATCATTATCACTGATATTGTTCAAATGAAGGAGGATCTAGCTAATATAGTCTCTGATCAAGCCGCCAATTCTCTTATAATGACTTTCATGCTTCAGACTATGACAGAAATCATGGTGCAACTCGAAAAGAATCAAATCGGCGATTTTACTGCAAAGATCCTCCAATGTAATGAGCTGCTGAAATCGATGTTGAATGGGAATTTGAGTGCTGCCACATCCGATGCCGCAAATGCTCCCAAGAAAAAAACCAAAAAGAAATCCCTCACAGAATCAACCGTACCGAAGAAAAACGGGACTGATCTAAAGCATGCAATGTATTATCGAGAAATAGTTGATCTTAAACGGAAACTGGAAGATCATCCAAATCGATATTCTCTTAAATATATCGGCGATGAAGATGCGTTAATCGAATTAGATATTGTATATTGTGAAATAGGAAACATGGGATCTTGGTCAAGCCAGTCTTGGGAACAGATTCTACGGCAGCAAGACAAAATAATTATACCTCTTTTACAGTCAAGATTCGGTATGAGTTGGAAAGATAATGTTTCTGATATTATATCAGTTTGCATGAATGACATTGAATCACTTTACGACAGTTTGATCCGTCTTTTTAATGAATCCTGCCCACTAGAGATTTCTGTGATGAAAGCTTACCTTGACATCTTTGATCGTCAATCCTTCGGAACAGAAGATGTAAAAAAAATGATTCAACTATATACAAAAATGTCTGGAATCTATAAAGAAATCAGAAGCACTATGAAACATATGGCTGAAGCGCAAAACCAGCTAGTTTATATGTTATCTGGTAAAAAGGGGGATATTTCTCTTCCGTTTTATTACAATCGAGAACGAAGTATAGAGAGGACATCTACCGCACAAAAAAGCGGAACAGCAATTGAACGATTACTTGATTCGGTTTTCGGAGGATTTTTTAGGTAACAATTCCGATGGGAAAAAGCAGACATACGATATAAGCCCTACAGTGGTTAGACTCATGCCCGAACCTGACAAGGAGTAATTGCCATGGATGTGAATAAATTCAATCAGTTAGTTGATGAATTCAACATTGCCGCGGAAGCTGCAAAACTCTCATTGACGCAGATGCTTGGAAAAATAACAGCTGGCAGGTGCGTTTCAGAGGAGGAAGCAGAAGTCTATCAGTCATTTGTTAACGCGATGAATAAGCATTACCGTGCTGCAGTTGCGGAGGCACAGGCATGCCTGTCGGTTGAGGAATTACCGGAGGAGGGAAGCCCTCTGGCAGATTATGTTTCAGCTTTTCAGGAAAGCAGCGCTATTCTTATGCAAAAGCGCATTGAACAGATTAAATCTGTTCTAGAGCCTTTTATCAGGATTCAGTCTGTCATTCGCTTTTATGCAGAAGCACTTCGTCCGTATCAGGATATCGCCGAAAAACTCCTTGCTTCTTTGCAGGATTCTTCTCTGCAAATCAGTGATTTGGAAACAGACGAATACAATACTGATGCTCAGGCACTGTTTTTGCAGTGTGTTGAGGAGTGTGCAGATGAGACTGATGAAGGGCTTGAAGCGCGGGAAGAATTGCTCGACCGTGTACACGCTCTGTTTCCCGAGCGCAGAATATACGACGGCTTGATCGCCAAACGCTATTATATCGCCAATGATCATATCGTCAAGCATGCTGTTATGACAGTTGATGCATCGGAAACAGACACACCGGCAGATGCTCCTGAGGAAGAAAAGCAGCCAGATGAAGAGCCGAACAGCGATTCGCTGCCGGAGACTGGCTCCGGAACGGGAGAGTTAGAATCTGCTTGTCCGTTGACTGATGATGCCGCGGATGCAGTATTGGAAGAAGCGGGAGAAGCCTTATCAGATGAAACTGACACGGAATATACATCTGAATATGTCAGTGAAGTTGCCGGATGGGAGTCAGTAGGTATTACGGACCCTACTTCCGTTTCATGTTCGGCAGATGCCATTCAGATTGAAAGAATCGTTTCTCCGAAAGCATCATCTTCTTTTGGTGTCAAGGCTTTCAAAAGCGAAAAAATGAAATGTCGGGGTTCCTTCTTGCTTGCGATTTCTGCTGCTTTCGATTTTAGTGTTGTTGTACCGGAATTAATGAAACTGAGCGCGCCGCGCGAAGTATCATTGGATGAGATGAATACAATGTGTCAGACTCTTTTTAGGCTTGGATATCTGGACCTATATCGATCTTCCAACGGAACTGATTTCTATTCGCTCTCTAATAAGGGGAAACAGATTTTTCATCATCACGATTCTGCAAAGCTTCTGTCAACTACTAAATCGGAGTTTCTGAAAAAATGGAAAGATTATGAAGAGGATGATCGTGCCATCCTGCTCCGCTTGGTGTATGTCCGCAGTTTTCAGCGCTGCTTTGCCATGCGTAAAGGCATAAACAACTTACAGATGTTGCCTGATTTTGGGACATACACATTTGATCATCTGCTCAATGGCTTTTTTGATGATCAGCGGAATCTGCTTTTCCTTAGCGTGATTAGTGATGAGCCAAACGGTTTCCAAGAATTATTGTCACTGCTGAAATATGCTGATTTGAATAAGTGGTCATTGCTGGTAATCGGAATTACTCGTGAACATGCAGCCGCGCTTACAGCATGGCTCAAAGCTGCTGTTGCGGAATTGCAGAATAAGCAGGATGTATACTATATGGATGATTCCGATGGAACAGTCTACTCCTGCACAGGCGAGCTGATTCCGGATTTGCCAACGTATTCTTTTGATCAGAATGATAAGCCGCCTGAAGAATTGCCGGAGCCCGACATTCCTTTCGAATCGGAAAAGGCTGTTTCGGGCGATGAGAATATTTCTGTGTCTAAGGAACAGATATCCCCTGATGTATCTATATCCGTCGCTGAATCAGAATCGCTTCCGGATCGTTCTGCCGAATATCAGACAGCAGATATGCAGAAGCCGGAAGAATATGAAAAGCTGACTGAATCCTTGCACAGTCAATATACTGAAAAATGCATGAAAATGCTCGCCTCCGGTAAGCATTACTGCGCTACTGCATATGCAAGGGTGCTTGCGGAAAGATATCCGAAAATGGAGAGCTTCTATAAGCAACTTGCCTATGCCTATAATGATCCGCTCGAAAAATGTCAGTACAGCTCCGATATGATCTTTGACATTTATTTCGCGCAGACTGCACCGATCACGGATTATCTCGTAATTGCGGCTGTTCTTCGGAATTACTTTTATGATCAGTGTCCGTATGACTATAGCATCCCGCAGCTGCAGGATGCAATCTCATCGAATCTTCTCTTTGCACAGAACAGTGCCCTGCATGATACTGTCTACAAGCTAATGAATTTTAAAATGCAGCAACATCACGGCATTGATTATTGTGCAGATTATCGGCAGCAGGAACGGATGTCAATAGAGAAGTCTCTTCATGAGGTTATTGCAGAGGCGGCAGTTCAGTATAAGGCATACATTGGCTCGAATGCCAGAGAATCTGTTCAGCAAAAAAGATTCCTGGAAACGAAAAAAATCCTGTTTGATAAAAACGGCGACCTCGCAATATGTCTGGAATACGTGGTGAATGATGAGCGGGAAAGTGTGGAACTGATTGCCGAGCATCTCAGAAACCATGTGATCCGTGAAGGCTGTGTCATTACAGATGACAACATTGATCAGGAGAAGATCAATTATATCATTCAACGGGCTTGGAATGATGCGGGAAAACTCGTCCGGTTAGAAAAGAAGTCATCCGATCTGATGGGAAGGCTTCATAACAATCTATTCAAGGCGATAGAGAAAATCGCGCAAATCCTCTGCAGATATGTCATGCTTCTGAACGGCTGCTCCGCGCCGGACAATTCACCCGAACAGATGGAATACACACAGATACGAACGCCGCTGCTTCAGTGTATTGATAAGGCAATCACATTTTTTGAGTCCGATGAGAAAGCATTCCTCCCTGATATCTGTGGAAAGCAGATTATTCAGGAAACGCTGACGGAACTGCGCCACCGTTTGGATGGCACCTACAATGAGGCGGAGCACAACTATTTCTATATCGATTTTCTCAAAAATCAATGGGTGCTTCTGCATGACAACTATATGCCGGTTTTTGACGAGGTTTTTGAACTGTCGAATTTATCGATTCTCGCAAGAATCGAGCGGCATTATTCTGAGCCGGATATTCCCTTTGAGACAAGAATGCAGGAGATTATGGAGGGCGAAGATGATTACGGCTCAGCAAGACTGATCGCACATTATCTCAAGCAAATGATGCCTGACAATCCCGTCGCTTCAATAAGTGACGAAAGCATTGACGAAGCAGCCGCATATGCAAGAGCAGACATTGAAAACAAGCGAAACAGTTTCATGGAGGAACTGGAGCTGCGCCACGCATACGGTCAGATTGACAATACAAAGAGCGACATGAAGGAAAGCTTCGTGCAGATTATGGATATCTGGTATCGCAGAGCGTTGGCTGATCAAAACTACGGTTTCTTCGATAAGATTCGCAAGGGCATTTTCGACAAAATAGAAATGAGTGCAACGACAAGAGCTGCAAGCCTGCAGCAGGATCTTGAAGTGTATCTTGCAGAACATAAGGATGCGGAATCCGATGAAAGAGTCAGCAGAGCCGTAAAGCAAATTCGTGAACGTATCGACAGGAAGAATTATGCGGCTGCAGAGGATCTTCTGAACAGATTGAGCGCAAATGATTTTGATACTGCAGAGAGCCTGATTGAAACGGATTATCTGCAGGAGTTTCTGGAGCATTATCAGGAATATACCAGACAAGCAGGCTCAACGGGCAATTCTCTCAAAAATAATATGAATGCGCACAACAAGGATGTCAAGGGCGGCAATCGTCTGTTTGAGAACTGGCCTTCCTCTTCTTCAAGTTCACAGGGACAAATCAAAGCGCTGATGACTGCGTTGGGATTCAGTGTCAGTACGGTCACGCCTGAAAAGCCGATTAAGGATAAAAATAGCTATCATATTTCTTTGAATCAGCCGGAGAACGGCAGAAAAAGCGCCTATACACATCCGATTGCTGCGTTTGGCTCTGATGCAGAAAACGACGGGTTCCGTGTTGTAACGGTGTTCGGCAAAATGGATGCCACAAGATTGATTGACCTTATGAATCAGATCGGCTCTGCTTACAACACCATGATTCTGCTTGATTATTCGCTGAGCCTTCCAGACCGCCGAGAGCTTGCCAGAAAAACGAAAACACTACATCTTGCCGGGAAGTGCTTTATCGTTGTAGACCGTCTTGTTATTGTGTATCTTGCAAGGCATTATTCAGACAATGCGGTCAACCGTATGCTGATGGCGCTGACAGTGCCCTTTTCCTCCTGCCAGCCCTATGTATATGATTCGGCACATATTATGCCGCCGGAGATTTTCATGGGCAGAAGACGGGAACTCTCTGAAATAGAAAGCGAAGACGGTGTACATATCGTATACGGTGGAAGACAGCTCGGAAAATCTGCGCTGCTCCGCAAGGCACAGGCTGATGTGAATAATGATGAGAAACACAGCCGTGCTGTGCTGGTCGATATTAAGGGACGGAATTACATCCAGGCTGCGCGCAAAATCTCAGAAGAACTAATTGGTCAGGGTATTCTTGATGAGGGCTCCCAGACTGAGGATTGGGAACAGCTTGCCACCATGATCAAAAAGCGTTTGCGTGACACATCTGCCGGGCGCAATATTCCTTATCTGCTTCTGCTTCTGGACGAGGCGGATGTGTTTATCGAGAGCTGTGACAGTGTAGATTACAAACCGCTTGAGGAGCTTAAGGATATTGAAAGCATCGGCTCAAAGCGATTCAAATTCGTGATTGCAGGTCTGCGCAATATTATCCGGTTCAAGAAAAATGTTCTGAAGAAGAACAAGGTGCTGACGCATCTCAGTTCTATGACAGTTCTGCCGTTCCGGGCGGCTGAGGCACGCGAATTGCTGGAGATTCCGCTTTCTTATCTTGGGTTCCGTTTCCCGAATGATGCCAATACGGAAACGCTGATCTCTACAATTCTCGGCACAACGAATTACTTCCCTGGATTGCTGCAGTTGTACTGTGCAAAGCTGATTGAATCCCTTCAAAGAAACTATGCCGGCTATGACGAAAGTGACGCACCGCCATATGTACTGAAGGAGGAACAAATCAGAAAGGCACTGGCGGACTCTACGCTTGTCAAGCAGATCAGAGAAAAATTCATCATTACGCTGAAGCTGGATGATGACGACTATTATTATCTAATTGCGCTCCTTGCGGCGTATCATTACCATAACAATGATGGTCAAAACGGGTCCCGTGCGGAGGATATTAGAGAACTAGCGGAATTCTACGAAATCAGCAAACTCACAAAGCTCAGCACGGAGCAGATTCAAGCGTTGATGGAAGAAATGCGGGAACTGAATGTATTTCAGAAAACCGGGAGCAACAGATACCGCTTTGCGCGACTGAGCTTTTGTCAGATGATGGGCAGTATTGAGCAGATTGAGGATGACATCCTTAAAAATGCCTCAGAGAATGGAGGCTGAATATGGAACAAATATGGTGGAAACACATTTCCAAGGCGGCATTTCTCATTCGCAAAATTGCCGACCATATTCTGAACGGACAGAGTTTGCTGTTGTCCGTTCCGGAATCGCTGCCGTGGAAAGAAGAAATGATTGAACTGATACGGGACAAGCTCTCCGAGGAAAACAACGAGCGATGCCTCCGGGAGTTTGATTGCCCGGCACAGGATGCGGGAAAATACCTGCTGGAGGAATACTGTAAGCGAGAAAAGCGTTCCCAGTATCGTGCCGGAAAATCCATTGCAGCTTTCCTCGCACAAAGTGATGGGATTGTGCTCAATAGCAGCAATCTGTGGATACATAATGTCTTAGAGGAGCAGCTTGATGACTGGTGCAGCTTTATATCTGAATATCATAAAAACGTACCGGCACAATCACAGCATGCTGTATTTGTCCTGGAACTGCGTGAGGAAATCAGGATTCCGAAAGGAATTGGCGGGTTAACGCATATTTCATTCAAGAAGTTGATTGAACCCTTTGATGTTTACACCTTCTGCGCTCTGTCCTGCACGGATGACGGATTCACTGAACGGGAACGAATGTATCTTTCGCAGACGGTATCTGCCGTCTGCGAAAGAGATGTGGAACTGTGCGCATATTGTATTGAAAACGGGAAAGCCTTCATGCAGAATCCCGAAGACTGCTTACAGCGGATTCTGGAGACAAAAATGCGCAGCAACGGACAACCCTTCCAGTTTCAGTTCGATTTGGAACAAATCAATACAAAGCTGTGGGAAAGCCAAATCAAGATTCTGTTCCCAATCATAGAACAATACCGTAGCAATTTCATAAAACGGCATTCAGCTTCTATCAAAGAAGCACTGCCAATACAAAATGCTTTCGGCGAAGAAATCACCTCGCCTTGCGATGTGGAGTTAGGAATGCTAGTTGCTTTGGCTGGACAAGGATATTTGCAACTCAGTCGAACAGAATATGGCACACTTGATGCGTTCCGGAATGCTCGTAACACTCTGGCGCATCTCAAAAGTATTCCCTATGAAAAGGTAAATCAGATTATTAATATCGAATGCTAAAATGAATCGCCATCTATACTTTTTCCAGCGTGAGAATGAAAAAGATCATTTCCAAACTGTTCTTGCGTATTTGAATTACAATGAGGAAGTTGACGCTTACCTTTTATTAGCTTTGGATTTACTTCTGCATGATAACGAACTGCCCGGCAAACGCCGGGCAGTTCGCGTATAAACTGTGTATGCCGCTCGGGCTGCCACAGCTGCACGGGCATTTTGCCCACGAACCATAGGAGCCATTGCAGATTCATCGATCAAAGCGCAGGAAAGCCAGTAATTCGGCGCACTGTTTTCCTCATCAAACGGATTCACCGTAACAGGCAGATCTTTCAGACCTTCTCTGTACCGCTCGTAAATTGCTTTCTTCTGTGCGATATGCTCGTCCAGATATGGAATCTGACCGCGCACAACACCGGCAATGATATTGCTCATACGATAGTTATAACGTAAGCGCCAACCAAGCCCAGCCCTTTACACCAAAATGAAAAAGCAGTAAAATAGTTCCGAGGCGGAAATCGCTGAAAGGAGCTGAGCACATGGCAACGATCAAAGAAGTGAAGAGAGAACTGCGTTACCGGCAGTGGGCAGAAGAAATCGCAGAATGCCAGAGCAGCGGTATGAGAATCAAAGAGTGGTGTCGGATGAAAGGCATCAGCTGCAACACCTACTACAGAAGACTGCGTGTGGTGAGAACAGCCATGCTTGAACAGACAGCTAATTCGATTCAGCCAATCGTTCCATTGAGTTCGTCGGCAGCATTACAGCGGACAGAACCTGAAACGATACAACCACCGCCAATTCCGGTGTGCGAAAAGGTTATGATCCGCAAAAACGGTATCGAGATTGAGCTTCCGCAGGAAGTATCAGGAACAATGCTTCTGACACTGCTGAGAGGGCTTCGGGAATGCTGAAAAATCTGAGTGCCGATCATATCTATATCGTCTGTGGCCATACAGATATGCGGAAGTCCATTGACGGACTGGCAGCTATCATACAGCAGCAGTATCAGCTCGATCTGTTCGGAAACAGTGCTTTCTTATTCTGTGGAAGAAGGAGAGACCGTTTGAAAGTGCTGCTGTGGGAGGACGATGGGTTTCTTCTGCTTTACAAGCGCCTGGAAAACGGAAAATTCACTTGGCCGCGTAACGAACAGGAGGTTCGTGACCTCACCCGTGAGCAATATATCTGGCTGATGCAGGGCCTTTCGATCGATCAGCCCCAAGCCATCAAAAAAATATCAGGCTGCGTGGATATTTGCTGATTTCCAGTGTCAAAAATCTACCGGAATGTGCAGGAATATTCTAATTCTGAAATGCGTTCTATTCCTTGAAATATGGAGCAATTTGCGGTATAATAGAAGTACCGGAAATCTTCATAAATTCAAGGAAAGGAGCGCTTTTTATGACCTACGAAGAATTGCAGAAAGCATATGAAGCAGCAATGAAAAAATGCTCCGAGCTTGAATCTAAAAAAGCAAATCTTGAAAAAGAAAACGCTGATCTGAAGCAATCAAATGAAAACAAAGATCTCCGCATCGAGCATCTGACTGAGCTTGTGCTGAAACGGAATAAGATGCTGTTCGGACAGAAAAGCGAAAAAGGAAAGTATATCTGTGACGGACAGATGCTGCTGGACGGCGGTATCATCAATGAAGCAGAGGCAGAATCCAACCCTGCTGCACCGGAACCGACCGTAGAAACAGTTACCAAAAGCTCAAAGAAAACCGGTCAGCACCGCGGCAGAAAAGAGATCAGGGCAGACCTCGAAACCAGGAAGGTTGTCTATGAATTGCCTGAAAAACAGCAGGTATGTGTTGCTTGCGGCAATCCGATGACAGAATACGCTGAGGAATACCTGACCACACGCATCGCTGTAATACCGGAAAAAGTTTACAAGATAGAATACTATCGCAAGGTTTACAAATGCAAAAACTGCGATCAGAACGGAATCAAAGCAAACATTATAAAAGCTGAGAATCAGACACCGGCGCCTGTTATTGAAAAAGGTTTACCGGACGCCTCTCTTGTTGCGGATATCATGCAGAGAAAGTATCAGCTCGGAGAGCCGCTGTACCGTCAGGAACAGTACTGGAAGCTGCGCGGAATCTATCTGAACCGCACCTCTCTTGCAAACTGGGTCATCAAGGGTGCCAAATGGTTTGAGCCGGTCATCAGACAACTCTGGGCATATGCGTATCTGGAGCCGGTTCTGAATGCTGACGAAACACCGACCAGAGTTTTGAAGAAAGACGGAAAAACCACAAAGAAAAAGGGACAGATGTGGGTTGTCTGCACCGGTGCGGCTGCATCCAGAAAGATCGCGCTGTATACATACCGCGACAGCCGCAGCAAAACAGTTGCCGAGGAACTTCTCGGCGGCTACTCCGGCGTGGTACAGACAGACGGTTTACAGTCATACGGTAGCGGCGATTATGAAAACGCAGGCTGCTGGGCGCATGCCCGCCGCAAGTTCTTTGACTGTATTCCGGATGGAGATACATCCTGTCCGTCAGCGCAGATCGTTGCACTGATCGACAAAGCAGCTGAATACGAAAGAACTGCCAGGGAGAAAAAATATACCGCACAGCAGATCCTGGAAATGCGTTTAGCTACAGTAAAGCCGCTGCTGGATCAGGTATATGAGATCATTCATACGCTGCATCCCAGCAAGAATTCTGCGCTTGACCGGGCGGTTACCTATGCCCTGAACCAGAACGAGAAGCTGCATCTGTTCCTGACGCATCCGGAAGTCGAGATGACAAACAATCTGGCAGAGCGAACAGTAAAGCCGTATGTCATTAACCGTAAGAATTTCCTGTTCAGTGATACAGAAAAAGGTGCTGATGCCAGTGCAGCGGTCATGAGCATCATTGAAACAGCCAAGAGAAACAATCTGGATGTGTACGGGTATCTGCTCTACCTTCTGACCGCGTTGCCGGGAATGGGAACCGATCCGACAGCTGATCAGATCAAATCTGTTATGCCGTGGAGCTTCTCTCTGCCCGCATACTGCCGCCAGACATACAGTGAAATACAGTAAGCGTTACACTGCTGTATACAGCTGCGTACAGTTCGCGTTATGAGGTGCAATCAATGGAACATCACAATCTGGATATTCAACCGATTCCGAATGGATCGGAACCGCTCTTCATCAATGAACCATGGATTATCGACAGATCACTGCAATGGATTCAGGAAACCGGCTTTGATCCAGCACCACTGCCGGATACCGATAATATTCGTGTTTATCTGCCTATGGATATTTGTAAATCCGCTGTGCTTCGCCGTTTAACCGATATTATTGCACGTTATGGTGCTGCAACTGAAGCAAACGCAATGGATTATTCTTACGATGTTGATTTGCTGATTTCTCAGATAGAAATCTATGACCAGATCTGGTTTATCCGGCATTACCCTCACTGTGGCCAACATAGTGCAGAAGCCATTGATCTTGTTAGGGAATTCGTCGGGAAACTCGAAGAAATTCAAGTGTTTGATGCTGAGCGGTTTCCTTACGATACCATAGAAGAACTGAAAAAAGAGTATCTTTATACAGAATGAGTCGAATATATTAATTCTCCATGCTGTAACATACACTTGCGTATAGTTCGCGTTACACAGTTATACATTTGAGCCGAGTTCCCTCGGCTCATTTTCTTTTTGAGTGTGGCTGGATTTAGTTGGCGCTTACGGTATAACCACGGAAAGGCAGAGCTAATTTTCCGAAAGGAATGGGCGGAAAAGCTGAAAATCTATCATAAGTACGGTATGACCGATGCTCAGATTCAGGAATTGTATAAACTGGAAAGAGAAATCTTCCGAAGTGATGGTCGATTCTATGAGCACTATGAGCCGGAATACGCAGTCTCTTTGTCATTGCGAAATTTCGAAGAAACGGAAATCTATGATGAAACAAATTGGTTCACTGTTCTGCCGCAGACACTTCAGGACAGTCTGCTACTGTTGCCAAAAGAACGACTTCAAGCGTTCTATTATTATTGAATATTTCACGGTCAGGAAAGCGGCAAAACGCAATACGGAAAGCACCAAATCGCTTCATGGAAAGCAGTAGCGCGCAACATACCCTGACAATTCTTGATAAAGCAGAAAAGGAACAGCTCCGTTCCGGTGGAAAGTATCGGCACATCTGGATCGTGTATGATAAAGACGACTTCCCGGAGGATGATTTCGATAACGCCTACTTCCGTTGTCAGGAGCTATCTGTTTCTTCCGACACAGTCACTTACCATGCTCTGTGGTCGAATGAGTGCATAGAACTGTGGTTTCTGCTGCATTTTGAGTATTTGCAGTCCAACATTCACCGTGACTTATACTA
>JAEEGL016602984.1_pt1 | contig 13614 bp, 13 predicted proteins | sample 9134231 | NCBI WGS metagenome assembly JAEEGL01 (sample SAMN16246548, study PRJNA631951) | gut metagenome | biome: gut microbiome; feature: rumen; material: fiber-attached | host: Bos | place: Iran: Karaj | collected 2018-10
AATTTCCCGCAGTAAGGACAGACTTTATCTTCGATATTCAGATTGCTTCCGCAATATTGGCACTTCAACCTATTATTCCGTCCTTATCATTTATAGTTCTTATAATACTTTTTGGTTGCTCTGTTGACAGCGGATCTGTTGACGCTTCCGGAGTCCGTGACCTTATCTTTGAAACTGTTCATATCTTCAGCCGTGTATCCGAGTCGTTCGGTGATGATCGGAACGATCTCATTATCTCTTATCGGATCAAATAATTCCGCCCCGTCATCCCCGTATGCCCGGTAGTAGAAATAGAAGCAGTAATATGTTATTTCTTCAGCCTCATGGTCCGTCATCTTATCTTTATCAAGATTCGGAAGAGCCTGTTTTAATTTCATATAGCAGCTCGATGCGTATCCCGCCTCGTAATGGGAGACGCCCCAAAGCGACACGCGTTCCCCTGAATATGCTTTGTCAAATATCCCGGCCATTTGAGCGATATCTTTGGCGTCATATGCAGCGCTCAGTTGTTCGCCCGCAACTTCGGCGTATGCCGATGCATATGCCTGTTCTTCGGCATTTGGAAAAAGTTTGGGTTTGTCCTTTGTCTCGCGTAAGAGCTCCAGAAGCGCAAGGATGACAAGAAGGATCAGAACTCCGAGCGTAATGAGTATGATCTTCGTACCGCCTGTAAAACCTTTAACAAGAGCCTTTGTAGGCTCTTTTCTGGTTTCCTCGATATTCTCTCTGATCCTGCCCAGATCCGACCGGAATTTTTTCTCGGCACCTTCCCGGTTGATAAATCCGCAATATGGACATGTGCTGATGTTTTTCTCAATCTGAGCCCCGCAGTTGGGACATGTGTTCATTCCTTCCAAATGTGATCTCCTTCGTGATAAAGGATGAACAAACGGCCCTCGGCAATACGCCGGGGGCCTTGATCCTCGTGGACTATGTCGGACTTGAACCGATGACCTCCTCGTTGCGAACGAGGCGCTCTCCCAACTGAGCTAATAGCCCATTGACGATATTATAACACAAGTGTTCAAAATTTAATATTTCTGATAAAATATCAGAGTTGATGAAATACTTTTCAAGATAATAATGTGTTTCTGAGAGGATCATTTATGAAAAAATTAATTACTATAAGCCTTATATGCCTGACTTTTGCCATGCTTCTTGCGGGTTGTGCCCCAAGCGGTAATGAAGATGTATCCGATAAGTTCAAGGATAAGATGGCCGCGGCTGCAGAGAAGAAGGAGGACGAAGCAAAGCCCGAGAAGCCCGAGAAGAAAGAGGATACGGAAGAGGAGAAACCTGTCGAGGAGGAGGCCCCCAAGGGTGTTCCGAATCTTTTACTGTTTCGCATGAACGATTACGAATGGAAAGAAGACAACACTCCTGCGATCAAGCAGCAGATCAGCTATCTTATGCTTGACGGAGAGAGTTCAAAGTCCAATAAAGAGCTTGCAGCCTCTCTTGAAGATGCAAGGGATGAATTGATGTCGAAAAAAGCAGAGCAATGGAAAGAAGACCTTAAGAGTATCGAAGAAAACGAATTGATCACTTTTGATGAGACATGGAAAGTATACCTTAGAAGAGCAGATGAGAATTATTTAAGCTTTGTTACCGAGTTTTGTACCGAAGGATTATTTGATGACGGAGCTTATACGGAATACACGGCACACTCTTACTATGTTAACGGCGGAAAAGAGATTGCATTCTCCGATGTTATTGCGGATGAAGAAGCATTTTATGATCTGCTGACGGAAAAGATGTACGAAAGCATTGATAATAGTCTGCATTTGTATTACGCATCGGAAATAGGCAAAGATAAAGAGACATTCAGGAAAGAGTTGAAGAAATATATGGGATCGGGAGAGCTTGTCTGGACGCTCGATCCATTCGGTGTAACATGTTTCCTTCAGGCGTATACGGCAGCTCCGTTCGCGGAAACAGCTACGATACAGTTCTGTGAGGACAATGATCATAAAATTTTCAATGATGAGTTTATAAACAGTGCAAAGGACGAGTGGGTCATTCAGGTGCCGGGATATGTCGGATCGTATATTGATGTAAATGACAGCGGAGTGCCCTCATATGTGGATGCGTCCGAGTACTATGATTACAATGAATCATATGATGATATGGAGCTTTCCGGCCTGCATGTCAGTTGTGGCGGAGACTGGAAGAATATCCTTACGACAATGCCCGGAGGAACTGATTTTTACAACATATTCCTACTGCACAGGAATGGAGATACCGTCGTTTTTGAAAACCACGACGAATATGATCAGTCGTTTATCAACACATACGTTATCGCAAGACACGAGATCAGGGAAGCCGATTCCATAAGAGGTTGTCTTGAGTGGGCGAGTGAGAAAGACTACGATATCAACGGGGAAGGATACACACCGGTCTATGTTCCCACGGATCCGTCAAAGATAAGGGTTCTTACAGGTGAAGGAGAATTTGCGGGTGACTGGAGTCCTGTCGTGTTAAATATTGATACGAAAGGTAACTTTGAGAACGCGATCAGATAACCCTTGACGTGAAAGTGATAAGGGCGACAACGATCGAAGTTATTACACCGATGACGTAGACTGCAATCTCGATCACACCGATCACAATGAATTTGTGTGATCCGCTCATGCCTTCTTTTCTTGCCCTTGCGGCAAACACCGTTCCGCAAACGGATATCACAAGACATGGCAGCGTTGTCAGTATCAGACTCAAGGAACCGGCAAAGATAAAAGCGATCGCGGTCACGTCACTTCCTGTGGAAAAGTAGCTTATTGCAAGGCTTCCCAGACATATGGCGTTGATCGCGAAAATAATGATCGGTATCAATATGAGTATTTTTGCTCTTATATAGTTCTTGTTATTCATATAGGACAATTATAACATGACAAAAAAGGAGGAAGACAGACATAAATGAAACTGAATAAAGAACAGTACCGGGCAGCTCATCACCTTAACGGCCCGATGCTTGTTCTGGCGGGGCCGGGGAGCGGCAAGACGCATCTTCTTGTCGAGAGGATCCGGATAATGATCGAGGAAAAACACATCCCACCTGAACACATCCTCGTCATTACATTCTCTAAAAAGGCCGCCCGCCAGATGCAGAAAAGATTTGAAAAACGTGTCGCTCCGGCTTCGTATCCGGTCACATTCGGCACATTCCATGCGGTGTTCTACCACATCCTGAAAGAATATAAGCCGCAAACTCCAAGACTGATAACAGAAGAAGAACAGATGATATATGTAAGACAGGCAGTAAAAACCTGTCAGGCACAGTCCGACTTTTTTTCGACGGAAGAGAATACGGAAATCATTATAGGACTGATGGGCGCGTACAAGAATTTCGGTGAGGATGTATACGAAAATAACGATACGGCACGGGATTTGGATTTGGCGGAAAGGGATGAATTCAAGCACATCTTTGAAGAATATGACAGCCTCTGCCGTCAAAATGACCTGATCGATTTTGATGACATGATCTTAAACTGCAGGGCAATATTGTATAAGCATGAGAGCATACTCCGAAGGTGGCAGAGTATCTACCGATACTTTCTTGTCGATGAGTTCCAGGACATAAACGATGCCCAGTACGATATCTTAAAACTCCTGGCAGGTGATGAAAAAAATGTTTTCGCCGTGGGGGATGATGATCAGTCGATCTATGCATTCAGAGGGGCAAGGCCGCAGCTTATGAAAAAGTTCCTGCATCAGTTTTCGGGATGCAAACAGGTCACTCTTTTGATGAACTACCGGTGCAGTCAAAACGTTATCGGAGCTGCGGATACCGTGATAAAGCACAACAGGGACAGACTTGACCGGCCCGTCCAGAAACACCTTCCATCCAACGCAGGCGGCGATGTGATAACTGTCCACTCAGAGAATTCAGCTGTTCAGGCAGCTTTTGTGTGCGATATGATCGACAGACTGATCAATACCGGACAGTACAGACCGAGTGATTTTGCGGTTTTATACAGGAGTGAACATTGTGCGGCAATGTTTGTCCGGATGGCACAAGAGAGAGGGTTTAAGCTTCGAGCCGGAGTAGCTTTGCAGGATACAGGAAATAAGAGAAAGATCCATGAAGCATATATAAGAGCAAAAAAAGGTACGGCAGACAGGGCAGATTATTTTCTCATCATGAACAATCCGGACAGGGGTCTTTCGCGCGAAGCCCTGCGAGGTACGCATAGTGACTTCATTAAAGCATTCATAAAATACTATTCTGACGATACAGAAAAGTTGAGTGCCGTAAGAGACCTGGAAAGAACGATAAGGGGGTATGATGAACAAATGCCTGATGAGGAAGCGATCGATCCCGCGGATATGATAAACGTTATGACAGCTCATGCCTCAAAAGGACTGGAGTATAATTGTGTATTCGTTATCGGCCTGCAGGAAGGCCTGTTCCCGCATTACAAGAACATGACGGGGCTCCGGGCCGAGGAAGAGAGAAGACTTATGTATGTTGCAATGACACGTGCAAAAGAGCGCCTGTACCTGTGTTCACTCGGGAGTGAACACGGAAAGCGCCCTTCAAGATTCATTTATGAAAGTATGGAAAATATGAGATATATCAGCGATTGTCTTGCTCTTAAGCGTATATGATCAGTCGTCCGCGAGAAGATCGAATTCTTCGTTGTCGAGATACTCATCAAAAGCGTCGGCTACAGCTTCGTATTCCTCGTCGGAATCAATGTAAATGAGCTCGGGCTCGACATTGGGATCTTTCTCATCTTCCTTGTAACCGTAGAACCATACCTCGCCTTCGGTCGACTGACCTTCGTCATCGAGAGGAAGAAGTACTATGTAGTCCTTATTGTTTACGGTAAGGATAGTTACTATCGCACATGTAACTTTAGTACCGTCGTTAAGTTCTATATCAACGGTCATGTTTATGTCGTCATTTTCATCGGGTTTCTGCATGTTTAGCTCCTTTATATGCTGAAGATTTGCTGATTATACCATATCAGCAACCGAATAATCAATTAAAACGACGATTATCACCGCTTTTCCTTGAAAAAACACGTATTTTTCGCTATAATACACGTTATGGCTGACAAATTACCGGTAGAAAATCATACAACAGGGAGCGGATTCCCGATGGGAGCCGTAAAGACTCCGGCAGGGATCCAGTTTACGACAAGTCTTCCCTTCAAGCATACCCTTAAACTAATCGTATACAACAAAAAAGGCGAGCAGACAGATCATGTTGATATGACTGAGCATCGTATCTCATCGGGGTTATATTCGTGTATCGTCAAAAATACGGCCGATGAGGACAGTTCATATTCGTATGAGGCCGACGGAGCAAGAGTCAGCGATCCTTTCATGAAAGATTCGACGGCATTGCGCAGGTTCGGCGATGACAAAGCGCCGGTTGACTGTGCAAAGGTCTACAAGGATGACTTCGACTGGAAGGATGACACGCGCCCTGATATCCCGTATGAACGTCTGGTAGCATACCAGCTTCATGTTCGCGGTTTTACGGCGCATTCATCATCAAAGGTTAAGGCAAGGGGAAAATTTGCCGGCATTACAGAGAAGACAGGTTATCTATCGGATCTCGGGATCAATCAGATCGTCCTGATGCCGTGTTATGAGTTTGATGAAATTGTGCGCCCGAGAAAACCGCTTTCCATGGATGAGATAGATTACAAAGCTGATCCTGACGGAAAAGGAAAGAGAAAGATAAACTTCTGGGGATTTGCAAACGGCTGTTATTATATGCCAAAGGCCTCATATTCAAACGGAAATCCCGTAAATGAATTCAAAGAAATGGTCAGGGAGTGTCACAGGGCAGGCATTGAAGTTGTCATGCGATTCTATTTCCCCGACTGTGTCAACAAATCGTTTATACCGCAGATATTGAGATTCTGGGCTGTGGAATATCATGTAGACGGATTTTTCCTGATGGGTTCCGATATCCCGATGGATATGATAGCAGCCGATATTTATCTTCGTGATCTGAAGATATACAATACATTCTTTAACAAGGATTCGATCACAACGAAGAAGTACGGATATAACCGCAATATGGCATTCGTGAACTCCGATTTCATGAACACATGCCGTAAATTCTTAAAGAGCGATGAAAACCAGATAAGCGATTTTCTGTACAGGCAGCGTCTGAACCCGGATGATGTACATACGGTCAATTACATCACCGACTATTACGGGTTTACGCTCAACGATCTTGTTACGTTTGATTACAAGCACAACGAAGACAATCAGGAAGACAACAATGATGGCGAAAACTTCAATTACAGCTGGAACTGCGGTGTTGAAGGCATATCCCGAAAAAAATCCGTCATACAGCTTCGCATGAAACAGATGAAGAATGCGCTCACGTTCCTTCTGCTTGCCCAGGGTGCACCGATGTTGCTTGCCGGGGACGAATTCTGTAACACGCAGAACGGTAATAACAACCCTTACTGTCAGGATAACGAGACGGGATGGGTTATCTGGAAGGAAAACATGCACACGAAGGAGATCGGAGACTTTGTCAGGATGCTGATAAAGCTTCGGACGTCACATCCTATACTTCATCCCGAAAGAGAATTCCGCATCATGGATTACGCTGCATGCGGGTTCCCGGATCTTTCCTATCACGGTGATATGGCATGGTCGCCGAAGTTTGACAATCATTTAAGACACATAGGAATAATGATCTGCGGCAAATATGCGAGATTGTCACGTACACGTGAGGATGACAGTTTTTACTTTGCATATAACATGCACTGGGAGAACCACACGTTTGCACTTCCAAAACTGTCCAAGGGGCTTGTTTGGAAGATCGCATTTATGACCTGTGATGACCATGCGGGTCTTATAGTTCATAAAACACTTGAAGAAGGAAGAACAAGCGTTACGGTTCCGGATCGTACCGTGGTTGCGCTTATATCCGCAGAGGATGATGCTGCAGCTGTCACACCGGAGAAAGAAGCTGATAAAGAAAAGAGGAATATATAAATGCAGGGCGATAAAAAAGTATTGTTTTCGGGAATGCAGGCAACAGGAAACCTGACTCTCGGTAATTATCTCGGAGCACTGAAGAACTGGGTCAGTTTAAGTGAAGAATATGAATGTTTCTATTCCGTTGTGGATATGCATTCGATCACGGTCAGACAGGATCCGGCAGAACTTCGGAGCCGTGCAAGAAAGCTGTTGTCACTTTATATAGCTGCCGGACTTGATCCGGAGAAGAACTGCATATACTATCAGTCGCACGTTTCCGGGCATGCGGAACTTGCATGGATACTCAATTGCTTTACCTACATGGGAGAGCTGTCGAGAATGACACAGTTCAAGGACAAATCGGCAAAGCATGCGGATAATATCAATGCAGGATTGTTTACTTATCCGGTACTTATGGCGGCTGACATACTTCTGTATCAGGCTGATGTCGTTCCGGTAGGTTCCGACCAGATGCAACACCTGGAACTTACAAGGGATATAGCCCAGAGGTTCAACAGTATCTACGGGGATGTATTTACGATCCCCGAGCCGTATATCGGCAAGGTCGGCGCCAGGATCATGTCATTGCAGGATCCGGCCAAGAAGATGAGTAAGTCGGATGAGAACCCCAATGCGAGTATCTATCTTATGGACGATCCGGATACGATCATGCGCAAGTTTAAGCGTGCCGTAACGGATTCACTTGGAAGAATATGTTATAACGAAGAAGAGCAGCCGGGTATATGCAATCTTATGGATATTTATGCGGCTTGTACAGGAAAGAGCCGCGATGAGATAACCTCGGAGTTTGAAGGAAAAGGATACGGAGATTTCAAGACTGCGGTAGGAGAGTGTGTTGTTGAGACACTGCGTCCTCTGCAGGAGAAAATGGAAGACCTTGCAAAGAATAAGGATTACATTGACAACGTGATCAAAACGAATGCCGAAAAGGCACAGTACGTGTCAAACAAAACTCTTCGCAAGGTCCAGAAAAAAGTCGGTTTTCCGGAAAGGATCCGATAGGATATAAGCCTTTATTCGGATTTGATCTCCTTCCACAGTTCGCTGTAAAGATTGTTTGTCTCTTCGTCAAACGACTCATAGACTTCACAGTCTTTGATCGAATCATCGGAAGGAACGATCGCCGGATTGTTCTTAAGTTCGTCATCCATCATAGCGACAGCCCCTGAATTCGGTGTGGAATAGTAGATGTATTCAAAGTTTGCATATGCCACATCGGGGCGGCACAGAAAGTCAAGGAATTTTCTCGCATTTTCTTTATTTTTACAATTTTTTGTAACGATCCACGAATCGATCCACAGATTACTTCCTTCCTTCGGAACAACATATTCAAGATCGGGATTGTAATCATGTCCGAGATATGCTTCACCTGAATATACAACGGCCATTACGGCATTTTCTGCAACGACCTCGTCCCTTGCTTCATCCACAAGATAGGCCTGAACGTCGGGCTTCTGTTTCTTGAGAAGCTCAGCGGCTTCCCTGATCTTATTCTCATCGTTCGTATTAAGTGAATATCCGAGATATTTAAGCGCGACCATGAACGAATCACGCATGCTGTCCTGCATGATGATCTGTCCGCTGTAACTGCCGTCAAAGAGAACGCCCCAGCTGTCAACAGGCTCTTTGACTTTCTTCGTGTTGTAGAGTATACCTACAGTCCCCCAGAAATACGGAAGCGAGTATTTGTTGGAAGGGTCAAAGCTCTTTGACGCATCCATGAACTTGGGATCGATATTCCTTATGTTCTCGAGCGTATAAGGATTGATCTCCTGAGCCTGGCCTTCGTCTATAAGACGCTTTACCATATAGTCCGATGTGCACAGAAGGTCGTATGAGATGGCACCTGAACTGTACTTGGTGTACATTTCCTCGGGGGTGATCGCTTCCTCGTATTTGATCTTAATGCCTGTTTCTTTTTCAAACAGCTCGATCATCTTCGGGTCAAGATACTCACTGTAGTTAAATACAGTAAGAGTATCATCTCCTTCTTCGGTTGCCGCCGGCGCATTATTACATCCGCCAAGGCAGCACGAAACCATGCAAAGGATCAGAAATATGCAGGTCAGTCTTTTTTTCATAATGTTTTCTCCTTGGAACTTTCCATTTTATTTACGATTATGAGAATTATCAGCACCATAAGGAACAGTACCGATGAAAGTGCGTACATTTCGGGCTTGATGCCCTTACGAATCTCTCCGTAAATAAGAGTCGAGAGCGTGTTCACCCCCGGACCCTTTGTAAAGTATGTTATCACAAAATCGTCCATAGACATAGTCACTGCCATAAAGAATCCGGCAAATACTCCCGGAAGAAGATCGGGCAGGATGACTTTCGTGAATGCATAGCTGCTCGTAGCCCCCAGATCCCTTGCGGCTTCAAACTGGCGTATGTCCATTGTCTCGAGCTTCGGAAGGATGCAAAGGATCACGTAAGGAATATTAAACGTCACATGCGCTGTCAGAACACTCATAAAACCGAGCGGGAAAAATCTGACGAACCAGAGCATGAGAGCTATACCTGTCACTATATCCGCATTAAGAAGCGGTATGTTCGTAAAGAACAGCATGATCTTGACATTACGCTGCTTCATCGAGTAGATCCCGAGAGCCGCAAACAGGCCTATGACTGTTGCGATGGCAGCTGAAGATGCCGCAAGTCCTATAGTTGTTCCGAAAGCCTCCATTATCGCGGAATTGTCAAAGAGAGTTTGGTACCATTTGAGGGTAAAACCTTTCCAGACAACACGGGATCTGGAATCGTTGAAGCTGAGTGCGACAAGCACGGCGATCGGTGCATACATGAACACGAGGATCAGTGCGATATATATTTTTCCGAGAGCTTTTCTTATCATATTACAAACCCTCTGTCAGTGCCTGTCGATTTTCTGCCGAATATGAGAGTAGTCAGCAGAACGAAGATCATGAGCGTAACGGACAGACCTGACCCGAGATTCCAGTTCATGCTGACCGAAAATTCCTGCTCTATGATGTTTCCGAGAAGCTGTATCTTGCCGCCGCCTAAGATATTCGCGATGACAAATTCTGTCATCGACGGTACGAAGACCATCGTTATTCCGCTTCCGATCCCGCTGAGGGAAAGAGGTATCAGTATCTTTGTCAGTACATGGAATCTGTTTGCTCCAAGATCCTTTGAAGCCTCTATGATGTCATCAGGGATCGCAAGTACGCAGTTAAGCACCGGAAGCAGCATATAAGGAAGATAGTCATAGACCATACCTATGACGATTGCAACGGGTGTGTTGATTATTTTGATCGGATCAAGGCCCGATACCGTAAGGAAATGATTGATGATCCCGTTTTGTGAGATGAGCATCTGGATAGCCAGTATCCTTAAGATGAAGTTCATCCACATAGGAAGTATCATGATGAACATTATCGTTTTTTTATTTGAGATCTTGGAAGATTTAATTATGAGTGCGGCCGGATAGGATATGAGTATGCAAATAAGAGAACTGATGAAAGCCAGCTCTATTGAAAGAAAAAGTGCTTTGCGGTGAACAGGGTCAAATATTGCGAGCAGGTTTTCAAATGTAAAGCCGCCCACGGGAGCCGTAAAAGCTTTTGCGAACACAAACAGAAGCGGGATCACAGTAAATCCCACTATCCAGATGATGTATGGAGTTGAAAGAAGCTGCATCTTTTTACGGTTCATGTTCTTCCTTCGGTGCCTCGTCCTTGTTCATGATCTCTTCGTCCTCGGACTGCGGTTTATGCATTATCTGGAAATTGTCGGGTATCACGTTGATGCTGACTTTGCTTCCGACAGGGAAGTTCTGGGTCGTCTGAACAAGGAATGTGATACCTATATCGCTTTTTACCTGTATCTCATAGTGAACGCCTTTGAATATGATCGAAACGACTTCGCCCGAGACGCGTCCTTCCATGACGGGTCCGAGCTCAACATCCTCAGGTCTTATAACAACATCCACAGGCTCATTTATCGCAAAACCTTCATCGACACATTCAAAATCGCGTCCGCCGATGTTGACAAGACGGTCTTTTAGCATAACACCGTCGATGATGTTGCTCTCACCGATAAAATCGGCAACAAAAGCATTTTCAGGCTCGTTGTATATATCTTCGGGAGTACCGATCTGCTGTATGTAGCCCTGGTTCATGACAACGATCGTATCGGACATCGTAAGTGCTTCTTCCTGGTCATGTGTAACATATATAAACGTAATACCGAGTTCGTTCTTGAGTCTGATAAGTTCATACTGCATTTCCTGACGAAGCTTTAAGTCGAGAGCTCCGAGAGGCTCATCAAGAAGAAGTACCTTCGGCTCATTGACGATGGCTCGTGCTATGGCGATACGCTGCTGCTGGCCGCCGGAGAGTGAATCGGGCATTCTGTTCTCGAATCCGGGAAGATTTACAAGATCAAGGGCGTATTTGATCTTTTCCTTAATATAGTCCTCGCTCTTTTTTTTGATACGAAGACCGAAAGCGATATTGTCGGCAACAGTCATATGCGAGAAAAGAGCATACTTCTGGAAAACCGTATTAACCTGTCTCTGGTTTGGGGGGAGCTTTGTGATGTCGCATCCGTCGAAGTAGACGCACCCGATATCGGGAGTCTCGAATCCGCCGATGATACGAAGGAGAGTAGTCTTACCGCACCCGGACGGTCCCAGGAGGGTAACGAACTCATTCTCCCTTATATAAAGATCGAGCTCATCGATAACAAGATTGTTACCGAAAGACTTGGAAATATTCTTCAGTTCGATAAGCTTTTTGCTCAACTCATAAAACCTCCGGTGTTCAAAAGAACAAATCCAGCAAATTATACAGTATTTACGGGGAAAATAAAAGAAAAATAATTATGATCGTATGTTGGAATGTTCGCCCCTGCGCACACAATATGTAGTAGTTGACAATGCCAAACGCAGAGAACAGAATAATTATGTATGTAAAAACGTGGGAGATCAGGCGAAAATGGCTGAAAGCGTTAAGACAAAAGCAAAAACCGAAAAGGCTTCCGAAAAGACTGTTGAGAAGGCTAAAGAGAAGACCGATAAGTATGTCGCATATGTAAGTACATATACCAGGAACGCGGATGTCGGTATACATATTTATGATGTTGATGTTAAGTCCGGAAGGTTTACCGAAAAGGACGATGTCAAGATCACAAACAGTTCGTATCTGACAATAAGCCATAACGGTAAATTTCTTTATGCGATCACGGATTTCGGAGTTGACAGTTTTAAGATCAAGTCAAACGGATGCCTTGAGAATATAGGCAAGGCCTCGATAAACGGTATGAGAGGCTGTTATCTGTCTACCGACTATGAGGATAAATACCTGTTTGTTGCAGGATATCACGACGCAAAGGTCACGGCACTTCGGATAAATGCCGACGGGAGTGTCGGCGAGATAACGGATGAGGTATTTTCAGCAGGCCTCGGAAGCATCATAGAGAGAACTTATCTGCCTCATGTAACTTGCACGAAGATGACAAGGGACAACAAATATCTTTGCGTGTGTGACATAGGCATGGATCAGGTCAAGATATTTGATTTTGACCATACGACAGGAAAGCTTAAGTTCCGCGAGATGATCCATTGCGACCAGAACAGTGCGCCGAGATATATCAAGTTCCACAAGAACGGAAAGTTTGCATATATTCTCAACGAAAGCGGCTGCAAGGTCGATGTGTACTCGTACAAAGACAATAACGGTGATCCCGATTTCGAAAAGCTTGATTCCGTATCGGTTCTTAATGACGATTATCAGACGAGCGGGAGCATCGCATGTGCGATGAAGTTTTCGTCCGATCACAAACTCCTCATGTGTTCGGTTGCAGGAAGCAACAGTGTCACGATATATAAGGTTGATGAAAAGACCGGACTTCTTGACAAGAGGCTTAATCTTCCGGTATCGGGTGATTACCCGAAGGACGTTGCGTTTTTCCCTGATTCGAAGCATATCGTGAGCCTTAATCACGAATCAAATACGATGAGCTTTTTCACGCTCAATCTCAAGGACGACATCATAGTAATGAACGGACCTTTTATAAAGGTGCCGAGCGGTAACTGTATAATCACGAAGAAATTATGAAATCTGTAACGTACTACATCGACAAATGCATAACGGCTGTTTATGTCGCTTCCCTTATAGGAGGCGTGTTGGTGTGCACTTCGTATAATACCGAAGCCGCAGATGAGAACAGGAAGGTTGTCAATATCCGTGCGGTGGCTTCTGTATCTGAAAACGCGGACTACATGAGTGCTGAAGATTTTCTTATGGATAATGAGAAAGCCGTTGATGCGGAAGGAATTAATGAGTATCTCGATAAGCTCAAACGCGAAGGACTTTATCATCAGGAAGAGATCGATGGCGACGAGCTTGACGATGAGGCTGTCTATGAAGACGAACCTTATGAAGAGGAAAAAGAAGATGAGGCGCGTGATGCGATCAAGATAGATCCGGATGACTGGAGACTGATGCTCGTCAATAAACAGAATCCGATCCCCGACGGGTTTGAGCCTAACCTTTCGCATATCAATGATTCGATGTCGGCTGATTCAAGGATCATCGGAGAGATATATGCGATGATGGATGCCGCCGAAGAAGACGGCGTAAGTCTGATGATATGCAGTGCGTACAGATCGTATGA